>Ga0209632_10000862_pt1 | contig 31484 bp, 28 predicted proteins | sample COG_10_FD_184754 | JGI IMG/M metagenome (GOLD analysis project Ga0209632, IMG submission 184754) | Pelagic Microbial community sample from North Sea - COGITO 998_met_10 (SPAdes) (version 2) | ecosystem: Environmental > Aquatic > Marine > Neritic zone/Coastal water | place: Helgoland, sampling... | reverse complement strand
CACCAGCCATAACCAAACTTTCTATAACTCTTTTATTCACTTTTTGTTGATCAACTCTAGCACACAAATCAAATATGGATTCATACTTCCCATTTTCTTCTCTTTCAAAAATAATAGTTTCAAGTGCTTTTGAGCCCACATTCTTTATGGCATTTAATCCATATGAAATCGTCGTTTTATCGACTGGACGAAAATCTTCATAAGAAATATTAACATCAGGCGGGATGACTTTAATATCTAATTTTTTACACTCAGCAATTAAAATGACTATGCGTTCAATCACACTCATTTCACTCGTAAGGTTTGCACTCATAAATTCAGCAGGATAATGGACTTTTAACCATGCTGTTTGATATGCAACGTAGGCATAAGCCGTTGAATGGCTTTTGTTGAATCCATACTGAGCGAATTTCTCAATTAAAGCAAAAATTTCTTCAGCTTTCTTTTTCTTGATGTTTTTTTCTTCAGCTCCAGCAACAAATTTTATTGCCAATTCAGCCATTAAAGATTTTATCTTTTTACCCATTGCCCTTCTCATAATATCAGCTTCAGCTAAGGTAAATCCCGCAACTTCATTTGCTATTTGCATGACTTGCTCTTGATATACTATAATACCATAAGTTTCACGTAAAATTGGCTCCATCAATGCATGAGGATATGAGATTTTGGTTATACCATGTTTACGAGAAATAAAACTATCAATATTTTCCATTGGCCCGGGACGATATAATGCATTCATAGCAATAAGGTCTTCTATTACCGTTGGTTTTAATTTTTTTAAAAATTCACGCATCCCAGAAGATTCAAATTGAAACACACCTATCGTGTTTCCTCTTGCAAATAAATCATATACGGTTTCATCTTGCATTGATAATTTTTCAATATCAACAGTTTTACCTTTAGCTTGAATAAGCTTAACAGCTTTGTCGATAACAGTAAGATTTCTTAAACCAAGAAAATCCAATTTTAGTAAACCAATCTCTTCAAGTCCTTTCATATCATATTGGCTTGTAACATCATCAGTTGAAGATTTATAGAGAGGAACATAATCTGTCAAATCTCCAGGAGCGATAACAACACCAGCAGCGTGTATTGAAGCATGTCTATTCATTCCCTCTAGTACTTTAGCATGCGACATCAGTTCCTTAAAATCACCCGTTTCCATTTTTGCAAGCTCGGAACTCTTCTTCAGAGCTTTATCCAAAGTAATATTTAGCTCATTCGGTATAGCTTTTGCAATTTTATCAACCTCTCCGAAAGAGTATCCCATCACGCGGCCAACATCTCTAACTACTTGCTTTGCCCTCATTTTACCAAATGTAATTATTTGAGTAACTGATTTTTCTCCATACTGATTTTTGATATAATCAATAACTTCTCCTCGTCTTTCAATACAAAAATCAATATCAATATCAGGCATACTTATACGTTCAGGATTTAAAAATCTTTCAAATAATAAATTATGTTTTAGTGGATCAATGCTAGTAATCCCAAGAGAATAAGAAACAATACTACCCGCAGCGGATCCTCTTCCAGGCCCAACAGGTATATTTGAATTTTTTGCGTATTTTACAAAATCAGCCGTAATTAAAAAATATCCAGCAAATCCCATATTCTTAATCACCGTCAACTCATGATTAATTCGTTTGTTAATTATTGGTGATATCTCTCCGTACAAAGACTCAGCTCCAGCTTTTGTTAATATTTTTAAATATTCATCAGGATCTTGCGTGGTGGCTATCTCTGGTATTGGAAAATTTGGGAGGTGATATTTACCCATTGGAATTTTCATATCTATACTATCGGCAATCAGACGTGTATTCTCAATAGCATTTGGGAAATCTTTGAACAAATTATACATTTCATCTTGAGACTTAAAATAGAACTCTGGTGTCGCATATCGTAATCTGTTTGGATCACTTCTTTCTTTTCCGGTGCCTAAACAGATATGAATATCATGCGCTTCCCAATGTTCTTTCCTTGAATAATGTGAATCATTACTGCAGACAAGTGGAATGCCCAACTCAGCAGAAAGCTTTTTCATATTTTTAAGATTTTCTAATTCTTCAGGTATACCATGATTTTGAATTTCTAAATAATATCTTCCAGGAAAAATTTCCGAGAAAGTGATTGCGGCTTTTTTTGCTCCTTCATAATCACCTTTGATCATTCTTTCAGGAACCTCTCCTTTTAAACATGCTGACATACATATTAAACCTTCATTATACTCTCGAAGAAGTTCTATATCTATTCGAGGTCTATAATAAAAACCTTCTAGATAACCTGCTGTCACAAGCTTCATTAAATTTTTATAACCTGTATAATTTTGGACTAAAAGAACAAGATGGTTATTTCCCCAACCATGTTCAGCCGTTGTTTTTTTGTCAAACCGACTACCAACCGCAACATAAACTTCGCAACCTATGATTGGCTTAATCCCTGCTTTTTTTGCCTCTTTATAATATGGAAGGACACTAAACATATTCCCATGCTCAGTTAAAGCAACTGAATCCATGTTTAAATCACTAATAGTCTCAATAAGCTGGCTTACTTGTTGCGCCCCGTCAAGTAAGCTATAATCCGAATGATTATGTAGATGTACAAATTCAGAATTCATAAAATAGTTCCTGTATAAATAGCAATTAAACCCATAAAGGTGCTAAACTTTAAAACTTTCGCAGATTTTTCTGCTGATTTAATACTTGGTTTTTTAAGCATTAAAAATACAATAAACAAGATAGGAATCTCAACTCCTAGAATTAAAAAAAATAAGTACCATAAATTATAGGTACTGTTTAAAAATGGAATAAAAGAGCCTAATCCAATTAAAAAACTAATTATAATTACTAACTTTATTGAATTTTCAAATCCTGAATAAATTGGAAAAGTAGACAAACCTGAAGATTTATCACCTTCAATATCAGCAATGTCTTTTACTAGTTCTCTTAAAAAGGATAAGCCAAAGCATAATAATGTTGGAATAATCATAGGATTGATTGAATTGAATGCTGCTCCACAAAAGATAAAAGATAAACTAAGAATAAATGCAACTGAAAAGTTTCCAATCAGAGGTTTATTCTTAAGATAAGTAGTATATAAAGTCATTATAGGCATCGCAATAAAGATACCAATAAACTCAGCATTCTTGTTTAATTGAAGACATAAAAGACTCGCAAAAATAAAAAAAATGAATGAAAGTAAAAAAGCAGTCTTAATATTGACTTTCCCTGATGGGATTGGTCTTAAAGGCCTATTAATCAAATCAATTTTAAGATCTAGTGCGTCATTCAAAGCATTTGCACCACTGGTAAATAACATAACAATAACAGAGAGTAAAAGAACTAATCTTTTATCTAAATCTGGTCCAATTATTTCTGATGCTATAAAGATTGAGAATCCACTCATTATTACATTTAACGGCCTGATTAATAATATATGAGATAACAAAATGTTCATAAATTCCTTTTTATACTTTTATAATGATCACTCTATCATCGCCATTAAAATCCTTTTCTAATTGCGTTTCATAGCCTAGTTCTGAGAACAGCCTGGAAACTAATTTAGGATGATCTTTCAAACCAACTTCTAGAATAATATAACCTCCCGGTTTAATTATATTTGATGCAATATCAGCAAACTTCTTATAAAAAATTAAGCCATCACTATTATCTGTTATTGCAATTAAAGGCTCATAATCTTTGACATCTTTCATAAGAACTTTTAATTCCTCTTTTGGAATATATGGAGGATTAGAAATAAGACAATCAAAGGTTTCATCTGGTATAAACTTTAAAATATCCATTTCTAAAAAGTTCACATTTTCTGCTTTTTGTCTTTGTTTATTTATATTTGCAACCTCTAATGCATTTGGAGAAATATCAACTGCATAAATATAAGAATTCGGGATTTCTAGACCTAACGTTACAGCAATGCAGCCAGAACCGGTTCCAACCTCTAGAATTCTAAGCTCACTTGAATTATCTAATCTATTCAAAGCTATATCAATGAGTCTTTCTGTTTCAGGTCTTGGTATGAGAACATTAGGATTAACAATAAAGTCCCTTCCGTAAAAATCACAACTACCTGTTATATATTGAAGTGGCTCTTTTTTTATTCTTCTACTTATCCAAGTTTTTAATTTTTTAAGTTGCTGTTTAGAAAGTGGCTCTTCAAATCGAAGGTATATATCTATTCTATTACAGTCTAGAAGCGCACAAAGAAGCCACTCAATTTCTAGTCTAGGATTATCAAAATCTTTTTCCTTAAAATAGATCTCAGCCCATTCAACTATATCAATAATTCGCCAAATTTTTGGCATTTTTATATAGGCTCTTTTGAAATTTTATATTAAAATATTTAAAATCATACTAAATCAGCGGCCATTATCTCCTGCTGCTCAGCTATTTTTAATTTTTCTATTAGTTCAGAAATATCACCATCGCGTATTTCGTTCAATCTGTAAGATGTAAAATTAATTCGATGGTCTGTTACACGACCTTGCGGGAAATTATAAGTTCTAATTTTTGCGGACCTATCTCCTGTTGAAACGAGGCTCCTACGTTCAGCGGCTCTTTTAGAAGCAGCTTTTTCTTCTTCAGCTGCTAGTAATCGAGATTTGAGAACTTTTAATGCTGCTGCACGATTTTTATGTTGAGATGATTGATCTTGGCAAGTAACAACTAAACCTGTCGGCAAATGTGTTATTCGGATTGCAGATTCTGTTTTATTTACATGTTGCCCCCCAGCTCCACTTGCACGGTAGGTATCAATCTTTAAGTCAGTTTCATTAATGTTTACATCAATATCTTCGGCTTCAGGTAGTATCGCAATTGTTGCAGCAGATGTATGTACTCGACCATTTGTTTCTGTTTTTGGTACTCTCTGCACTCTATGAACTCCACTCTCGTACTTTAATAAACCAAAAGCTCCAGAACCTTTTATTGAAATAGTTGCTTCTTTTAGTCCTCCAATTCCAGTTTGTGAAGTATCTAAAACTTCGAAAATCCATTTTTTTCTTTCAGAATAGCGCAGATAAATCCGAAACAGATCAGAGGCAAAAAGAGCCGCTTCATCTCCACCAGTCCCAGCACGAATCTCTAAAATTAAATTTTTATCATCATTTGGATTTTTTGGTAACAATAAAACTTTTAAATCTTTTTCTATTTCAATTAGCTCATCTTCTAAGCCACTTATTTCTTCTTCAGCTATTTGTTTTAATTCTTGATCATCTCCATCCATCATCTCTTTGTCGTCATCAATCTGGTCTAAAATATTTATATATCTTTTACCAACTGAGACAATATCACTAAGTGAGCTGTGTTCCTTAGCAATTGAAGTGAGCTTTTCTTGATTTCCAAAAATTTGAGGGTCAGCCATTTGTTCAGCTAAATGATTATATTTATCAACTATAGCAATTAATTTTTCCTTCAAACTATCACCCCAGAGACTGAATTAAATATCTATTTTTCGTTAAAGAATATTTAGAGTATTTATATAATAAAATCTAGCTCTTTATGCATTGATCTTGTAAAGAGCTGTTAAAAGATAAGTAAGCTTATTTTTTACCGTATTTTCTATTAAATTTTTCTATACGACCTGCAGTATCAACAAGATTTTGCTTCCCTGTAAAAAATGGATGTGATTTATTAGAAATTTCAATTTTATATAATGGATATTCATTACCATCATCCCAATTAATAGTATCTTTTGTCTCAACAGTGGATCGAGTCAAAAAAGTATGTTCACATGAAGTATCTTTAAAAACAACTAATCTATAATTTTTTGGATGTACATCTTTTTTCATTATTTACCTCTAACTATTTAAATTTTTCAAAACAAGTTTTACCCGCTTTATACCTTTTTTAATTATTTCCGTACTAGTAGCATAAGAGAACCTAATATGCCCAGGAGCTCCAAAGCCATCTCCTGGAACAGTTACTACTTCAGCAGAGCTTAGAATATACTCAGAAATATCAAAAGTATCTTTCAATAACTTACCGCTCGCAGACATTCCCAAATAATAACTAAAGTCAGGAAAGGCATAGAATGCACCTCCAGGTACACGACAAGATATATTTGGAATATCATTTAATAAGGCTACAACTAAGTCTCGCCTTTCTTTAAATGCCTCTTTCATTTCTTCCACACAGCTTTGATCTCCTAGGAGAGCTTCAATTGCCGCTTTTTGCCCAATTGAATTTGCGCACGAAGTTGCCTGGCCTTGAATTTTTGACATTGCTTTAATTATTTCTCGGGGACCCGCAGCATATCCAATCCTCCAACCTGTCATTGCATATGTTTTTGATAAGCTTATACATGTGACAACATCTGCTTGGATATTATAATCTCGATTTAACTTTTCAGTGCTAATAAATTCACCATCGTAGACGAGTCGCTCATAACACTCATCTGAAATAACTACCCAATTATTCTCTTTTGCAGTTTTAAGTAAGTTAAGAATAGCCTCTTTACTCCAAACACCTCCCGTTGGATTTGAAGGAGAATTAAGAATTACTCCTTTAATTTTAGAGTTTATTTTAGATTTCAAATCATTAAAATCCGGCTCAAAGTTTTTTTCTGGTAATGTGTCAACTAAAATTGGCTCTGCATCAGAAAGACGAACAAATTCTGGAAATGAAACCCAATAAGGTCGAAAAATAACAACTTCATCACCTTCTTCAAATAGTGCTTGGCAAACGTTGTAAAGGCTTTGCTTTTCACCGTTTGAAACAAGGATATCAGCTGGCTCATAAGAGAGACCATTCTCTCTTTTAAGCTTAGTACAAATAGCTTGCCTTAATTCTACCATCCCTGGACCAGCAGTATATTTGGTAAAACCATCATCCATTGCTTTCTTTCCAGCTTCTATGATTTTTAAGGGTGTGTTAAAATCAGGCTCTCCAACTGAAAAGTTTATGACATCTAGTCCCTTGGACTTCATCTCGGCTGCAATTGTAGCCATTTGCAGGGTAAAAGATGGTTTTACTTTATGAACTCTATTTGCAAATTTGGTCATTAAAACTTATGCTGCTTTTTGTGATGCTGTTCTGTATTAAATTTTTGATCAATATCATCATTAGTAACATCAGGTTTAACATTAACTGTATCCGGTTCGATATCAAATTCTTCTGAAAAGACTCTTCCTGACCTAGGATATTTTTTATTAGAGCTTTGATTCTTCTTTTGACTTTTTATGTTTATTCTTTTTTTGGAAGTGCTTTGTTCTGATTGAACTTTCTCTGAACCTATTTTTTTATTTTGTTTCTTCCGCTTATTTCTTGAGTTATTACGCTTTTTTCTTTTTGGTTTTGGAACATCTAATGTGGATATCACCTCAAGATTTTCTTGCTTATCTATTTCTAAAGGATCTTTGGAACCAGTATCATCTTCTAATTCTTTTTTATTAAAAGATAAAAGATCGGGGTTGAAGACACCAAATATTGTTCCGAATCCCCTCGTAATTCCATTACCCACTCCAATATAATTTGGTAATATGAAGTTTGTTTCAAAATCACCCATAAAAGCACCCCATTTATTATCATCAACGGGCTTGGGAAATAGGCTCGATACATTTACCCGAGTAACTATATCGTCTTTTAATTTGATTCCAACTTCATTTGCTAAGAAAACTATATTTTGACCAATTAATTTATTTAAATAAGATGGTTTTTCCTGATTGGTTGAAAAACGATACTTACCTCCAGTCATATGGTTAAGAGCAACCCAAGGAGTAACAAAACGATATCTTAATAATTTAGGAGATGGAATAAACTGCTCTTTTGATTCTTCGATATCAAAACTTTCGACTTCAAAAGTAATATTCCCAAAATCAAATGCTTTGAATTTTTCAGAGAGTTGAAGAACAGGACTAACACCTTCGTTAACACCTATAATATATATTTGCTCATTTAAAATTTTGACTTGGACTCTTGGATATAAAAACTGATCTCGTAAGGACCCATTTAACATTGGTACTATAGCTTCATTGGGAAACTGACGCATAAAAACACCTTTGACCTGATAAGGTGTCTTCCTAACGGGTTTATCCGTTTTAACCCGAACTACAATTGTTTTTATATCAGGAAAACTATCAGCCATAAAAAAAATTATTCAAATTTTTATTGACTCATTGTGTCAAGGAACTCTGCATTTGTTTTTGTCCTTTTCATTCTATCTTGCATAAAAGCCATTGCTTCTTCTACTTTCATATCGTTTAAAAGTTTACGTAGAATCCACATACGACCTAAGACTTTACGATCAAGCAAGAGCTCTTCTTTTCTTGTTCCGGAGCGTATTATATTAAATGCTGGATACATTCTTCTATCGCTCAAACCTCTATCAAGAACAAGCTCCATATTCCCAGTACCTTTAAATTCTTCAAAAATAACTTCATCTGCACGACTTCCGGTTTCAATCAATGCCGTTGATATTATAGTCAGGCTTCCAGCTTCTTCAGTATTTCTTGCTGCGCCAAAAAACTGCTTTGGCTTTTTTAAAGCATTAAAATCAACACCACCTGATAGTATTTTACCACTATGTGGCGTAACAGCATTATGAGCTCTTGCAAGCCGCGTGATGCTATCTAGAAGAATAACAACGTCGTCTCCGTATTCGACCATTCTTTTTGCTTTTTGAAGAACCATATCTGCTACAGAGACATGTCGCTCCGGCGGCTCATCAAAGGTTGAACTAATTACTTCAGCATCAACATTCCTCTTCATATCAGTCACTTCTTCAGGTCTTTCATCAATAAGAAGAACAATTCTTTTTGTTTCAGGATGGTTTTTACTAATAGAGTTTGCTAATGTTTGCAAAAGTATTGTTTTCCCAGTCTTTGGCTGTGCGACGATTAGTCCTCTTTGTCCCTTACCAATGGGAGACATTAAATCCATAATTCTCATGGATAAATCTTTTGGATCCGTTTCTAGAGTGAATTTTTCCTCAGGGTAAAGAGGAGTGAAGTTGCCAAATAATATTATATTTTTTAGTTCTTCTAGAGGCTTATCATTAACTGTTAATACTTTTAATAGAGCATAAAAACGCTCTTTTGATTTTGGAGGCCTAATCTCACCAGAAATAAGGTGCCCTGTTTTTAAACCAAATCTTTTAATTTGGGAAGGACTTACATAAATATCATCAGGACCTGGGAGGTAATTAAAATCAGACGAACGTAAAAAACCATAACCATCTGGCATCACTTCTAAAACACCTCTTGCCGAAAAAGAACCATCTTTTTTAGCATTGGCTTCTAATATTTTAACAATTAATTCTTGTTTATTGAGGCCTGTAACACCGCCTTCAATCTTTAAATCTTGAGCTAGCTTAGTCAGCTCTTTAATATGTAATGATTGTAATTTGTTAAGATCCATATATTTTGTAACCTATGTAAAACTTTGGAAAATTTAAATAATAAGCCCCGTGGAAACATTGGAACTGATTGAAATTACACTAAATTATTCCTCTGTCAAATGATATTTCAAATTCATTAAAAACCTCTTCTGCTATATAATGTGTACCAAAGATGAGCCCAACACTATTTTTTTTTGTTAAGCCAATGAGCTTCGAGACTCCAACTTTTACAGATGAAAGTACATCGCTATCCACTCCATTTTTCTTTAGTGTTTTGGATAGAGATAATCCGCTTAATAACTGATTATTCTTGTCAGTCGAAATATATAATTTTGAAAATTTGTTAGAAAGGATCTTTGCAATTCCACCTAAATCCTTATCGCCTTTTAAACAAAATAGTCCAAATATTTTTTTGTTGGGATATTTATGCTCTAAATAATTGATAATCAGTTTAAGACCATCTTGATTATGCGCTACATCATAATAAATATTAAACCCTAGTTTTTGAAGTCTTCCTGGCCAAACAATCCTGATAAAACTATTATTAATATCTTCATCATTTATTTTAGGATCAAAAAATTTAAGTGCTGTTATAGCAAGAGAAGCATTCTCTGCTTGATGCTTTCCTATCAATCCAGTTTTATAAAATGTATTATTTTGCAAAAATTCTGTGCCTGAAGAAGTTATTTTTATTTTAGATGGTGGGTCGGATAGAACTATTCTTGATTTTACATTATTTGCTTTATCGGATAGAACCTTATCTATTTTGATATTTTGTTTTAGGGTGATAAGTGGAACACCTTTTTTTATTATTCCAGCTTTCTCTTCTGTAATTTCTTCAAGGCTGTTACCTAAAATATCGATGTGATCGAATGATATAGATGTAATAATCGAGAATAATGGCTTTATTACATTAGTCGAGTCTAACCGGCCACCAAGGCCTGTTTCAATAATTGCAATATCCACATTATTGATGTCAAAGTAATTAAATGCCATTGCAGTTGTAGTTTCAAAAAATGTAGATTCTATTTTTTTTATACTGGCCCAATTTGGCTCTAAAAAAGAGACAATTCCTGAATCTGTTATTGGCACTCCATTAATTCTAATTCGCTCGTTAAAGTTTATTAAATGCGGAGATGTATATAATCCAACTTTTCTCCCAGTTTTCCTTAAAACACTTTCAATATGAGCACTCGTAGACCCTTTCCCATTTGTACCCGCAATATGTATAAATTTTAATCTTTTTTGAGGGTTCCCAATCGACTTAAGTAATTCCTCAGTATGCTCAAGGCCCATTTTGATGCCTAATCTCTCTAAAGAATATAAAGAGCCTAAAAGTTCTGAAATATTAGAAGAGTTCAATGTGGGAGGTTCCAACTAATTTTGTTTGTAAAAATCTTTCAGCAATCTTATCAAAACTTTCAGGCTCATCAGTAACAAAACAATGAAAGATACCCTGACTAATTTTTGACATTAAATTATTTTCCAGTAAAAATTCTTCGACCTCTTTCACAATAGCATTACCTGAATCAACAAGCTTAACTTTGTCACCTAGAACATTTTGGATGGGATCTTTTAAGAGCGGATAATGCGTACAACCTAATATCACTGTATCAAATTTGGAATTTTTCAAGCTTTTTAGATACATTTTTATTACTGATAACGATAAATGATCATTGGTGAGTCCTTCCTCTACTAGAGGAACAAGTAATGGGCAGGCTATATTTTTTATGATAATTTGAGAGTTCAAAGCTTTTAATTGCTTGCCATATTCATCAGATTTTATAGTTGCAGCAGTAGCTAAAACAGCAATATGAGAATTTTGGGATAAATGAATTGCTCGCCTAACTCCGGAATTAATTACACCTATTATCGGAATTGAAAATTTCATTCTTAATGATTCAAGAGCAATCGCTGATGCGGTATTACAAGCAACTACAACCATTTTACAATCTTGAGCAATTAGCCATTTAGAAATTTGATCAGAATATTGCTTAATTTTTTTTCTGCTTTTATTACCATAGGGTACTCTAGCTGTATCACCAACATAGATAAAATTTTCATTTGGTAGTGCTATTTTTAGAGCTTTTAAAACAGTAAGCCCACCAAGCCCTGAATCAAAAACACCAATTGGCCTATTATCCAACTTTTAATCTCCTACCAATAATTTTTCTCGTGAAAATTTAAATTGTTTAATCCCTTCAAATATGGATTGGGCAATCCTTTCTTTATGCTCCGATTGCTTTAACTTTTTTTCTTCTCCAGGATTTGACAAATAACCAACTTCGACTAAAACATTAGGCATTGAAGCTCCAATTAGAACATAAAACCCTGCTTGCTTAACTCCTCTATTAGGAGTATCAAGCCTCTTATCTAATTCCATTTGAATTATAGAAGCTAAGTCTTCACTCTCTTTCAAAAACATACTTTGAGCCATTGTAGCCATAATTAAGCTTTCCCCAGATAATTTATCATAATGACCTGTTTTATCTTCCATCTTTATTACGGCATTTTCACGTGATGCAACCTCAATAGCATCTTCACTTTTACCTGGGCGTAACAAATATGTTTCAAATCCTTGAACTTTCCTATTCGGGTTAGAATTTGCATGAATACTAACAAATAATTTCCCATTAGCATCATTAGCCATCTTTGTCCTGCTAATTAAGGGGACAAAAACATCTTCTTCTCTTGTATAAATTACTTTAATACCTGTTTTTTTCTCTAACAGGCGCCCCACTCTTTTTGTTATATCTAGAACAACATCTTTTTCTTTTGTTCCATACTTCCCTTGCGAACCAGGATCCTTACCCCCATGTCCAGCATCAAGAACTACAGTATCTAAATGCCATCGTTTTTTCACATCATCAATGTGCTGCTCGGTTACTTTCCCTAGGGGTGTACGCAAAGTTATTACGATCTCATAAGGGTCCAAGCTTTGGTACCACTCATGACTTATGACTTCACCTGCTAATTTAAAAGCGACTTGAGCTGTTTTACCAATTTGGTCTGATTCTACTCGGCGAATAATTCCTCTCGTAAGAGCTGTATTAATTGTAAAAGTATCAACGGCCGCACCTGCCACGGTTAAATAAAACCATCCATGTTTATTAATAAAAGAACTAATGTTTTGGTCTGAAAAAGGTTTTTTAGTCTCTAGCTTTATAATTGTTCCATTCGATTTTGTTTCAATATGTATACCCGTAATATTGAATTTAACTATATCTATATCTAATAATTCTTTTTTCAAATCAAAGTTTATACCTGGTAGTATTGTTGCTTTTAATATGTTGATAAATGCTTCAGCTGGGACATATAAATCTTTTGACTCAATTTTAGCTATCTGAGTCATTTGATATGCTTTATCATCGATCATAATAAAACTACTATTACCAGAAATTTTTACTTTATGACCAGAAATGTAGATAACAAGTTTTCTTCTTTCCTCATTCTCATAAATTTTTGATGAGAATGCATTGGCTAAGTCTTTAGCTGATAGATGAAGAGGAGTTATACCAGAAAGAGTTTCAATTTCAGATTCTGTACCATTTCTTCGGTTAAAAACATGAACTTCAGAAAATAAAATATTTAGAATAAAAAAGAGATAAGCTAAATTTTTAAAATTCATTTTAATTATTAATATTTTATTCTAGAAAGAATCTTAAAATAAAAAATGAACTATGAATAAAGCGATAAGACAATTTTGGCTTAATTCAAATTTTGTATAAATGACTACGCCTCATAATTTTAATGAGGCGTAGTTCAGTATTCATGGTTTTATTTATTTTTTTTCATACCACATTACTAGTATCATTAAGGAAAGTATTCCGGCGAACCCTGCATCTCCAAACTGAGACATAATTCTACCTAGCCCAGCGATAACACCAAAAAAATCATCGAATAAAATCCCTACTATAATACCTATAACTACCAATGTTTTTGCCAAATCTGTGAGTTGGCTAAGCCATTGATTTACAGTTTGTAAGCCTTTTAACATAGTTTCCTCCTGTTTTCAGGAATAAGATAATTTCGTAACACTGTCACTAATAAGCCCTGTGCTATTACCCTAGAAATGAGAGGAAGACAAGTAGTGCTAATAGACCAGCAAAACCACCATCTAAAAACGTATTGACAAGATCTACAATCCCACCAATTGGGTCAAATCCAGTAGAATAGACAATATTAACGAAAACGAACAGCACGATTAAAGCTTTAATTACACCTACAACTCCAGATGCTGCATTTGATACGGTTGAGTTGACATCAGCCATGCCGATACCTCCTTGGTTTGGTTCTTTAGGTATGATTAATACTTAGTGTATTAATCCGTATTATTAAAATAGGTTTTACCATTGAAAATACTCTATAGAACCAAGGGTTAAACCCATTCATTATTAGAATTTACTAATAAAGGATATATTAGCAATATTTTTTTATCTTTGGTTTTTTAAATTACTTATGAAGGTTCTTGCTCGCGTATAAACTTTTTCAACATTAATTGAACTCATACATTCAGCGCAAAGCCTCCAATGATCTCGCCTATGGTTACAAATTTGATCGGGGGCTACTATCATTGATTTTACACTCAATGGCTTAGTCAAAGTAGGGTCTTGAGAACCAAAAATTGAAATACTTGGAATTCTATTAAAAGCAGCAAGATGTCCAGCCATTGAATCAGGAGCAACAATAAGTTTTTGTTTTTTTAACCATTCATTATATTCTATCAAATCACCACTAAAAACTTCAAGACTAAAACTCTCTTTTTTTAATTTCTTTATTATTTTTTTTGACGACTCTACTTCTACAACGGATATTTTATGATGTTTCACCATACGCTTGATAAATTGTATCCAATGAGAATCTGGCCAAGCTCTTCTAATATCAATAGCCCCAGGATGAACTACAAGGCTGCCTTCATTGAATCTAAAGGAGATCTTTTTGAAAGAGATATTAAGACAGCCCGCTTTTTTAACTAGATTAAAAGCTCTTTTTTGCTGATGTGTTTTTTGGCTCATTTTTTGTGGGTTCGAAAAAAAATACCCCCCCCCAGTATGATCATATCCAAAACTAATTTTAGGATTCATTTTCCAAAGAAACCAACTATTCCTCAAATCGCCTTTAAAATCAAATGCTAAATCAATTTTTTTAGTTCTTATTTTTTTTGAAAATGAGTAAGCCAGAAACCATTTTTTCATTGACCAATCCCAATTTGTCCATGGTACTTCTAATCCAATAATTTCATCAGCTAGATTTAAATGATTTGCTAGATGAGCAACTTGCTTATTACAAATCAGAATTAAATTTGAATTTGGAAACTTATTCTTAATAGATTTTAATATTGGAGCAATAATAATAACATCTCCAATACGATGATATTCTGTAACGAGAATATTCTTCACTTTAAGTTCTTCGAGAGAGTATTTTTTTTTAAATATATTTATAAAAAAAAAATAAGGGTAAACCAAAATACTTAATAAGCGAGAAAAGTAAACATATCGAGCATTATACAATCGGGACTCCATATTTAAAGACCGATCATAGTATAATAATTATAAAGTTTTTTTGATACACTTTTAATATCATGATATTTTTCAACCCAAATTTTCCCCTCGCTCCCATGCTTGGATATTCTATCTGGATCTACTATTAAGTTTTTAAGGACGCTTAAAAATGTAGTTTGTGTAATAGAAATAAATGGATGATCAGGTATGAAGTTATTATATCTGTTATTTATTTCAGTCAGCGTGCATATGCCCATAGATAAAGATTCAACTGAATTCATACCATATCCCCATCCACCTCTATCTCCAATTTGATCAATGAAAATATCCGACTTTGCTTTTCTTTCAAGGGCTTTTCGGTGGGATAAACCTTCAATTAGATCAAACTCAATAAAGCCAAAAGATTCTAATTTTTTACATTCTTTAATAATATGATCAGAGCCTTTATAAAATCGATTTGTTGGGGCATGTGCGACTCGTATGACTTTGTTTTTTATATCTTTTTTGTTGAATGTCTTAGTTTGAAAAGGTAAGAATAGATATTTAATGTTAGGGTGCTTTTCTAGTAGGTCAACTTCATTTGTTATATTGAGACTCGAGTATTTATTTATATAAGGCATTACCCCCCTGCTCCTCAAATCTTCTCCATGGTAATGGCAAATGATTTTCTTTCCTAGAGAATGTAATTTTTTAACAAAAAATTCATTTTTAAGAAAATCCATACCACTTTCAAAGTGATAGACATCAAAGTCATATAAATTATAATCTTGAATAGCTCTCATTATTTTTGGACGCCATAAAAAATCTTTAAACTTTAAGAAAAGACTATCAATTAAGCCTTCTTTTTTCCAAATAGGAGGACATCCTGGTTTTTCTTGAAAATATCCCTCGCGTCCTCGATAAATCATAAATACAAGATTGCGTAATCTAGAAAGAAATGGATAAGTAAAATTAAATGGTAATTTTAAACAAATATCTTCTTTGAAATTTTTTGGAGAATGAAAAAAAGTTATTGTTCTACACTCATTCCCATTTTCTTCATGTATTCTCTTCCATAAAGTCAAGGTACCAACGGTGTTTTCTGGTGAGATATAAAGAATTTTCATTATTGTTGAAAAGTTGACAGATATTTTAATTCTATCTTCTCCCAATTATATCTTTGATTAACTAATTCTAAATTTTCATTAAGGTTAGAGTCATCTTCTAGATTTTTTATAGCTTGTATTAAGCTTTCTGCAAGAGACGATGATTGGTTTGGTGTAGCCCAAAAAATAGTTTTATTTAAAAAATATCTTATTGGATGTAAATCTGTTGCCACAATTTCAAGGCCTGAAGCCATCATTTCAAAAAGCTTTGTTGGTGTATTGTTCTCTGTTAATGGATTGCTTCTAAACGGGATAACACCAATAGCATGCTTTCTCAGCACACCCCAGACCTCTTCATATGGAATTTGAGCTCTAACGTTAATACAATCTTCTAATTTATGTTTTTTTATTAATGCGATGACTTCTTTTTTAAAACTCTCAATTCTAAAAGTACCTAAGAGCGTTAGAGTTGCAAGGGGCTCTGCTTTTAATACTTCGACCATTGCTTCAACTAGATCTGAAATTCCTCTTTCAGGGGCTAAATGACCATGATAAACAATTAGAGGACCTCTCACTTTATTCTTTATTGAAGATCTGATATATTTTTTTTGTGGGAAATTTTCTAAAAAGTACATTTCTTTTTTAAAATTTTTATATGAAGATTTTTTTATAGTCGAGTTAGCTAAAATAATTTTATCTACATATTTTAAATAATATTCTTCTTTTTTATTTCGAAAGTATATTGCGACTTCGCTTATAAATATATTCCTGGTTGTAAAAGTCCTATAGAGAGACTTCATATCTTCATGAACATCATATATAGTAACTACCGATGGTTCTAATCTCTTTATCGATTTAATTAATGGTAAAAGATTGGTTTCATGTACTTGCAGGTGCGAAATATTATTTTTTTTTATTATGCTTAGAGCACTCTCTAAAAAAGAAGAGAGGGCTATATCCAAATTAATATGATTTAACAAATCATTTGATAAATCAATATTTTTTTGAGATCGAGTTATATACAGTATTTTTTTTTTGTTTTTCACCAAAGACTTAATCTGCCTATGATAAATTCTTTCATCATCTGGAAAGTGGCTACTTGAAGTAATACATATCATTTATACTTTTGTAAAGTTAGGAGTTTGTTTTAATTATACGACTTAACTGATCATGGTATATTTTTTTTTCTATATTTGTTGTTGCAAATATATACCATAAGACTGGAAAGAAGATCGTACCAAGGGTTCTAATTAAAAGCCCTTGAAGTCCTACCTGAGCCAAAATTAAAAAGAACATTGGAAATAATATACCTCGCCAATTATATGCAATCGGATACACAGATTGAGTTTTAAAATATATTGCTATACTCATAGAAATAAATGCTAGGACAACACCCAAAGCAGCACCAATTATACCGAAGATTGGTATTGCTATGATACTGGATATTAAGAGGACAGATGCGCCAATAACTCTAAAAACTGGCACCCACTTTGTTTTTTCTTTAATATAGATACCCGGTAATTGAATTACATAAGTTCCAAAAAAAAAGTATCCAAGTAAAATCATACTAACTATCGGCTCACAACCCCAAAAATCTGATCCTATTAAAGGCTTTCCCGATATTGTCAACCGCATAATTTCAGGTACCCAAAGACTAACTAAAAAACAAAGATAACCCATTATACCTAAAAAAATTGTTGTTATGAGCCTAAATTCAACTTTTGCATTCTCATTTTTACCTCTTTTCAAAAAATAAGGGGTCCAGCCCATATTAAAGCCCATTACGATAGTTAAACCAAGCATTCCCATTTTCTTACCAGCAGAATAGAGCCCAACTTCAGATGTCCCCAAAAGCCATTCTAGTATGTAACGATCTGATAACTCCATTGTCATTGTAAAGATACCTGCAGGTAGAAATGGTAATGAAAAATAAAGTACTTTTATTAAAACTTCTCGCTTAACAAACTTGAATCTTATAACCTTAAAAAGAATTGGAAGAGATAATAAAGACACAATCCCTGATGCTATAATATTTGCTTTGAACACTCCTTCTATACCTTCACTCAAATAAACAACAAAATAAATATTTAAAACCATTGTAGAGATAACATTAACTAGGCTAAAAGTAATAAATGGGATTGCTCTTTCTTCTGCACGAAGAATTAACATTGGCAAGTTCCAGAAGGAGTCTAAAAATAAAATTACGATTAGAAAAACCATCCAATCGGGTTTGTTTACTCCAAGGACAAGTTCTACAATAATATTCCTAGAGAAATACAGCATTAAACTGAAAAAGATACTCGTTGCCAATTGAGTTATGATTATGACAGAGATATAATGTTTTTTTTCTTCACCTTCTTGTTGAGAGGAGAACTTCATCAGAGCAGTGTCCATACCATATCGATATAATATTAGAGCAAAACCCATGAAAGCGTATGCTAGTGATAAAGCTCCATATTCTTCTTTTGTAAATGAATGAGTATATAAAGGAAGTAATAAAAAAGTAATTAGCCTAGCCATGACATGACCTAAACCATAAATAAGTGTTTGTTTTCCTAAGTTTTTAATTCCCATAAAAACTATAAATTTATTTCTATTGTATCCCTAAAAATACCACTAGCACCAAAGTTTTCTTTAAATCGTCCAAGCCCCATATTTGGATTACCATCAACAGTGAAAATACCAAAATCATAAATTTTAATTTTTATATCTATTGCCCATTTAAAAATAGTATAAAATAAAAGGTTTAAAGGCCTCATTTCAATAAAGTCTTCATCATGACTAATATAAAAAGCTAACACAACATGTTTATTTACAATAAAATTGACAACTCCTGCAATCATACAACCATTATCAAAAGCTGCAAATAGTTTAATTTTATCTGGAAACATTTTAAAGAGTTGTTTTAATTCCTTTGAAGTATGTGTAGGTGTTGTGTTGTGTCTTATTTTTAGATTTTTTTCTAGAATTTTATAAAAGGAATCAATGTCTACTGACTCTTTGCAAATAAGCCCTTTACCTAAAGCTTTTTTAACAGCTCTTTTATGAGAGGGTCTAAACTTTTCTAGTGTTTCATCAATACTTTTTTCTAAGTATAGTATACTTGTGACATCTCTTTTTGAGTAAAAAAAATTATTTTTCATAAATGCAAAATCTATATAGTTAGATAATCTGTGTTGATACATAGTCGGTGGAATTGTGATTCTAATATTATTAAATTTTTCCCTTTTACAATAAAGTAATAAACACTCAACTAAGCCAATTGCATCCGCGATAGAAAGATCTTCCGGCAAAATAAAAGAGCCCAATGTAGAACCTGGATGAGAAATAAGACCTAAATTATTTTTATTTTTATTTTCAGCAGCTGGAAAAACCGCAAATAAACTACTTTTTTTAAAAAATAATAAACTATGATCTATAAACTTTTCTTCAGGATGATAGCTTAGGAATGACCTCAGATGAAAAAGAGTACCATTGTTTTTTTTTGGTACAAAAGAATCCCATTCAGATTGATTTTTACTATTATATCGTAGAACTTTAAACATTTGGTTAATTTAACAATTATTTATTAAGGTTTTAATAATCTTTATAAACTAAGTTAATACTATTGGTGAGTATTTTCATTAAAATCTAATTTATAATTAACATTTTGTGGAGTAATTAATGAGTTCTATTATTGAAAAAATTTGGGCGAGAGAAATTTTAGATTCCCGCGGTAATCCAACTATTGAGGTGGATGTATTCACAAAATCGGGTTTATTGGGAAGAGCCGCTGTACCATCAGGAGCATCTACCGGCGAGCATGAAGCCATAGAATTAAGAGATGGAGATCAAAGCCGCTTTGGTGGAAAAGGTGTGCTAAATGCTGTAAAAAATATTAATACTTTAATCGCAAATAGTTTAGTGAATCAAGATGTTTTATTTCAAGAAAAAATAGATAATAAGCTAATAGCCCTTGATGGTACAAAAAATAAATCAAAGCTCGGGGCAAATGCTTTGCTGGGTGTTTCTATGGCAGTAGCGCATGTAGCCGCAAAATATAAAAAGATTCCTCTTTACAAATATCTAGGAGGAGATAATGCTAATTTAATGCCAATGCCAATGATGAATATTTTGAATGGTGGAAGTCATGCTGATAATTCTGTAGATATTCAAGAGTTTATGATAATGCCATTTGGCGCAACAAGTTTTTCGGAAGCACTACAAATGGGAACAGAGATTTTCCATCACCTTAAAGGGGTTTTAAAAAATAAAGGTTTAGCAACATCTGTTGGCGATGAAGGTGGCTTTGCCCCGAATTTAAAATCTAATGAAGAGGCTCTAGAAATAATTGATATCGCAGTAACAAAAGCAGGTCTGAAATCAGGAAAAGATGTTTTTTTTGCACTTGATGTTGCCGCAAGTGAATTATTTAAAAATAATAAATACCATCTTTTTTCAGAGGGCAAATCTCTATCCTCGGAAGGAATGGTCGATTACTTAACTAAATTATCTGAAGACTATCCTATTCTTTCAATTGAAGATGGTTTAGATGAGAATGATTGGGAAGGTTGGAAAGCTTTAACAAATAGAATTGGTTCAAAAATACAGATTGTAGGCGATGATTTAACAGTAACAAATATTAATCGTCTTGGTCGAGCAATTAATGAAAAAAGTATGAATTCTATCCTTATAAAACTTAATCAAATCGGTACCGTTACTGAAACAATAGAAGCAATAAAAATGGCCAAAAATGCTGGCTTTGGAGCAATTATTTCACATCGATCTGGTGAAACAGAGGATACAACAATTGCAGACTTATCTGTTGCTATGGGAATGGGACAAATCAAAACTGGTTCAGCATCAAGAACGGATCGAGTCTGCAAATATAATCAATTATTAAGAATTGAAGAAGAACTTGGTAAAACCTCCAAATTAGCAAAAATAAGCCATTTAGGATTAAGTAATTAATTTTTCATGATTACAAAAAAGAAAACTAGATCTTCTAGTGAGCAAATTGCCAACACTCAAAAAAAAATAATTCAAGGAGTCCTTTTTTTAATAGGTTTTACTTTAATTTTTATTTTTATTTTTGGAAATCATGGTCTTTTTCAATTGTACAAGTTAGAAAAAGAAAAAAAATCAGTTATAAACTATATATCTAACTTGCGAGATGAGCGTGAAAAACTAAAAATAGAAAAAAATAAGCTCGAAAATGATATGAAATATCTTGAAAAATTAGCAAGAGAAAATTATTTAATGTCTAAACCTGGAGAAAAAGTATTTAGAGTTCTACCTAATAAAGAGAAATAATGCTCCGTATCGCTTTATTCTATCTTTTCAACTAAGAAAGCATCTAAATAAACTTCAACGCGCCTGTTAGAGGCTCGAGCAATTTTTTTATCTTTAAAATTTGATATAGATGTAATATCAACTATCGGCCTAAACTGACCATACCCCATAGCAGAAAAATATTTTTCTGGCATTAAAGCACTTTTGTTCATTATTCTAACTAACTTTAGTGAGCGTGATGCTGAGAGCTCCCAATTACTTGGGTATTGAGATTCTTTAGGTAAAGCAGCATCATCAGTATGTCCTTCGCAGCGAACCTCTACATTCAATGATGATCCTCTTTTTTCTATTGTTTTAAGGAGCTTTTCATACTGCCCTTTCTCTTCAATATTTATCAAATCAGATTGTTTGATAATATTACCAATCTTGTTTATCAATGGGAGATATTGAGGCTCAATATCAGAAGATGCCGATTTAAACAAATTACCTCTTAGGGTAATTTTAATCCCTTTTGTTTCTCTTTCGATAACTATTTTATCAGATTCTAAATTTTGAATCATCTCTTGATAGGTTTTATCTAATAACTTATCAATTTCAACATTTATACTTTTTTCTGCATCATTAAGCATGACAAGTAACAATACAAAAAAGGTCAATAAAAGTGTAACAACATCTGCAAATGTTAATGCCCATGCTGTTGATTTTGCTTGTCTCTCATCAATACTAATTGATTTTTTTTGAAAACTCATACTACTCTCACAATAATGGGATAATTTTAATCTGTATTATTGTAACGAAACTGAGATGGGACAAATGTCATTAATTTTTCTTTTATAAGTATTGGATGCTCTCTGGCATGGATACTAATAATACCTTCAACAACAATACTTTTTATCATCATTTCATTTTCAGATAATCTTTTAAGTTTCCCACCTACCGGTAAAAAAATCATATTCGCAAAAAAAACACCATAAAAAGTTGTAATTAGTGCTAATCCCATCCCGGATAAAAGTTCTGCAAATCTTTCGGCTACATCCCCTGAAGAGTTTACGCTACCTCCTCCTCCTGAAAAATTATTCATCATGACAATTAATCCAAGAACTGTGCCGAGCATACCAAAAGCTGGAGCATATGAAGCCATATAAAGGAATAATTCTTGCCCAGCGATATGACGACTTGAAATATTATTTAGCTCCAAATTTAAAAATGTCCTTAAGCGCGTTGATTCTCTTTCGTTAATTGCTAGTTCAATTCCATTTTTAAAAAAGCCATTTCTCATCTTTGGTAAATCGGCTTCGAGAGAGAGCAATCCATCTTTTTTAGCTTTTTGAGCTTTTTCAACAATTTCTTCAATAATAGCATTATAATCATAGTCGTCGGCTCTAAATACATTCCGTAATATACTTGGGAAGTTTTTCAATGCTCCTAATGGTAGATTAACCATTGTTGCGGCAAAGGTTCCACCAACAACTATTAAAATAGAGTTTAAATTAAAAAACCAATATAAACTCCCACCACTTTGTATTATCCCTATAAAAATTATTGCAATTCCAGCAAAAAGACCTAGAAGAGTACCATAATCAGTAGTTTTTTTGATATTATCCATTTTTAAATATTTTATTATATGTTAATGCGTTTAATTTAATCTTTTTTTCTATTTTTTGACAATGATTGACTTCCTTTATACAAACGTTCCTGCTCATCTTCGGATAAACTGTCAAAGCCCTCTCTATTAATTTTATCAAGAATTGAGTCTATTTCTCGCTCTATATTACTTTGTTGACTTAAAACTTTATGCTCTTTCTGTATTTTATACTCTATTGTTTTTTTTCTGAGCTTAAAAACGAGTTCATTCCAGCGAACAGGCTTTTTTAATATTAAATAGCCTATGATCATTCCAGATAGATGGGTTAAATGACTAATCTGTGAAGCGTTACTAAAGGAAGAAAAAAAAGCAATTAAACCTACTCCAATTACAAACCACAATGATTTGATCGGTATTATACCATACAAATATATTTTTCTATTAGGGTATGTAATCCCATAAGCTAATAAAACGCCATAAACGGCACCGCTCGCACCAACGATTGGAACGATTGAATTCAAACCAAATAACATAGTTAAAATTCCTGCGCCTATTCCCGTTGTAAAATAGAATTTAAGAAAGTGTTCCTTTCCCCAAAGACGTTCAAGCTCACTTCCGAACATCCACAGTACAAACATATTTATGAGGACATGCCAGATTCCTCCATGGAAGAATAGATATGTGACCGGTTGCCAAATCATAAATTCAGACCAAACTAATTTTGGGACCAATCCAAATAGCGGGAAAAGTAAGTTTTCCGATCTTGATATAGTCTGAAGTATGAAAATACCAAAGTTAATAGATACTAATATTTTAATAGCATCCGGGAATAGAGATGGTCGGTATGATACATTCCCTGGGGGTGACTGAAATTGATATCTCATTATAAGTTAAATATACAGAATCATTTAAAATAGAAATAGTCTATGTAATAATTATTCATCATTCTTATTTTGATAAAATTTTTCTAGTTGTTGACATTGATTTAATTTTTTCCAAACCCTCAAAATGATAACAGAGTAAAGTCCAGAGGTAGTTATTAATAATAGATCTATCTATAGGTGTAATTTCATCCTCAGGTAATAGATCTAGATCGCCGGATAATAGACTAGCTAATATAGACCCGCTGTTTGGTCCACTATTGGGGTCTGGTAACAACAATCCCGGTAATTCGAATTTATCCAAATTAGGTTTAAAACCAAAATGTGTCAAAAGTGAACATTCATAAAACCAAAATAACAAACTTGGATCTTTATCTTTTTGATTAAAAGAACGTAAAACATTCTTTAAAATTTTAAATAAACCGGGAAACGGATCTTCTAAAGAAAGTGTTTTTTCTGTTATATCTAAAATTGTCATAGAAAATGTGACTGATCGTAAATCATCTAAAATATGTGACCAGTATTCCCGAAAACTTACTTTGGAAAGGGTCTGAAGTTCATTCTTTAACTTATGGTTATAAATTATATCGATATAACTCATTGGTTGAAAATGTGAAAACTTAGATGATTTTTTACTTCTAGCACCTCTAACGATTAAGCTAATTTTTCCTTTTTTTTCGGTAAAGCACCTTGTGATTATTGACGTTTCGCCATACGAGAAAGACTTTAAAACTATAGCGGGTGTATCTATTATCACGAAAGACAGATATTAATATGCTTTTGCAAAAATGACTTCATGCTTAGCTGGAGTCCCTGTAAACACACACTTAAGATTCTCTGGTTTTTCATCCAAAGGGATGCATCTTATTGTCGCTTTTGTTTCTTCTTTAATTAAAGTTTCAGTACTTGCTTTTCCATCCCAACCACATCGAGCAAAGCCACCTTCCTTTATTACTTTTTTTAATTCATCAAAGTTTGATGCTTGATGAGTATTACTATCCCTGAACTCAAGAGCTTGGGAAAATAAATTATTTTGAATTTTATTTAGAAGTTCAGGTATTTTTTTAATTGTAACCTCTTTGGATAAAAATAATTTCCCATCTATATCTCGCCGAGCTAGAACAATATTATTATTTTCAACATCACGAGGACCTACCTCTAATCTTAAAGGAACACCTTTCATCTCCCAATTATTAAACTTATAACCCGGTGTATTATCTGTCCAATCTTGATATATACGTATACCAAGACTTTCTAAGTTTGTAATAATTTCAACTAAATATTGTTTAACTAAACTTTTCTGTTCATCACTTTTGTAAATTGGAATTATAACAACCTGAATAGGCGCAATTTTGGGTGGAAGTCTTAAGCCTTTATCATCGCCATGAGTCAAAATAATAGCCCCTATGAGTCTTGTACTAACACCCCAGCTAGTTGCCCAAACTAATTCCTCCTTATTATCTTTTGTTTGATATTTAACATCAAATGCTTTTGCAAAGTTTTGACCAAGGTTATGAGATGTACCCGCCTGTAATGCTTTTTTATCCCCCATCATTGCTTCTATACAATAAGTTCTTTCAGCTCCGGCAAATTTTTCTGCTTCTGTTTTTATACCCGTTATAACAGGAATAGCTAAATAATTTTCTGCTAAACTTTTATATAATTCTAAAATATCTAATGTTTCTTTTTGAGCTTCTTCTTTTGTTGCATGAGCAGTGTGACCTTCCTGCCATAAAAACTCTGAAGTTCGTAGAAATAATCTAGTACGCATTTCCCACCTAACAACATTAGCCCATTGATTTATTAAAATGGGTAAATCTCGGTAAGATTGAATCCATTTTTTATACATTGACCAAATTATAGTTTCAGAAGTAGGCCTAACAATTAACTCTTCTTCCAATTTTGAATCTGGATCTACAATAATTCCATTATCGCCATCTGACTTTAACTTGGTATGAGTTACAATAGCACACTCTTTGGCAAAACCCTCAATATGTTCTGCTTCACGAGCTAGAAATGATTTGGGAATAAAAAGTGGAAAATAGGCATTTACATGTCCAGTCTCTTTAATCATTTTATCAAATATCTCTTTTATATTTTCCCAAATCTGAAAGCCATAGGGCTTTATGACCATTGTACCTTTAACTGGCCCATAATCAGCTAAACCTGCTTTATTGACGACTTGAGTGTACCAACCTGAAAAGCCATCTTCCCTCTTTGGTAATTTTTTGCTCATAAAGATAAAATCCTTTATTCAGTTCAATCTAAAATTACCGGAGGTCATTGGCTACACCAAGTCAGATTTATTTAGAATTCTGAACCATAAATACATTATTTTATATAGTGTTTAAACTATTCAAATTATTATTTCCGGTTGTACTAATTTTAATAATCAGTTGTGAAAAAAATACCATGATACTTTATACAAATTGTAATGTTTATGAAAGACCCGATATAAAAGCCATCCTTTGTAATAAAGGAAAGATAATTCAACTGCTACCCAGTGGGAATATTAATTCAGGCAAAAGAATAGATCTCAAAGGAGGATGGGTTTATCCTGGCTTTATAGACTCACATATGCACCTAACCGGTCTTGGATGGTCGCTAGAATCAGTGGACTTAGTTGGAACAACTTCTAAATTAGATGCCCTAAAAAAAATTAAAGAAGGAATAAAAAATACTCCGAAAGGTACTTGGGTACTAGGCCGTGGTTGGGACCAAAATGATTGGTCAAAATCAGAATACCCAAAAGCTACAGACTTAGATTTAATCTCTATGGACCATCCAATGATTTTCAGGAGGATTGATGGCCATGCTGCTTGGGCAAATACACTTGCAATGAAGTTGGCAAATATTAGCGAAAATACGGTTGATGTCAATGGAGGAATAATTATAAGAGATGACATTGGTTATCCAACCGGAATTTTTATTGATAATGCCCTTGATCTTATTGAGTCTCAAATCCCAGAAAAAACAGAGCAGGATATTTATAGGCAAATAATCAAAGCTCAAACTATGCTTAATAAATTTGGAATAACTTCAATTCATGATGCTGGAACCTCTAAAAAAGAAATAAAAATTCTTAAAAAAATGATTAAGAACGAAGAGCTGTCCATTCGAGTATATACTATGTTAAATAATAACCCAAAGGACTATGATTCATTTTTAGAAAGTGGTCCTGAAATAGAAAATCCATTTATAAAAGTTCAGTCAATAAAAATTTACTTAGATGGTGCTCTTGGCTCTCGAGGGGCCGCTTTATTAGAGCCCTATTCCGACTCACCAAGTGAAAATGGTTTGTTAATAATTAAACCTTCTGAGCATAAAAGTTTAGTTAAAAAGTTTAGTAAATCTGGCTTTCAAGTAAATACTCATGGGATTGGTGATCGCGCAATAAGAATAATTTTAGACAATTATGAAGAAGTTGCAAATACCAAGATAAGAAATCGGATAGAGCATTCCCAAATTGTTCATCCGGATGATGTTCCAAGATTTAAAGAGTTAAATGTCATTCCAGCAATGCAATCAACGCATTGTACCAGCGATATGCCTTGGGTTGAGGAAAGAATTGGCTTAGAAAGAATGCATGAAGCATATCCCTGGAAGTCCTTTATTAAATTAAATATTCCTGTCCCTGGTGGATCGGATGCCCCTATAGAATCACCGAACCCAATTGAAGGTATATACGCATCCGTAACAAGAAAAAATAAAAATGGTTTGCCAAAAAAAGGTTGGTACTCTGAACAAAAAATGACTTTAAAAGAAGCAATAAAATCATATACTGAATGGGGTGCTTATGCATCATATGAAGAAAAAATAAAGGGTAAAATCAAAGAAAATTTTTATGCTGATTTTACTGTACTTGATCAAGAGCTTAAGTCCACCAATTTAGAGATGATTTTAGATGCTCGTGTTCTCTTTACGATTTTGAATGGAAAAATTGTTTATCAGAGTAATGAACAATAGTCAATTAAAATATATTAAAAGCTTAAATAGAAGTAAAAGCAGAAAAGAGTTAGGTGTTTTTTTCATCGAAGGTAAAAGATTAATTGAATCTGCTATTTTATACGGGGCTGATATAACAAATATTTACATGACTCATGATTTTTTCGCTCAAAACTCTACTTTAGTTGATTCAATTCTAAAAAAGAACCTTAACCACACTGTGATTAAGACTAAACAGATAGAACAAATTTCTTTTACAAAAACATCTCCTGGGATAGGTGCTATATGCAAAATGCCAGAAAAAAATATATTACCTCTAGATAATAAATGTTGGTTATTTCTAGATGGAATTTCAGATCCAGGTAATATGGGTACTATTTTACGATCTGCCGCCTATTTTAATTTTATAAATATTGCTCTATCAAAAAAATGCGTTGACCCATTTAACCCTAAAGTAATAAGAGCTGGTATGGGCGCACATTTTCGAGTTTCGCTAATTATGGATACTGACCTTAATCAATTTAAGCCAACACATTTATTAATTGGGGCAGATCAAAGAGGAAAAAATTATAAAAATTTTCAATACCCTGAAAAGTATGTTATTGTATTTGGGAATGAAGCTCATGGCTTAACAGAAGATTCTTTGAAGTCTTTAGATCAGTTTGTTTCAATAGAAAAAAAGGGTTTTGGTGAATCTTTAAATGTTGCTTCTGCTAGCTCAATAATAATGCATTTTTTGAGCGAGCGTTAAAAAGAAAAACAATCCATCTATTTTACAGAATTGGTAATTTCTAACCGGTTTTTTTAGTATAAAATATTTAAAAAAAATTAAAGTACATTTATTATTAGGACTTTATTTATGAATAAAACCCTTACTATTCAGTCAGCAATTCTCATCGTAATTGCATCCATAATTTCAGCTTTTATGGCGGGTGCAGTAGTCCTTGGTATTGGATTATCCAATCCCGATAGTCCTCAAAAAATATATACATTTCTTTCTTTCATAATTGGCCAAAGTTTTATGATTGTCCCTCTTATATGGTTTTTAATAGTTAAAAAACAACCTATTTTAGAGAGGCTAAGAATTACAAAAGTTTCAATCTCAACACTTTACAATACTATTTTATTATCTTTTGGTATTATAATTTTTTCAGATGAATTAGATAAAATAATTCAAGTTTTTATCCAAGCCCCTGAATATGTAGTTGATCTAAATGGGTTACTTCGACCAGAATCATTATTAGGATTTATTTTACTTTTTATAGCTGTTTCAATTATAGCCCCTCTAGGTGAAGAGTTACTTTTCAGAGGTTTTTTTCAACAAATTTTAGAAAAACATTGGAAAGATATTACTCGATCGGTTCTAGTCACAGCGATGATTTTTGCTTTTATTCATATGAATCCATTTTGGTTTGCACAAATTTATATTTTAGGTATTATTCTAGGTTTTTTGGCTTGGAAGACAAATTCAATTATTCCTTCATTAATTCTGCATGGAATAAATAATTCAATGGCACTCATATTTTCTTTTACTAAAATTAGTGAAAGTAGTCTTTATATTTGGAAAGGCCACATCGCTCCATGGATAATGTTCTTAGCGTTAATATTTATTATTATCGGTTTTAAAGGTATAAATCAAGGTTCCTCTAAATGAAAAAAGAGATCTTTAAACATGAGATTAGAATTATCAAAGATACCTTCAGCCGTTTATTGCGGAGAAATGCAGAAACAAATCTCATAAAATTAATAAAAAAAACACACCCCGCTGACCTGGCAATTGTCTTTAGATATTTTAATGAAGATGAGCAGCTGCAAGTTTTCAACCTTATGCCAAAAAGTGATGAAACCGTAGAGTTTTTAATTGAATTAGATGACACTTTGGTCGCAAGTCTATTAAACCTTGAAAAACCTGAGAAAATTGTAAACCTAATTCAGGATGCCTCAGCCAATGACCAGAGTTATCTACTTGGTATATTAAAAGAAAATCAATCTCAATCAGTAATTGACCTCTTAAAAATAGAAGAAAAAGAAGAAATTGAAGAGATAATGGGTTACCCAGAAGACTCAGCTGGAACAATGATGACAACTGATGTATTCACATTATATCAAGATACAACTTGTGGTGACGCAATTAAAGCTTTGCAAGATCAAAAAGATGCTGAAATGGTTTTTTATTTATATATAACGAATGAAGATGATAACCTTGTTGGTGTTGCATCTCTAAGAGCTTTAGCAACAACACCCTCTGATAAAATTTTGAATGAAATCATGGTAAAAAGAGTACACACTGTTCGGCCAGAAACAGATCAAGAAGATGTTGCACAAATTGTCGCTCAATATAACTATTTAGCTGTTCCAGTCGTTGATTCAGATAATTTTCTACTTGGAATTGTTACGGTTGATGATGTTGTTGATGTAATTCGAGAAGAAGCAACTGAAGATTTTTTACAAATGGCTGGTGCAGGTAAAGACAGAGAAATATTATTAAAATCAAGTTGGGAAAATGCAAAAGCTCGACTCCCCTGGCTTTTTGCTAGTTGGATTGGCGGGATTATTGCCGCTTCTATTATTGGTCGATTTGAGTACATGCTTGAAAGCTTTATTGCCTTAGCAGCTTTTATACCTGTTATTATTGGTATGGGTGGTAATATTGGAACTCAATCGTCAACTATTATTGTTAGGGGAATGGCGACAGGAAGAATTGAACTTGGGAATGAATTTAAAATTTTATTCAAAGAAATACGAGTTGGTCTAATCCTCGGAAGTCTTTACGGGCTTATGCTCGGTCTTTTTGCAAATTTTAAATTTATAGATACAGATCCATTGCTCGGTGTCGTTGTTGGTTTAAGTATTTGTTGCTCTATGCTCCTAGCAACAGCGGTTGGCTCCTTTACACCCCTTATACTCAGAAAATTAGACATTGACCCTGCTATTGCAACTGGGCCATTTGTTACCACTAGCATTGATATTCTAGGTGTTTTACTCTATTTTTTTATTGCAGGATCACTTTTAAATATTTAATTGTTCTATCTAGTCACACTTCTCTGCGCTGTTCTATATTCTTTATTTATAATATTTATAATTACAGGCTTATTTAGACATGATTTATCTGAAATTTCTTTATCAAAAGAACTTCCAAAAGTCTCTGTTGTTATTGCAGCAAGGAATGAAGAGAAAAATTTACCAGATTTAATTCATGATTTAGTTAATCAAGAGTATCCGCTTAATAAGTTAGAAATAATTTTCATTGATGATCGTTCTTCAGATCAAACAAAAGCAATATTAGATAAGGCTTCAGGTGATTATGGTTTTATTAATTATATCAGTATTACTGAAAAGTCATTGGAAATGACTCCAAAAAAACATGCATTGACAATTGGAATTGATTCAGCGGTTGGAGATATTATTGTATCAACGGATGCTGATTGTAGAGTTGGGCATCTCTGGGTTTCGAGTATGGCTTATAGCGTTATTAACAATAATTCTATCTCTATTGGATATTCAAAAATTAAAGGGAGTTTGTTTTTTGAAAATTACCAGAAGATTGATTTTTTAGGTATAATGGCATCGAATGCTGGTGCTGGAGGTTGGAATCAGTTTTGGTCTGGATCTGGACAAAACTTGGCTTACTTCAAAAATGACTTCACTATAATTGATGGCTTTAATCCCGTTAAAGAAAAAATCTCTGGTGATGATATGTACCTTGTACAATCTATAACTAAATTTAGAAAAGGAATTATAAATATTGATAAAAATTCGTTCGTAGAGACGGAGCCAATGAAAACAGTAAAAGGTTTTATAAACCAAAGAATACGATGGTCTTCAAATGCAAAACTAAATTTCCGAGGAAACCTTTTCTTTGGTTTAT
>Ga0209632_10000856_pt1 | contig 31538 bp, 29 predicted proteins | sample COG_10_FD_184754 | JGI IMG/M metagenome (GOLD analysis project Ga0209632, IMG submission 184754) | Pelagic Microbial community sample from North Sea - COGITO 998_met_10 (SPAdes) (version 2) | ecosystem: Environmental > Aquatic > Marine > Neritic zone/Coastal water | place: Helgoland, sampling... | reverse complement strand
TTTTGCTGGAACTGGAACAGACACTGCCAGGCAATGTGATTGCTCACCGGATAGAATGCCACATCAATGACGCGGAATTTGCCGATAAAGCGCTGGAAATTTTTGATGACTGGCGAGCAAAAGGCGTGATCGCGTGATTAACACTTGAGAAGGCACCGTCAAACAAAACAAACTTGAGACGGGGCGGGCGGTTTCAAAGCCTCGCCATATGACAAAAAACTCTCCATTCAGATACTTTAAATCGAGCCCAGAAATCATCCGCTTGGCTGTGATGCTGTACGTTCGTTTTCCGCTCTCACTCCGTAACGTGGAAGATCTTCTGCACGAACGAGGCATTGAGATCAGCCACGAAACCTTATCGAGTTGTTGGTTGGTCTGTATGACTGTGATGTAATGCTGAACAAAAATAAACCACTAATCAGTTCACCCAATGAACAGGTCAATTGTATCAGATGTATGTGAGCGCTCATGTTTGGCCAACTCTATAGAACTAGGGCGTATGAAAAGTTTATCGACTATAATTTCAACGGGGATCGCAGGATGACGGTTTTATTCTTTTGCCTTTGTGTCGCATTAATTTTGGCTGAATTTGTGAAAGGGCTGAGTGCGAATGGCACGCCGCCGGTCTTGCAATCGTATCCATGGCAAATGGATTTAGCCTATTTCATGTGGAGCAATATTGCGAAATTCCGCATCGTTTTGTTAATCCTGATCGGCCTAGTTGCTACACAACTGACCATTGCCCACCCTATTGGGTTTGGCTTGGGATTGGTTCTGTGCATGGCACTATGGGGCGGGATTTATTGGCTGTTTAACAAGTTCTGGGTTGGGAAATACAAGTTTCTCCCTATTACGCAAAAGACATTCCTTACAGCTCAAGAGAATAAAGTTGATCCCAGCACATTAATCATTGGTGTGGATATCAACGGCGAACAAAGAGCCTATCCCGCGAATCTGTTGTTCTATCATCACCAAGTGCCCGATGAGGTCGGTGGTCAACCAATATTGGCGACCTATTGCGGGATGTGCCGCAGTGGACGCGTCTTTGACACCAATTGGGACATTGGGGTGCCTGAATTTCAATTGGTCGGGGCCGTCTCTTATAATGCGGTCTTGCGGGACTCACTGACCAATAGCTGGTGGCGGCAAGAAACAGGCGAAGCGGCCAAGGGTCCAAAGCAAGGTGAGCAGTTAGAAGACATTTACTTTGAACAAATGACATTAGAGCATTGGATCGAAAAACATCCAGAGACTTTGATTTTGCAATATGATCCTGTGTTTCAGCGACAATATAACTTTTTGGGCAAGTTGTTGAACTACGAGGCGAGCTTTCCGGGATGGTATCGCCAAGAAACACCGCCATTGATCATTGGTGTTGATATTGAGGGTCAGGCCAAGGCCTATGATCTGAGCGAACTGCACAAGAAACGGATGATTGTCGATGACCATGCAGGAACACCCTTGTTGGTCCTAAGTGACCCAGAGGGACGGGCGGCCTTTGTCTATAACCGTAACCTCGGCGATCAGACATTGAGTTTTGAGAGTGATGACAACGGTTTTTATGATGTTGAAACTGGATCGCGGTGGAATGACTTGGGGCGCTGCACAGAAGGCTCGCTCAAAGGGCAAAGCATGACACAATTGCAATCCTATCAACAATTCGTGCGCGCGTGGATTACCTTTCACCCTGAGACAGAGTTTTACACGTTCTGAACGACGCCTATTTCTCTGATTTGAACGCGGCTATATTATTTTTGTCCATCGCAGAGCCAATTTTTTGCGCGGCGGATAGCAGATCATCAAGCGCGCCTTGGGCCAAGACATCCTCAACTGTCTGTTCTTCGCGCATCCAAAGAATACTTAATGCGCCGTGTACCCCTGTCTTTGAAAGAATGGGGACTGCCAGTGCTGCCAAATCTGGACCAGGGTCAAAGGATTTATAGATGAAATAATCATCATCGCGAAGACCAAAGCCGCGCTCTTTTGTCAGGGCCAATGCTTTGTTTAATGCAGAGCCTTCGAACCATTTGCGCGCTTCGCGGCCTTCTGTTTTCTTAGCCGCAGTGACGTGTAAGTTTCGATCTTCATCTGATAAAAATGCCAAGACCGCTTGACCATGGGCTGATCGTACCATTGAGGGTCGAATACCCAAGCCTGTTCGCGCGGGCGCCATTGGTCCACGTGTTCGTGTGCTTTCTACGATTTCTAATTTCCCTATCTCGATAATTGCCGTCAAATCGGATGGGAGGCCACGTTTGAACGTGGGCATATTGATCAAAATAGGCGCGGCAATTTCGGCTAACGGATGGGCGCGGACATTTGCGCCAAGGATGTTTTCTAAGGAATGGGCAAGTTCATATTGGCCTTCAACAATATTGCGCCGCACCCAACCCCGATCCTGTAATGTCGACAAAATACGGATGAGGGTGGCATTGCTTAGTCCAGTCTTTCGACGCAGTTCTGCCAAGGTGCTAAGGCCAAAGTTAGAGAGATGTTCAATCACCTCTAATCCACGATCCAAGGCGCGTATTCGTTTTGGTCCATCAGTCTTTGACATATAGATTTCTCGCCTCTAGGATTGGTTCATCTAGTGAACACATAGATGGTGCAAAGAAAATCTCTTTGTCAACATAAACAACGAATCATGTCTTAGTTCATGGACTTAAGGGAGACGCGCCGCTTTGAACATATTGTTCATTATGTATGACCAACTCAGGTTCGATTACCTCAGTTGCGCAGGGCATCCGCATTTGCACACGCCGAACTTTGATCGAGTGGCGCAAATGGGTGTGCGGTTTACGAATGCCTTTGTTCAATCGCCCGTCTGTGGTGGATCTCGCATGTGTTTTTACACGGGTCGCTACGCATCATCCCACGGGGCGCATTGGAACGGGTTTCCGCTGCGTGTTGGTGAAATGACCATGGGCGATCATCTTCGAAACGCTGGGATGGATGCTTGGCTGATCGGCAAAACCCATATGAAAGCCGATAGTGAAGGCATGGCGCGCCTTGGCCTCAGCCCAGATAGCGTGATTGGTGCGCGGCAGGCTGAATGTGGCTTTGATACGTGGATCCGCGATGATGGTCTGTGGGGACTAGGGCCAGACGGATGGTACGATGAAAAGCGCTCTCCTTATAATGAATATTTGAAATCCAAGGGATACGAATCGGAAAACCCATGGGCCGATTTTGCCAATGCGGGCATCGATGGCGACAAAGTTGCCTCAGGCTGGATTTTCAGAAATGCCGACAAACCCGCAAACATCAAAGAAACCGATAGCGAAACTCCGTGGCTGACACGCAAGACCATTGAGTTTATGGACGCGATGCAGGGCAAAGATCCTTGGTGTGCGCATGTCAGCTATATCAAACCGCATTGGCCCTATATTGTGCCAGAGCCTTATCACGACATGTTTGGTCCCAACCACGTTCCTGCGCCAACGCGCGATGAGGTTGAACTTGAAAATCCACAGCCCGTGTTTGGCGCCTATCAGCAAAATAAGATCGCTCAAGCCTTTCACAAAGACGAGGTTCGGCAAAAGGTCATTCCCGCCTATATGGGGTTGATCAAGCAGTGTGACGATCAATTGGGCCATATCCTCGATTACCTTGAAGAGACAGGACAGATCAAAGATACGATGATCGTTCTCACCTCGGATCACGGGGATTATTTGGGCGATCACTGGATGGGCGAAAAAGATCTTTTCCACGATCCGTCCGTCAAAATTCCCATGATCATCTATGATCCCCGAAGCGATTGTGACGCAACACGGGGCACAACTTGTGATGCACTGGTCGAGTCTATTGACCTCACAGCGACCTTCATCGAAGCGGCGGGTGGCACAGTGCCTGATCACATTGTTGAGGGCCGCAGCCTGTTGCCATGGTTGCAAGGGGACACCCCTGCTTGGCGTAAATATGCGATAAGTGAATACGATTATTCGGTCACGCCTCAGGCGGTGAAGCTGGGTGTTGAGCCAAGAGATGCGCGATTGTTTATGGTCTATGATGGCCGATACAAGATGATGCATGCTGAGGGTGGATTTCGCCCGATGCTCTTTGATTTGAAGAATGATCCAGAGGAATTCCATGACCTCGCCAAGGGAATTGATCATCAAGACCAGATTGATCAACTTTACAAATACCTTGGGGAATGGGGTCTGCGCATGAGTCAGCGGGTCACCAAATCTGAAGACGATATTCGGGCAATGCGTGGTCGATCCATGCGCCGCGGAATTCTGCCGTTTCTCGCCGATGGCACAGAAGTCGATGAAGAGTTGCTGGAGAAATACAACGGCCCCGTAAAACAGAGGTTTATCGAGACATGAATGCACATCCAGATCTGATCGCTCAAGGCGAACAAACGCGCAAAGATATCATCGAACTAGCGCCCGGTATTTGGACGGCTGTTGGCTATGCGGCCTCAACAGTGCATATGATCGAAGGGGCGACAACTGTCACGATCATTGATACAACGGAAACAACGCAAGGGGCTGAAAATATTTTGGCTGAATTTCGCAAACTCACGGACAAACCCGTTGCGCGTATCATCCTGACGCATAGCCATCGCGATCACATTTCAGGGGCGACCATTTTTAACGAAGGTCAAGATATTCCAATTCTGGCCTCCCACCTGTTCAAATCAGATCTCGTCGATGTGGATGACACTATAATCGCGCCAAACGCGGCCTTGATGCGCCGCACTAAAATGCAATTTGGGATTGGCCTGCCCGATGATCAACGCATTAGCCTTGGCGTTGGCCCTGGTGATCGCCCGATGAAAGGCATGGGCGCAGGGTTCCTGCCGCCCACCGACCTGATTGAACAAGACTGCGATATTGATCTAGATGGGGTGAGCGCACGCTTGATCCATGCGCCAGGTGAAACAGATGATCACATGGTGGTTTGGTTGCCCGACCACGAAATTCTATTTTGCGGGGATAATTGGTATCACGCCTTTCCAAATCTCTATGCGATCCGCGGCACACCCTATCGCGATTTTCAGGCATGGGCGAATACATTGACCATGTTGTCCGAGTTAAACGCCAAGACATTGGCCGCAGGTCACACACGGCCCGTCTTTGGCGCGCAAAATGTTCATGAGGTTTTGACAACAACACGCGATGCCATTGTGCATGTGATGCAATTCACGGCCGATGGGTTGGACAAAGGTTTGTCATTGGATGACATCTGTTCAACCCTCTCTTTGCCAGACGCAATTGCAAACAAGCCGTGGCTCAAGGAATTTTATGGCAAAGCAAGCTGGTCCGCACGCGCCTTTGCCGTTGGTACATTGGGTTGGTATGATGGCAATCCAACACATCTCGGAACTCTATCAAGCTCGACACGCGCCGCACATATGGCGCAGTTGGCAGGGGGTGTAGACAAATTATTGCATAAAGCAGAGCAAACAGACGACATGCAGTGGCGGTTGGAAATATGCGATCATCTCTTGGTGCTTAATGAGCCTGTCGAAGAGTTTAAGGCGCAGACCCTAGAGGCATTGGCAGAAGTTGAAATCAACGCTACCGCGCGCAATACATATTTCTCAGCTGCGCAGCAATTACGCCAAATCGCAAATAGCAGATCATGAACGAGCCTACTGTACAGTCACATCTTCAAAAAAAGGTCACGGATTTCGCTGCTTTTTGTTTTGTGCTTGTTATTGTTATTTATGCCGCCTCTGGCCCTATTGGTGAATTTGTACGTTGGTTCATTGAAACTACGACTGCTGATTTCGAAGAGCTCTCGCGCCGTGATCAACGCGCGCTGTATAAATCCCATTGGCTGGGTGCGTCCTACCGTGCCTTTGAGCAAACGGTCCTTCTGCCGACTGGTATGATCTTGGGCTTGCCGATTGTGTTTGGCTTTGTGATTGTGTCTTTGACGTTGCACCGGGCGCAGTGGATAAATTGGGCCTTGTCATTGGCCATCGTTGTTGTTCTTGGGTTTTGGATTGCGAATTTATTTGCGATTGATGGGGGGCTGTTACCCTCTGCGCAACAGCGCGATTTTGTGCTGTTTCCAATTATTACATTCATCACCCTATACTTGACGTGGCGGTTTTTCGGTGGGGTCATCGTTGGCTTTTGTCTGTTTTGGTTGATATATTTCTTTGTGCGGGGCTTGCTGCCTGACTGGACAGGAATTTTTGCTGGATCCGAAAGTACCTTTGCCCAAAGCATGCGCTCTATGGTGTTGAACTTTTGGGCGCAGACAGGCGGTATGTTTGGGCAGCCTATCCAAGTTGTCTCTGGCAATGTTCTTATCTTTATCGTCTTTGGTGCTGTGTTAATGGCCTCTGGAGCGGGCTCGTTGCTAATGAAAATCGCCAATCGTGTGACAGGCGGATTAACAGGTGGCGCAGCACATGCGGCAGTGGCCTCGTCAGCTCTCTTTGGTACATTGTCTGGGGCGGCAATTTCAAATGTCGTTTCAACGGGGGTCATGACAATTCCCGTTATCAAGCGATCTGGATTTAAACCTGCCTTTGCAGCCGCTGTCGAAGCCGCAGCTTCAACCGGGGGGCAAATTATGCCGCCGGTGATGGGCGTGGTTGCGTTCTTTGTCGCGGGTCAAATTGGATTGGAATACCGATATATCGTCGTTGCCGCCATTGTGCCTGCAGCTCTGTTTTATCTTGGCATTTTCATGACCGTTTACTTTGAAGCACGTCGCCAAGGTGTTGGGCCATTGCCCAGTGATCAAAGACCAAAATTGACGGGCCGCGAATTGGTGCAGTGTTTGGTGTTCATCATTCCCGTTTCAATTTTGAGCTATTACCTATTTGCTCAACCTTCAGTTCTAAAAGCAGGGTTCTATGGGTTTGTCGCGGCGCTCTCGTGTTCCTTGATTTTGTTCCCAGAGTTTCGCAATGGGTCCAAAATCTATGGGGCCTTTGTCGATGGGGGTCGTATGGCGGCGATGATCATTGTGATCGTGGCGGCCATTGGATTGATTGTCGGGTTGATCCAAGTGTCTGGATTTTCAGGCCGATTGTCATTGTTATTGGCCCAACTGTCCAACGGCCCATTGTTTGTGACATTGATTGTTGTGGCGCTGGGATCCATCGTTTTGGGCATGGGACTACCCCCTGGGGCGACGTATTTTATCATCGTCATCGCCCTATCATCGGGGATTGAGGCCGTGGGTGTGGCCCCCTTAACATTGCATCTTTTCGTGGTGTTCTTTGCGGTGATGTCAACGGTGACCCCGCCTGTGGCACTCGCGGCCTTTGCCGCCGCGCCCATCGCAGGGGCGAACCCGATGATAACAGGCATGCAGGCGGCCCGCCTTTCGCTGGCAGGGTTCCTCATTCCCTTTGTTTTCGTTTACCATCCTGCGATCTTGTACAAACTTCAGATGGTTTTTGTGTGGTTCGGTGATGATTTGCCGCGAAGCTCGGCGATGATCGACGTGACGACGGTGACTTGGTTTGACTTGGGCTGGATTGTCGGGGCCTTTGCTGTTGCTATGTGGATGCTCAGCACGGCTTTGACTGGCTATGAAAAGAACAAACTGTATCAGGTCGAGCGTGTGTTGCGCATCGTGATCGGGCTTTTGGTGTTGTTGCCAAATATGGCCATCGCGGTTCCTGCATTGGGCGGCGCGATTATTTTGATCATAGCACATAGATATTTAAACGGAGAGCCATCAATTATTGATGCAAACTAAACGCAAAACATCAGGGAGGATATAATGCGTAAATTAACTCTAGCGGCAGCGGCCGCAACGGCGATCTTAGGTGGATCGCTACAGGCCGAAACACTGAAAATGCAGACGATCGCGCCAAGTCTTAGTGCGGCGATCACCATGGCAACCTTTGCCAATATCGTAAACGACAATGTCGAAGGTATCGACATTGAAGTGTCGGGTGGCGGTGCTGCGACCTTGCACATGGTCGAAGTGGCACGGGGCAATCTCGATTTGTCGATGACCAGTCCAGTTGTCTACAACCTCATGTCAGGCGGCAAGGCGATGTATGCCAAAACGCCAGAGGCGCCAGAATTGGCAAGCAACTTGAAACTCTTGATGTGGTATCCCTATGGTCCATACCATTTCACAGTGCGCGCCGATAGCGATATCCAAACGCTCGATGATCTCGAGGGGACAACCGTCTTCTTGGGTCCAACAGGCGGCGGCGCGTTTAATGGTGCGAAGGGGTGGATTGCCTCAACAACGGGCCTTGTTGCTGGCGAAGATTATGAGGCGATCAAGGCCAACTGGCAAACAGGCTACCAAGCGTTCTTGGACGGCAAGATTGACATGTATGTCAACGGTTGCTTGGACCCATGTGGTCAATTCATTCAGATCACTGAAACCGAGGAAATCCGTTTCATCAGCCCAGAGGATAAAACGGGCGAGGCCGTGGATAAATTCCTAGGCAAGTTCCGCTATTACGAAGATATTCCAGCGGGTCTTTATGATGGTCAGACAAACGATGCCACATCAGAGTCATGGGGCACTAATGTTGGTATCGGTGTGCGCGGAGATTTGGACGAGGATACCGTTTATCAAATCACCAAAGCGTTTTGGGAAAACCTTGACAGCGTGACCTCCGATGCGCCTTGGGCCTCTGTTTTGAACGTCAAACATTCTGTTCAAAAACTCGGCTTGATTGATTTGCACCCAGGTGCGGCGCGCTATTACAAAGAAGTTGGCGCAATCGAGTAATGATCTTTTTGACGCCGGTGAAAACTGGCGTCACACTTTTCACGTGATTTAACATTAGCTGTGCGAGACATTCGCCCAAAGGAATAAGTTATGTCCAAATTAGGCACTGATATCATCGGTTCTTCTGGCGTGGCCCCGTTTTTTAAGGTCGCTAATCCTGAGGGTCTGAGAGTAAACGCACCCGAAAATCGCAAGGGGGATGCCCTGCGGACCTGTGTTCGTTCGCTGTCAGGTTTTCAAAAAGAGGCGCTCGTGCGCTCGGCTCTGACTGGGGATGTTTGGCGACTTGTCAGTGATGAAGGGCCGTATCTAAACGGTCACGATGCTGCGCCGTGTCCTTTGGCGTTTTTGAGCACAGGGATGGTGGCCAGTTTCATGAATGAAATTTTGGCGCTGGCAAAGTTGCGGAATGTAGAGATCCGCAAACTGAAACTGATTCAGGACAATTTTTACACAATGAAAGGGTCGATGCCCAAACGCACGATGGTGGGTGGAGCGGAAAACATTGAGCTTCAGGTTGAAATTGACTGTGATCTTGATGATAGCGCCTTGAACGACTTTTTGATCCAAGCCACTTATGCGTCGCCGTTGAACGGCTTGATGCGGGGGCAGTTGGATAGTCTGTTTAAACTGTCTAAAAATGCCCAAGAGCTGCCGACCCATGCAGCAACGGAACTTGTTGGTGATCTCTTGTCTGATCCAGGTGATCAATTCCAAAATAGTGTGGCTTCGGCTTCGGCTTTGGATTTGGTTGCGCCCGTTGGGATCACACCTAAGAAAGAAGTGCCCAAAGGAACTGTGAGTGGTGGATCATCCCTAACCGATGAACAGGATCGGCGTTTGAATATTGGTGCCATTGCCGTCATGCGCGCGGATGGCATCAAGGAAATCCAACAAATGCAGTATTCACCTCATGGAACGTCCTTTAAATTTCTCAGCTCAGAAGATGGCCGCGCGCCAGATGCGAATTCACTGATCAGTGCAGGCATTGGATTTTGTTTCATGACCCAATTCGGGCGGTTTGTGTCGATGTTGAAATTGGATTTATCAGATTACCGCATTGTCCAAGACACCCATTTCAGCCTTGGCGGCGCATCTGGTGGCACTGGCAAAGCGGGAGAGGCGGATCCCATTGAAACGCATGTGTATTTGGAAACGGGTGAGAGCGATACCGTTGCCCAAGAGATGCTTGATATCTCTGAGCAGACCTGCTTTTTGCATGCGTTTTGCCGAACTGATCTAAAAACCAAGCTAAAAATTGTGAGGGTATGACGATGCGCGTTGCATTAACAGGCGGGGCCACAGGCATCGGCGCTGCGATTGCGGCAAAACTTCTGGCGGGGGGGCATGAGGTCGTTGCCTTTGATATTACACAGCCATCCCAAGACGTCTCGCAGTGGATCCAAACGGATTTGAGTGAACCGGCATCCATTGCGGTGGCATTGGACAGGGCGACGGGCACCTTTGATGCCTTGATCAATAATGCGGGTTTGCCCCCACGGGAGGGTCTGGAACAGGCCATTTTGCAAGTGAATTACTTTGGCATGCGGGCGTTTTTAACTGGTATGTTGGACAAACTCGACCGAGGGGCGTCCATTGTGAACACGGCCTCACGCGCAGGTGCGATGTGGCGCGATAATTTGGATGAGATTAAGGCGCTGATGGCGCTTGATCCAGCGGATCTATCTGATTTTATTAAGACACGCTCGATGGATGCAACACACGCATATAATTTGTCCAAAGAGGCGGTCATCATTCTAACCATGGCACAGACCGAGGCCATGATCCAACGCGGGCTGAGGATGAATTCGGTCAGTCCCGCGGCCGTGAGCACGGGGATTTTGGATGATTTCACCAAGGCCTTTGGACCCAAAGTTGCCAAGAATATCGCGCGGGCAGGGCGACCTGGAACGCCCGAGGAAATTGCAGATATCATTCTATTTTTGATCTCGCCGCAAAGCGCGTGGATCAAAGGCCAAGACATCACAATCGATGGCGGAATGAGCGCCATGGGAATAACTGATATGATGGGCTTGCCCCGCTAGGCGAGGGGAGCCGCTACAAAGGAGCGTAAGATGGGCATTCAAAACCTCACCGTCACGACCGATCTATACATAGATGGGGATGAAAGACCTGCTCAACATGGGCGCAGCTATGAGCTATATAATCCAGCACGGCCCTCTGAATTGGTGGGCCATGCTGCGGCGGCCTCTCATGAGGATGTGGATCAGGCGGTCCAAGCGGGCCACCGTGCCTTTCCTGCGTGGTCTGCCCTGAGCCATCGCGAACGGGCGGAGCACCTTCGTGCTGTGGCGCAGGCACTCTCAGCCGATGAAGAAGATATTAGCAATCGATCGCGTCTCTTTACCCGTGAACATGGCAAAATCATCAAAGAAACCCTGATGGAGATGTCTCGCCTTGGCCATCGCTTTATCCAAGTGGCCGATTATGCGGACCGCTTGGCCAAGGATGAGGAAATCGCCGGAGGTCAATTTGATACATTGGTCATGCGTCAGGCGCGCGGTGTCGCCGCTTTGATCGTACCATGGAATTGGCCGCTTTCGATTTTGGGGGCAAAACTGCCTCAGGCGTTGATCGCGGGTAACACTGTGGTTGTGAAGCCATCACAAAACTCTGCCCTCGCCCCGATGCAAACCCTTAAGATTATTGCAAGCCTGCTGCCGCCAGGCGTTGTGAATGTCATATCGGGATCAGCATCGGAAATTGGCGATAGCTTAGTGGGCCATCCTTTGGTGCGCACTGTCAATTTCACGGGATCCGTCGGGATTGGCCGCCATGTCATGAAAGTGGCTGCCGATAATATCACGCCAGTGACGTTAGAGTTGGGCGGAAACGATGCCGCCATTGTGCTCGAAGACGCGGAATTTGATGCGCAGACATTTTTCAAAATGTACAAGGGGGCATTCGCTTCAACGGGACAAATTTGCATGGCGATGAAGCGGCTTTATGTGCACGAGTCGCGTTATGACGAAGTGGTCGATGGGATGCTTGCGGCGTGTAATAGCACAGTTGTCGGGGATGGTTTGTTGCCAGAAACAACGATGGGGCCGCTCAACAATGCAAAGCAGCTCAAAGTTGTGACAGATATGATCGACGAGGCGCGCGCAAAAGGGGCAGATGTGCGCGAATGCGGCGACGTGCCTGATCAAGAACTGTATCAGGGCGGCGGATATTTCCAAAAACCAACATTGGTCTTGAATGCCGATGATGGCCTATCCGTTGTGCGAGACGAGCAATTTGGCCCAGCCTTACCGATTATGAAGTTCAAAACAGATCAAGAGGCCATTGCGCGCGCCAATGATAGCGAATTTGGCCTTTGTTCTTCTGTCTGGACACCAGATGCCGAACGCGCGGTTGCGATATCGCGTCAGCTTGAGGCGGGATATACCTATTTAAATGGACATGGTCCAATGGCCCAAGACGGGTTTGGTCCTTTTGGCGGATTTAAAAACTCGGGTATTGGGCGCAATCTGGGTTACGACGGTGTCTTGGGCTTTACCGAAGCGCATTCAATTTCAGGGCCGGCTGGATTTTTGCTGTAGGGGAGTCTTCTTTCGGTGTGAGTCAAGCTATGTTATTTCTGCATGGCGACATTTCCAAATGGGCTGAGGTAACCGGGCCCCTCATGGGCTATATTCCTTTCATCAACTGAAAGGAAAAATCATGTTGAAAGCAATCTATCGTTCAATAATTGTCGCGCAAACTGCACGCGCCACATCGCAAGCGTTGAACTTTTTGTCAGATGATTAACTGGCCGAATTGGGTCTTACCCGTGCGTCTTGTTCAATGCATCGAACAACGCAGCAGTAAGTCACAATCCCCATAGCACCAAAACAGCCCGCGCTTTCCTCCTTGTCAGATTTATCGCCGCTGCAGCTCACGCTGACAGCAGCCACAAACCTTAGACTTTGCTACCTTTCACCGCATATGATTCAATGGCCGCTTTGCCAGAAATCAAGAAACGGCACTGTCAGACAAAACGAGGTTGAGACGGGCAGGGTGGTCTCGTAGCCTCTCCGTATGACAAAACACTCCCCATTCAGGTACTTCAAAACAAGCCCTGAGATCATCCGCCTGGCTGTGATGCTTTATGTTCGTTTTCCGCTCTCACTCCGTAACGTGGAAGATCTTTTGCACGAACGCGGTGTTGGTGCTGGCATTACCCGATTTGCCACTGTCGCCAAATATAACGTGCGCATACGTCGCCCTCGTTTATTCGGAGCTGCTGTTTTAGGCAATGCTCAGCCCAGTCAAATGCTGCCCAGCCTTGAGTTGCATAGATTGCCACCACAAAACCACCGCGGGCCGTATCGATCCGATCAAATGATCTGTGACGCTCTGCCCTTTTCGCCTAAGTGATGTGCTATTTTTGGAGGCATTGCCCAGGTGGCTACCGATGCGCTTGGGGTGGATATTTAGGGGGATACGATTAGACGGCTTTCGCCTAATTCATTGTAAAATATAAGTTTTTACTGACTAGTGGTGCCCAGAAAAGGACGTCGAACTTTTTATATTTTAATTTAATTACAGTTACTTATTTTAGTTAAAAAATATAAAAGCGGTCCCGAAAACGGTCCAGATTTATGCATCAGATCAGAGTGACGTTTTTTCGCTTGCTCCCAAAGCTGGACGGGTTAGCAGGTCTTCTTTCGGCCCAAAGCGGAAATTGAATAGATGACCGAAATGCTTTGGTGCGGCAGCTTAAAGTGGACGTTGGTTGTCGGTCCGGGTCGATATGAGGTTAACATTTATGTGAAACATCTGGGGCAAGCGCGACTTTTTTTATGATGTGATTCTATGAGTGCCGCTAAGTAACTTTAATCATTAGAGCTTATGCAGATTTCTCCAATTAAAATCGATGTGGCGCAGGATAATTCCATGCGACCAAATTATGTGTCTTTTATAAAGAATTCATGACACATTTGTCGGAGATTCGCTGGGAGGTATCACGAATTCTGGGTAAGAACTTTCATCGAGGAATAACCCTTCGGCACTTGCGTGCCCTTGTTGCATTGTCCGATCTTAAGTTGGTCGCGAGGGTGTCTGAGGCGCTCGGGGTGACGCAACCTGCTGTGTCCAAACAGATTGCCGAGCTGGAAAAAATTGTTGGTGCGCCTGTGGTCACGCGGGACCGTAACCGGCTGTACCTGACGCCGATAGGCACCCGCCTTGCGGATCATGCGCGCAAAGCACTTGGGCAAATTGATCGTGCTGCATTTGACATTGAGGCGATGACAAGCGGGGTATCTGGTTCTGTATCTGTGGGTGTTGTCAGTTCGGTCGCACCCACCTTATTGCCTAACACCATTGCACTGTTAAAACGAAGTACGCCGCAAGCAAATGTATCCGTTTCTGAGGGTCATTTTGTTGAACTTTTGCCGCAGCTAGAATCGGGCGCATTGGATCTGGTGATCGCGAGGATCTGGCAGCCGCACGAATTGGCTGGGATTGACCAAATGGCGTTGTTCTCTGAGCCTGTTGTTGTGGTTGCTGGTCGCAATCATCCGCTTGTGCAAGTTGGTGATGTCGCATGGTCAGATGTCAGCAGTTATCCTTGGATTTTACCACACCCCACTTCCGTAGCGCGCCAAGCAGTAGACGCGCTTTTTGCTACGAACGGACTTTCACCACCCATCAATACGATTGCGTCATTGTCGATAGCGCTGAACCTTGAACTTTTGCGTGCGATGCCTGCGTTTGGCTTGCTCCCGCTAAGGCTGGCGCAGGCACAGGCAGCGAGGGGTGGCGTTGTGATACTGTCACTTGAAACGCGCGACCTGTTGTCAGAGGCCCGCTGTTTTTGGCGCAAAGACCAAGTTTCACAAAACGCGACACTCTCGCTGTTCCTTAAATGTTTGCAACAAACCACTGCAGATATCGAAACCATTCCATTTGGTTAATTTTATGGGCGAATAATTCACTATTTTTCCTCTTTTTTATTCACTACCTTAACCAAACGCACGGTTTGGGAGGGCTTTGGTGTTGATTCCATATGTCAAGAATGTGAGAGGCTGTTGTTGAGCATTACAGCTTTGTCTGCTTGTGAGGTGCTTGCAGCGTTTAAGGCCAAGAGCCTGACGCCGACGGCTTATCTGCTGGCTTGCCTTAATGAAATTTCGCGTTTCAATCCCAAAATCAATGCACTGGCCGCGCTGGATATCGATCATGCCACTGTTGCGGCGGCTGATTCGACGAAACGCTGGCAAACTGGTTGCCCGGTTGGTCCGCTCGACGGGTTGCCAATTGGCGTTAAAGATTTGCAAAACACCAAAGGCTTGTTGACCACCCATGGCAGCATTTGCGCAAGGGGGCACGTGCCTGACAAGGATTTGCCGATGGTTGCGCGCCTTCGCGCGGCGGGCGCTATTATTCTTGCAAAGACAAATGTCCCTGAAATGGGGGCGGGTGGAAACAGCCGTAACCCTGTCTGGGGCGCGACAAGCAACCCGTTTGATGCCAATCTGATTGCTGGCGGCTCCTCTGGTGGGTCTGCCGCTGCCCTTGCGGCCAATCTGTTGCCGCTGTGCACAGGCTCGGACACGGGCGGGTCGCTGCGAATGCCTGCCGCACTCTGTGGCGTGGTTGGTTATCGGCCTTCTGTTGGCGTGATCGCTCATCCCACACGCCCTTTGGGGTGGTCGGGGATTTCGGTGCTTGGTCCGATGGCACGGACGGTCGATGATCTGGCACTAATGCTGGACGTGTGTGAGGGATATCACGCGGATGACCCGCTATCCGCGCCCTCGGACACAGGCCGTTTTGCAGTATTGCCTACCATTGACTTAAAGGATCTACGGGTTGGCTATTGCGAAGACTTTGGCGGCGCCCCAGTCGAGCAAAGCATCCGCGAAACATTTCGCGCGCGCCTTGAGGTGCTGCGGCCTCAGGTCAAGGAATGCCGCGCGGCCGATCTTGATCTTGGTGAAATGGACCGGTGTTTTGACATTCTTCGGGCCGAAAGTTTTATTGTCGCCTTTGGTGGGGGGATTGAGGCCGACCCTGATAGCTTTGGCGCAAATATCAAAGACAACGTTGCCCTTGGATATGGCATGTCGTTGGCCGACCGTGGCTGGGCTCATGCAGAACAATCCCGCATTTTGCGGAAATTTAACGCACTGATGGCCGAGTTTGATGTGATCGTTTTGCCGACATCACCCGTGTCGCCCTTCGCGTGGACACAGTCACATGCTGAAGAAATCGATGGGCACAAGATGGACACCTACTATCGCTGGCTTGCGCTGTGCTATCGGGGGTCTTTGACAGGCGGACCTGCTATCACGCTGCCCTGCGGTCGAGATACCCACGGCATGCCGTTCGGCTTTCAGGTATTGGGGCCGCTGCGTGGTGACGTGGCGTTGCTCGGTGCCGCGAAAGCGATAGAAAGCCTCTTTGCGCGCTCAGACCAGGCCGCGCGGCCCTTGGCAAATATGCAAACCCTTCAACACTCACTTGTGGAATTGACCTCTATTGTGACCCACCCCCCTGATTTATTTGCCGTGCCCTCATCCGACAGCTCTAACATACGGACGGCAGTGTAATATGTGGTTTATCCCAATTGTCTTTATTATACTGCTGATCAGTGGCACGGCCTTTGCCTACCTGATGGGCGCGGTATCCGTCGTGACCTTTGTCGCGGTAGACAAAACACAGTTCCTGTCGATCATGCCGCAACGGATTTTCGCCCAGCTTGACGTATTTGCCTTTATGGCGATGCCCTTGTTTATTCTAACCGCAGAGATCATGAGCCGCGCCGGCGTGACCCGCAGCTTGATTGATTTCGCGATGTCTATTGTCGGGCGTTTTCGCGGCGGTCTGGGCCATGTGAACATCCTTACAAGCGTCTTCTTTGCGGGTATCTCAGGATCTGCGATCGCAGACAGCGCCGCTTTATCACGCACATTTGTGCCAGAGATGAAGGCACGGGGCTATGATCCCTATTATGCGGGGGCGATCACTGCGGCCTCCTCAATGATCGGGCCAATCATACCCCCATCAATTATCATGATTATCTATGGTGGCCTGACAGGTGCATCAGTCGCGGCCCTGTTCATTGCAGGAGTTGTGCCCGGTTTACTGCTGGCCGTTTCGCTAATGGTCATGAACGCGGTCATCGCGCATGTCAAAGGACACCCCGGCGGCGCGTCTGACGATCTGCCACGGTTCTTGCCCAGCTTGCTGAACGCAGCACCCGCTATTTGCCTACCTATTGTGATCCTTGGCTCACTTGTGTTCGGATTGGCAACGCCAACGGAAGGGTCAGCCATTGCAGTCTTTTTCGCGCTCATCGCGGGCCAATTCTACAAAGGCTTAAACTGGAAGATGATCTTTGAGGCGGTTGAAGCCACGGCAAAGATGACAGGCACGATCTTTATCATTCTGGCAGCGATTTCTGTGCTGGGGTATCTCGCTGGGCAACTTGGCTGGTCACAGGCGCTTGCGACATGGGTCGACTCTTTCGGACTGACGGGCACAAACTATCTGTTTTTCCTCGTAATTATCTTCCTCATTGCAGGCATGTTCATGGATACCCCCGTGGCGTTAACCCTGTTGATCCCGCTCTTTGCACCACAAGCCATGGAACAAGGCATAAGCCCGATCCAACTGGGCATCGTGTTGTGCTTTAACCTATGCGTTGGTCTGATTACCCCGCCATTGGGTAAATGCCTGGTGGTCGTGTCGGCTCTGACAAACCTCAATTACTGGCGGCTGGCTTACGCTGTGCTGCCCTTCATTTTCGTTCAGGTGCTTTTGTTGCTTGCTCTGGTTTATTGGCCGGCGCTTAGCCTCACACTGCCGCGCCTGTTTGGATTTTCCGTGAACTAACCAAAACTAAGGGAGGACTATCAATGAAACTTAAGACACTGACAATTGCGGCTCTACTCGCGATGGCTACATCTGCATCTGCTGAGGTCAAAATTGCACTGGACAGCAAGCCGGATCTGGAAACATCAGGTTCGTATAACTGGGCATTCGCTTTTGGCACAGCACTGAAAGCCGCAGGCATGGACGTGCGTGAAATGCCACGTGGCTCTGTTGGCAACGAAGCCGAAAAATTCGATCAGGTCTCGACTGGCTTGCTTGAAATCTCACTTTCAGATGTGCGCGCTGTCGCTCAGGTAGACCCGTTTATCTATGGGGTCCGTCTGCCATACATCTTTGAAAACATAGATCATATGGACCGCACACTGGCTGCGGGGGATGTCTACACCCGCATCAATGAAAACCTAGCGGAACAAGATGCAATCCTTTTGGCACTGGCACCGCTTGGGCCAGCATCCGGCGTGATCACGACCACTCAGGCTGTGCGTTCACCAGCTGATATGGCGTCATTGCGTATGCGTGCATTGGACGATGCGCAGATTGCGATGTATCAAGCTTGGGGGTCCAGCGGCACCATCGTGCCTTGGGGTGAAGTCCCTGCTGGCCTGCAAACGGGCGTGATTGACGGCTATTTGAATTCACCGTTCATTCCTGTGATGTTTGGTCAAACAGACTTCATCAAAAACTTTGCCGATGCAGATGTAATCTGGCCACTGCGGGCCGTCATCGCATCCAAAGATTGGTACGATGGTTTGTCTGATGCGGATCGTGCAAGCGTTGATGCCGCCGTTGACACCGCAGATGCGGCCGCACGCGCATGGTTGGCAGATGCATCGGTCAACGGATTGCTCGCGCTTGAAGAAAATGGCGTGACAGTTCAGCGCCTGACACCAGAAGAGCGCGCGGTTTTCCGCGAAGCGTCTCTGCCGGTCTACGATTCAGACCTGATGACAGCAGAGGATACCGCGCTGTGGAAGTCCTTGTCTGACGATAACCGCTAAACACTTGGGCGGGCCGTGCACTACGGCCCGCCATCTTTTGAAATAGGATTATGAAGATGCGTCATATCATCATCAGCACCAGTGATTGCTTGCATTTTGTGATGCGCCGCGTAGCCGTTTTTGCGGTCTGTCTGATGTTCGTGACGGTCGTGGTCCAGATCATCGCGCGCTATGTCTTCTCCTCGCCCCCAGTGTGGACCGAAGATGTCGCCCGCTACGCGATGGTATGGACAGGGCTGCTCGGAGCCACGCTGTCATTTAAGACTCAGTCAGATGCTGTGTTGATGCAGAGTGTTTTTCCCGGCCCGCCGCATGATCTCGCCTTTTTTGCAAAAGCCGTCCAAAGCGTGGCGGTACTGACCTTTATCCTGCCAGTCATCTACTTTTGCTTTGTCGGACTACGAGGCGGTTTTGCAAAAGGGTATCTTGCACGGCAATCAGGTCTGACTGCTGATACCCTTGGCATCCCCATGGCATGGATATCTGTGGCGGTCCCTGTGTCGATGATCATTATTCTCATTCACCTCTTCGCGCGGTGGGCTGGCGACGATACTGTAGAAGAAACTGCCGCACAGCTTGATTAAACTCTCTATTTTTGGTCGCCTGTAACGTCAGCGCCCAGCCTGTCAGCTATGGCAAGCGCGAAAGGAAGATATCATGTATCATGAAAACTATTTGGGCGAGGCATTACGTGCTGCCAGCTTGGGCGCGGACCAAAGCCTATTCTTGCAAAATCATCAGACGGATGATGCGGTCACATATCAGGCCTTCTTTGCCAACGCCGAACGTATGGCGCAGGTCTTGGTAGAAACTGGTGTTGCACCAGGTGACAAGGTTGCCGTTCAGGCACCAAAAACCGTCGCGATGTTGGAGCTTTATGTCGCGACAGTCTTGGCTGGCGGCGTATTTCTACCCCTCAACCCAGCCTATACTACCAGTGAAATTACCTATTTCCTGACCGATGCGGAACCACGGATACTGGTGTGTGATCCGATGCGCGAGGGTGAACTTTCGCCTGTTGCAAAACAAGCGGGTGTTTCGGAGGTGCTGACGATTGGTGCCAATGAAAGCGGAACACTGGTAGAGCGGCGTGATGCGGTGGTGTCAGGGTTTACAGCCGTCAAGCGCGGACCAGATGATCTGGCCGCAATCCTTTACACTTCGGGCACGACTGGCCGATCCAAGGGGGCCATGCTGACACATCGCGCGCTGGCGTCGAACGCACAGACCCTAAAGGATGTCTGGCAGTTCAACGCGGATGATGTGCTGATCCACGCTTTACCGATTTTTCACACCCACGGGCTTTTTGTGGCGACGAACGTCACGCTGATGGCGGGGTCGTCTTGTATCTTCATGGCCAGATTCGACGCCGATGACATTCTGGATAACATGCCAAAAGCCACGGCGCTTATGGGGGTGCCAACGTTCTATGTACGCCTGCTTGAAGCTGATGGTCTGTCCAAGGCTTCGGCAGCTATGCGCCTTTTTGTATCGGGCTCTGCCCCATTGCTCGCTGAAACGCATGATCGCTGGTGTGCCGTGACTGGGCACGCGATACTCGAACGCTATGGTATGACCGAAACCAACATGAACACCTCTAACCCTTATGAAGGCGACAGGCGCGCAGGCACGGTGGGCTTTCCTTTGCCTGGTGTCGAGTTGTTGGTCACCGACCCCGTAACGGGCGCGCCAATACCAAAAGGTGAGATCGGCGTACTCGAAGTACGCGGGGCAAATGTCTTTGCGGGCTATTGGAAGATGCCCGAAAAAACCGCCGAGGAATTGCGCGACAACGGATTTTTCATCACTGGAGATCTTGGGCGCGTCGACGAGGACGGGTATATTCATATCGTCGGACGGCAAAAAGACCTGATCATCTCGGGTGGCTACAACATTTACCCAAAAGAAATCGAGCTTTTGATCGACGATCTGGCAGGGGTCGTTGAGAGCGCAGTCATCGGTGTCCCGCATCCCGATTTTGGCGAAGCCGTCGTCGCAGTCATTGTCGCCCAAGACGGTGCTGACATCACGGCGCAGGACATCTTGACTGGTATCAAGGAAAATCTGGCCCGCTTCAAACATCCAAAACACATCGCATTCGTCAAAGCGCTGCCCCGGAACGCCATGGGCAAAGTTCAGAAAAAGGCCTTGCGCGAGGAATACGACAAGGCCTTCTGGTGACGCTCGACGGTGACGCAATCTGGACTATGTGCAGCACGTAAAAGATCAAAAGGGAAAATGAGATGACAAAGGGCAATATCGCGCTAGCGATTTCGGCGTTGGAAACGCTACTCGGCGACCGCTTGTCGACAGGCGAAAGTATTCGTGAAATCCATGGGCGTGACGAGGCCTATTCCACGCCGGCATTACCTGATGCGGTCGCTTTTCCTGAAAGCACCGAAGAGGTGTCCAAAATCATGAAAATCTGCTCGCAATTCCAAGTGCCCGTCGTCCCGTTCGGCATCGGGACATCGTTGGAAGGCCACGTCATCCCAATTCACGGCGGTATTAGTGTCGATACCAGCAGAATGAACAAAGTTCTCGAAATTCACGAAAGCGATCTGGACGCGGTCGTCCAGCCGGGGGTTTCGCGCACGCAGCTCAACGATGAACTTCGCGCGAGCGGATTGATGTTCACGGTCGACCCAGGTGCCGATGCCACGCTGGGTGGCATGGCTGCCACACGCGCCTCGGGCACCAATACTGTGCGCTATGGCACTATGCGCGAGAATGTTATGGCACTGGAAGTGGTGCTGCCTGACGGAACAATCATTCAAACAGGCTCACGCGCCCGCAAATCCTCGGCCGGATATGATCTGACCCATCTTTTTGTTGGCTCCGAAGGCACGCTTGGGATCATTACCGAACTGACCGTGCGTTTATTTGGTCAGCCAGAGACGATCCTTGCTGCAACCTGCTCATATGAGACGGTCGATGATGCGGTTAATACAGTGATCATGGCTATTCAAATGGGCATTCCACTGGCGCGTGTCGAGTTATTGGATGAGATGCAGATGAAGGGCATGAACATTTTCAATCCTGACTTGAACCTGCCTGAAAAACCGCACTTATTCTTGGAATACCACGGATCTGGGGCCAGCGTACAAGAGCAAGTTGAGCTGTTTAAGGGGGTGGGAGAAGAGTTCGGTGTGTCGGACTTCGCATGGGCGACCAAAGTTGAAGATCGCAATCGCCTATGGGCTGCGCGGCACAACGCCTATTACGCTGGAAAGTCACTTCGCAAGGGCTGCGAAAGTGTCGTAACAGACTGCTGTGTCCCAGTTTCCGAACTGGCAAACTGCATTTCACGCACCAAAGAATTGATTCAGGATGCTGGAATGATTGCTCCAATCGTGGGGCATGTCGGTGACGGGAACTTCCACTTACTGATCTTGTTTGATCCAAAAGATCCAGACGAGTTTGTTCGCGCAAAGTCTCTTGCCTCGGAAGTTAATCGTGTTGCCCTGTCGTTTGGTGGGACCGTCACCGGTGAGCATGGTGTTGGCACTGGTAAAAAGGAATATATGTTGGAAGAACATGGCAATGCCTATGCTTTAATGGCGACGCTCAAGCGCGCAATCGACCCAAATAACATCATGAACCCGGGTAAAATCTTCGATATCAGCTAATAATTTGTTCAGAAAAAGCAATGAAGGCAGACTGTCCTGGGCGGGCTAATTTGACCTTTGCGACCACATAACAATCTTCGGGACTTGCCCGCGTACTCTTACCGGGCTCATTCAGAAAGACGAGATTGCCGTCCACACCATGGAAGATATGTTGGCGTGAGAGCACGTCCATACTGCAGCTGCTCCGCTGCCTGTTGTCCCGGCAAAAAAATAGCTGAGGTTTGTTCCCCGCCCAACATCTCGCTGTGAGACACTCAGGGCTAAGTTCATAACGGCCCTGACTGTACCAAATATCCTTGCCACAGAGGCTCCATTTAAGCCCTTAGCAAATAGGTAATCTCGAAACTTGGTAGCATCAGACCGCATATAATCTTTGAGGTCTTTCATCCCACAGCAATCAATCAGATAACCACAGGAACGCCTTACAGCAGCCTCAAAGGTTGGTGGGCGATCATTACCCTTCAAGCGTAGATAAACAGCTACAGCGGCCTTAAGCGAATGATCACCGATGGACGCTTTGGCTTCCGGCTCTTGAATAGCGTCATTTAGTAAATGCTTACCGGGCAAATCATCAGAAGAAATCCTCAGGATGTGCCAATGCCTGTCTAACTTAGCCGCATCAGTCATAGCCCTAACACGGGCATCCCTGATGGATTTAGTCCTCAAAGAATAAGCAATCCTACCTGTCCTGTAATGCCGCCGTAAATCAGCGGGCACTCTAGGGGAGAAATACCAAATGCCGTCCTTTTGGAACGTATAACTATTAGATTTGGTTGCCAGCATGGTCTACGGCTCACTAAAAACTATCGTTTAGTAAGGTATTACAATGCTTTGGATTGGATCTTGGTGCCCAGAAGAGGACGTCGAACTTTCTATATTTTCATTTAGTTACAGTTACTTATTTTGTTTTCAAGATATCAAAGCGGTCCCAAAAGTGGTCCTCAATTTATGTGGGTTCTGGATGTAGGCTATTTTGACAAATTAAACGTCTGTTGATTTTACATTTCTGTTGCGATTTCTCAGTTCACTCGCTCGAAATAGTTTTTGCGGTATTGTTTTCGATGTAATTTTAATCCAAACTAAGTAAAAAATTTTGCGGAGTATTTTGGCGATAAGCAAAGGCTAAGGATTTTGGGATATAAGCTTGGAAATATAGGTCTCATCTTGATCGAGACGCGTCGCTTTAATGATGTTAGAGGCTTTTTTGCTGAAACGTACAATCGAGATCGGTTGTCTAAAATTGGGATTGCTATTGAATTTGTGCAAGATAATCATTCCATATCTTACGCTGCTGGAACCCTACGCGGCATGCACTTTCAGGCACAACCCGCTGCGCAAGGCAAATTGGTTCGATGTGCTCGTGGGGCGATTTTTGATGTTGCTGTTGACATCCGTCGCGGCAGCCCAACCTATGGAGAATGGGAGGGGCATGAGCTGACGGCAAAGAATGGTCATCAGTTATACGTTCCTATTGGGTTTGCCCATGGGTTTGTCACCTTAGAACCAGACAGCGAGATTGTTTATAAGTGTACCGATTATTACGCACCCGAGACTGAGGGTACTGTGCGGTGGGACAGGTGTGGGATTGATTGGCCTTTGTCTGGTGATCCTATCCTGAGCGATAAAGACGCGGTTGCTCCTGCATTAGGTGACTTTGAGAGTCCCTTTATTTATGGTGAAAATTCATGAAGATATTGATCACTGGGGGCGCAGGATTCATTGGCTCTGCAGTGGTGCGACTCGCGATTGCTCGGGGGTATTCTGTGGTAAATGTCGATGCGCTGACCTATGCGGCCTGTTTGGGCAATGTGGTCAGCGTGGCAGACCATCCTAATTATGCGTTTGAACACGTCGACATTCGGGATTTTGCGGCTCTGGATGCCGTTTTTACCAAACACAAACCTGATGGCGTGATGCATTTGGCCGCGGAATCCCACGTAGATCGATCAATTGACGGACCTGCAGATTTTATTGAGACCAATATCAACGGCACGTTTAACATGCTTGAGGTGGCCCGTAGCTGTTGGCAGGCGCAGGATCGGCCTGAGACATTCCGGTTCCATCACATCAGCACGGATGAGGTGTTCGGATCATTGGGCCCAACGGGCATGTTCACTGAAGAAACGCCGTACAACCCACGCAGCCCTTATTCCGCGTCGAAAGCCAGCTCGGATCATCTGGTCCGTGCGTGGCATGAGACCTATGGGCTTCCTGTGGTTTTGACGAATTGTTCCAACAACTATGGCCCCTATCATTTTCCAGAAAAGTTGATCCCTGTTGTGATCCTTAAAGCCCTAGCAGGTAAGCCGTTGCCCATTTATGGAGACGGTAGTAATATCCGTGACTGGCTCTATGTCGAGGATCATGCAGACGCACTGTTGTTGGTTCTAGAAAAAGGTGCTTTGGGGTGCAGTTACAATATTGGCGGCGAGAATGAGCGCTCCAACCTTGAGTTGGTCAAAACACTGTGTGGTATTCTAGATCGTCTGCTCCCACGTGATGGCGGTAGTTACGCAGACCTCGTTACATTCGTGGCTGACCGACCGGGCCATGATTCACGCTACGCCATCGACCCCAAACGTATTCGTGATGAATTGGGCTGGCGGCCTTCTGTGACCGTTGAGGAAGGTCTGGAAAAGACCGTCCAGTGGTATTTGGAAAACGAGGACTGGTGGCGCGCACTATTAGAGCGATCAGGTGTTGGGCAACGCTTGGGAACCAGTTCATGATCCTCGCTTTTGGCAAAACGGGCCAAGTCGCGATCGAATTACAGCGAATTGGGGATGTAACAGCCTTGGGCCGAGAAGATGTCGATTTATTGGATCCACAGGCATGTAAAGATGCTATCAAACATCATTCCCCAAAAGCGGTCATAAACGCCGCGGCCTACACGGCTGTGGATAAGGCCGAAAACGAAGAAGCCCTTGGCACTATTGTCAATGGAGATGCCCCAACAGCAATGGCACAGGCCTGTTCAGAGCTAGGCATTCCTTTGGTCCATATCTCAACCGATTATGTGTTTGATGGTACGGGTGAGGCCCCTTGGGCCCCTGATGATCAGACCGCTCCACAGAATGCTTACGGCCGCAGTAAGCTTGCAGGAGAGACCGGTATTCGAGCAAGTGGTGCTGTGCATGTGATTTTGCGCACGTCTTGGGTGTTCTCGGCGCATGGGGCGAATTTTATTAAAACTATGCTGCGCCTGTCCGAGACACGAGATGCATTGAACGTGGTGGCAGACCAAATCGGCGGGCCAACCCCTGCGCGTGATATTGCAGCGGCCTGTTTGAATATTGCAGAACAACTGATCCAAGACCCGTCCAAATCCGGCACCTATCATTTTAGTGGTACACCGGATGTCTCATGGGCTGCATTTGCGACCACGATTTTTGAACAAGCCAGAAAATCTGCCGTCGTCACTCCAATACCAACGAATGTTTACCCGACACCAGCTATACGTCCCCTGAACTCGCGCATGGACTGCAGTGCAACAGAACGTACCTTTAGTATCACGCGCCCCTGTTGGCAAACTGGTTTAACCAGAATATTGAAAGAGTTAGAGGTAAATACATGACACAGCGAAAAGGCATCATTTTAGCCGGTGGATCGGGCACCCGGCTTCATCCTGTAACTATAGCTGTATCTAAACAGCTATTGCCAGTTTATGATAAGCCAATGGTCTATTATCCTCTGACTGTTTTGATGCTGGCAGGGATCCGTGACATTCTGATAATCACAACCCCCCAAGATCAGGAACAGTTCAAACGTTTGCTGGGTGATGGCAGTCAGTGGGGCATTCATTTGAAATACAAGGTTCAACCCTCACCAGATGGATTGGCCCAGGCTTTTATTTTGGCTGAAGACTTCCTAGAAGGTGCTCCGTCGGCGATGATCTTAGGCGATAATATTTTTTTTGGTCATGGTTTGCCAGAGATTTTGGCCGCAGCAGATGAGCAAACGGCGGGCGCGACTGTATTCGGCTATCACGTAGCAGATCCTGAACGCTATGGAGTTGTCGCCTTTGATGAAAATGGCAGAGTCCAAAGCATTATCGAAAAACCAAATATTCCACCCTCAAATTATGCGGTGACTGGGTTGTATTTTGTGGATGGGTCCGCAGCTGAACGGGCTAAACACGTGAAACCCTCTGCGCGAGGCGAATTAGAAATCACGTCGCTGTTAGAGACCTACCTGCACGACGGCACATTGCACTTGGAAAAAATGGGGCGAGGTTATGCATGGCTTGATACAGGCACACATGCCTCACTGCTAGATGCCTCAAACTTTGTCCGTACCCTGACAGAACGCCAAGGGCTTCAAATTGGTTCTCCAGACGAAGTATCAAGGCTTTTGGTATTTAAATAAGATTTTTGAAAAAACAAAATGTGTCAAAACATAGGTATATGTGCTGTGGACCTGTCGCGTTTTCGTGCTGCCCCTTGTGCTCGTTTAAGCCACTTTGCGTTCGAATGTGACCGGGCTTTTCCAACCCAAAGCTGAGTGCCGCCTGTGCGAATTGTAGAAGCCATTGATGTGATATTAGCTGACACTAATTATTTCTCTTCTGATGGAGTGTGTAATGTTAGCCAGTGAAATTTATACCGTTCGTCTCGTGCGTACAAGTAATAGTATGTTGGGACAGTTATCGAACGACTGTATTATTTGTCTGCGTATTTCCGTCCTTTTGTTGGGCGGTCTCTACACAAATTTGGAGGAGTTTTAGGGGCGCAGGTCAGCATTATGAATTCCAAGCTTAACAGACCGCGCAGTGCTTTCACCCATCAGCATTGCAACGTGCGCGGATTTCTTCGATCACAACCGGATCAAACGTAGGCAGCCGCCCTTCATCTAAAGCCGCCAGAATACTGTGACGCGCCAACATATAATGCCGTTCATTGTTCTTCTTTATCATTGGGAATCTGAGCTCGCGCAGCGACAGTACCGGGGCCGCACCAATATAGTTCTTCGATCGTGCCGAGACCGTCAAGAGCTCTCGCATATCCTCAGGCGTCGAATTTTCTAACCCCGCAAAGATCATCGCATCACGACGCGCCACCAAAGTAGGGTCCGTTACAATCATATCCCCAATCGCTTCCCACAGCCTCTGCGCGTCAAGCTCCTTTAACAAAGCGTCAAACTGCTCTTGTGAAAAAAGCGCTCTTGAGGCCGTCGCAGCACCTAACATCTGCCGCGAGAACGCCCGTTCGCCCCGCCGTAATGTCACTTCCTTGTTCGACGAAACACGATATTGCGCCCAAAACGACTGGAAAGCCTTCGACTCCCATAAGGGCGACTTGATGAGGAAGCAATACGAGCCAAAAAAACCCTGCCTACGACCGTCAGTGGTCACGTCGCCAAAGACCTGCGTACCCACATAGTCTTGCGGCGTTGCGCGCATGTCCGCCAGAAGTGTCGCACTTTTCGAGACTGGGAACCATACGCTATCATTCAGAAACAGGACTTCGAAGGGGCGTAACCCAAGTTTTTCAACTAGCCAAACGCCATCACGATACCCTCCAAAATCGTAGCCAAAATTTGGACGCTCAACAACCATATGCGACAGCTCCTGAAAAGTGGTCCGGTCCATGTCGCTCAACGGAGTATTGCTAATGACCAAAGGTGCAAATCCGTTTTCGACCATATGAGCGCAGGTTTGAAAAACGGATCTCGCGACGCCGCCAGGTTGATACACAAGAAAAATCGCCAGCGCCTTTCCCGCAGCCTGTGCCCCCGCACTGATCCTCAGATCGAGATCGCGACGCGCATCATACCGTCGTTGAGCAAACGGCTCAATGATCGCCAGTGGGATCGCTTGGGCTTGCGTTTTGAGTCTGTCAAATTCTCGTGCTAGCTTCCATTTTGGTATCATTTAGTTGCTCTCTTCTTGCCGGTGTTTCGTTCATACAGAATGACTGTCCCTCCAAGAGCGGGGCTATGGTTTGGAATTAAGCCATGTGCGGCCAACGCCGCATCAATTTCTGCCAGTTGCGCAACAGACAGACGATCAGGATGCAATTCCATAACAACAGCGCGCAGCCCTGATGCGTCCAGCGCAGGGATCAGCTCCAACTCTCCGCCTTCGATGTCACAGACCAGAACGGTCGGCTTGAATTCAGCCATAATATCATTTAGCTGTACAGCGGGCACAGAAATCACCTCATGAACTGTTTTATCGCTTGGAAGCAAGGAGTTGGAGGCAAACGAGCGCGTCAGGTGAAAATCCCGCTTTTCGTCCTTTTTCGCTTTCGGTACCAGAACTGAGTGGCGCAATTCGACGTTTGAAATTCCGTGGTCTGCCAGAAACTTTTTCGTATCTGATATCATTGCCAAATTTGCTTCGAAAGACAAAACCTTGCCTTCGGGCGCAACGGCACGTCCGGCCAGTGCAGTTATAATGCCAAGACCAGATCCAAGTTCCAGTACTCTATCTCCACTGCAAAGGGCCCTTTTCAACCCACGGATTTCTGGGTATTCGTAGGCTTCGCTTTTCATGGCCAACACTATTTCGGGGTTCATGCCTGAGCGCGTCAAGGATACCTCAAGCCCTTGATATAAAATAGTTTGTTGGGGGGTGCGTAATTTCATTATTGCGAATTTAATCTTGCCGATAATTCGATAAATTTCGCGGCGCACTTTCCATAATGGTGGTATGTTCATTTCTTAGCTTTCTGAGCTGTCATTGCAAACAATTTTAAATTGAGTGCTGTGCCCATTCTACGGCACTTCGTTGTCAAGTATTTACAGGATAGGTCACCCGTTGACAAATCTGTTTCGCTAGCCCCTTTCAATAAAAATAATGTACCAACTCACTCGCCCCACACCTCACTGGGAGGCATGGGGCTGGTATTTCTAGACACGTCTACTGTGTTGATCCTCACCTCTCTGGCACTCTCACCCCCTCCACAATTTCCCGCTTCTGCTCATCAGAGATCCCCGCCGAGTACAGCCCGTACGTCAGCTTGTTCTGCGATCTGGCAGAGTGATGCCCTACGAGGGTTGCAGTGAAGTGCTCAGGAACCCCTGTGCGTTCACACTGGGTGATGAACCACTTGCGAGTGGAGTGGAAGACGGTGCCGTGCAGCTCAGGATAGAGGCGGCGCAGGTAGGCATACCGCTTCACCACTTTATCGACAGTGAGATGTGGGAACAGCCTGCCAGTCTTTGGCAACGCAGCATCCAGCAGCTGCTCAAGGACACCATGAAGCGGCACCTCCCGCTCTGCAGCCTTGGACTTCAGCAACCGCACCGCATTGGGCCTGATGCTGACAAACCTTCCCAGATTTCCCTTGGCTGTGACGTCGTCCGCCATGAGCCCACAGATCTCCCCAGAGCGCATGCCCGTGAGGAGCCCAAAGAGGAGGGCACTGTGCAGCACTCTGTCCTTAGCCCCTAACAAGATGCTGACTTTCTCATCCTTCAGCACCCCATGGGGATGAACCTCTGGCCGGTCTTTGACCTTGAGGGCTTCCCAGGGGTTGGCTCCCAGCTCTCCCTCACCAACACACCAGTCAAGGAACTGGGACATCTGCTTGAGGATACGAGCCTGGGTCTGGGGTGCCAGAGTGACACTCTCAGAGGCGACTGACAGGCTTGCTAGCTCAACCAATCCAGCGTCCTTCCCCTCCCGGTACTTGCGGACGTTAGGAGAGAGCTGGGTGATGTATCCTAGGACCTCCTTTCCATGGTTCACGGACAAGTCACCAACAGATTGCTTACCCAGATGTGAGGACAACAGCTCAAGCGCAAAGCGCACCGACTTGTAGCTGCCAGGGCGTAGGCGCTGAGACACCTCCGCAAGGTAGGCTTGGGCAAGCTCTGCTACCAACCGCTCACCCAACGTACGTAGCCCCTGTGGCCCATGCAGGGTTGTATTGAAATTGATTAAAACTTGTTAGCTAAGGTTTTTACCAAACTGGGCCACAGGTAATTCTTTGTCGTCACACATTTGGTCCACATCGTGGCACACATTGGGCTAAGTCATGTGGAGTTATGGCAAAGGGTTTAGTCAGAATCTAACGCTTTATTTGTTCAATTCATTTTCAAAAAAGTTGTAGGCGAGAAACAACAAAACGGCGCAGAGCATGATGATTGAACTGCCTGCCAAGGCTAGGGCAAGTTCCAGCAAGCCTAGGTTTAATTCGCTTCCAAATATGTACTTCCAACTCATTAAAACTCTCCTTGCTCCAGTCAGCCTAAAAGCTTAACCTACAATCTCTTTAATTAATAAGAATTAGATTTTTTTGATTAAGTCAACGAATACATATGTATACCAGATGGACGCCAAATGCCTTGGAACGTATTTTGAGTGCAAGAATTCTTTACAATGCGGTGAATTAAAGTGATTATCTATAAAATTCGGTGGGGGCAAAAATGAGATTGATTTGTGTACTTTTTATTGTTTTTCTTTCGCCAAGTGCTAATGCACAAATTAAAGAAGTTCGCTTAAGAACGCTTTTATCCATTTGCGAGGCGGCTCAATCTACCAATGATCTTGGTACAATAAAAAATATTGCTAATCAGATCAAAGATGCACCGTTACAATCAGATCAAATATTGGCATCAAGAATGAGGATCTGTCTTTCAGCAGCGAATGGTGGTGAAACAATAAAAATTAATGCTGAAGCCCTACTTAAATCAATCTCAGAAAAAATGTCAGCAATTGAAAGTGATTGTAATGCACTTTTGGAAATTGCTCCTAATATAGCATTAGATAATAAGACATGCAGAACAATATTTATTTCAAACAACTAGGCTCAAAGATCGAACTCTCCATTTTCTCACATCGAAAATTTGGCTGACCTTGGGCCGCTGTAAGCCACATTTGGGCCTGGAGGCAGCGAGAGGTACCGCTGTTGTCGTAGGATAAACCTGACCCACTATATGCTACTCATGAACCTGAAGCTTCCGATAGGTGGCTTGAGCCGGATCTCGGCAAAGCTTAAGCTTGCGGGCGCCACACTAGTAATCACATTCTACAAAATTGGTTTCTAAGCACTTTATCGCCATACTATTAGCTAATGCAACTTCGTCTAGAGCCATTTCTGCAGCAAGTTCTTCTTGTTCTTTTAGTGCTAAGGCCATGCCATTCTCTGCTGATATTTGAAACCACATGTGTGCTTTGATTCTATCTTGTTGAACACCAAGGCCATTACTATACATCGTTCCAATCATTTTTTGTGCGAAGGGATCGCCGCTTTGAGCTACTGTAGTGTACAAGTCCAAAGCTTTTTTGTAGTCTTGAGGTACTCCAGAGCCATGGTAATTTAGTATGGCTAAGCGCCACTGAGCTGGAATATAACCCTCATCTGCAGCTAGCATGTACCAATTTGCTGCTTCAACATCATCCTGATCAAAGCCTTGGCCTTGGCTGTGCATCAACCCAAGAAAAAATCTC
>Ga0209632_10000855_pt1 | contig 31544 bp, 31 predicted proteins | sample COG_10_FD_184754 | JGI IMG/M metagenome (GOLD analysis project Ga0209632, IMG submission 184754) | Pelagic Microbial community sample from North Sea - COGITO 998_met_10 (SPAdes) (version 2) | ecosystem: Environmental > Aquatic > Marine > Neritic zone/Coastal water | place: Helgoland, sampling... | reverse complement strand
GAGTAACCATGATCAATGATTTACTTGACTGGGACGAGCAGGATGAAATGTCTGCTATTAATTGTCCGAGATTGTATGTCCATGAGAAGTGCAAGAATGTAAGGTTTGCTCTTAGTACTTGGACGGGTAAGGACGGTAAGCACGGTGCCTGTAAGGACTTCGTAGATGTCTTGAGATACTTCTGCCTAGCTGGGCCAACCTTCTTGGATAGAGATAGTGCGGTTCTCGATTCTGGGGGATCCTACTAACCCTGCAAATCTAAAGTCTGGCTTTAGAATTTCAATGTATGACACAAGATAATAATAATTAGACTTGATTTATGTATTACGATATGCAAGATTGTAAACATGAATAACGAAAAATTAACAAACAAGGATGTCGCTGAAAATGCGATCATCACACTTGGGATAGCATTGAAAGCAATTCAGCTAAGTGGAAGTCACATCCGCATTATCCAAGATATTGAAAATCAGATAGCAGAACTAAGGGAGCATTTCAAGGTATGAAGAAATTCTTTCGCAAATCAGATGTTAAGGCACTTGAGTCCTTGTACGACAAGTATTGCCAAATCATTCTCAACATAGAGGAAAGGCACGATTTAGATGATGATGAGAAATCATTATGGTCTACCAATGCATATGTTTCCCAAGATTTTCAACAGATCGGTGAATGCATTCATAATACATTTTTTTTTATAGGAGAATTATGGAGCCTTGCAGAAAAGGAAAACAAAACTGGAACCAGTAAAGAAGACTGGGAGGCACTTAAAAATTATAAAGATCAATAAATAAATTAGTAAACATGAAAGAAAGAGTAATCAATCTATCGCACTACGAAGTGCTTCAACTAAAACGAGGGGAGAATATCCGCATCCAGTTTAAGGACACTATCTTGGTCTTAGCTGGAGAGAAAAAAGAAATTAAACGCAAATCAAAACTTGTGTCATAGACACATTTATCACTTGCTTAATGTATTACATTATATAAGATTCAAATTATGACTACTACTTCAGAAATTAACCCCAGAGTTGAATGCCCATACCGTTGGAAAGAAGGTTGGCCGCAAGGTATCCTCATTGGATGTGGCGGCAATGAGCGGCCATTTATAATTGCCAACCGTTGGTACATTTATGTCTGGGACAAACCAAATCACTCTCACAAGTATTACTGCTTCAATGATGATCTATTCATTGATGACCTCTACTTCGAGAAACACATCCGTACATTATGAGCATATACGATCACCTCATCTTCATCGGCCCTGCAATCGCAGTGGGCCACTTTTTATTCACCATAATCAAATCACTATTCACCAATGAAAATTAAATTACATCATCAGACTTTTACTCTGAAGGCAGGCACTAAAACCGTGTATAAGCTTGAGTCAGAGGAAACCAAAGAAGTTACATCTGAGCAGCATTCCAATGCGGTAGATGCCGCACCTTGGTTCCGTAAGTTGGGCGGCAGCGAGACTCTTACCCGTGGATACACAAAACGAGGTTACCTAGTAACCCAGATAGTAAGCAAATCACCAGACCGTCAGACCAAGGTCATCAGAAAATACACATTTAACTAATGCCAGATATACCACATCTACCAAATTCCCCAGAGGAAGAGATTGAGTATGCCAAGCAGCAATCTTTCATTGAAGAATGGGAGAAAGATATAGCTAGGCAATCGACACAAAAAGAAGATGTGTCCGAAAACAAAAGTTTCATCGACATGTCTTTACATGAACTAAACAAAATTATAAAAAATGGATATTAACGAACAAATACTAAAACGAATATGCTCCATACTGGACATACCGTGCTACCAAGGCCGAAAGGATAAGTTTATATTAAAAATCTGCGGTGATATTGCCGCAGGTAATTGCGTTGTCATAGATTCTGACAATAAATCAATTTGCTCATTGCATCCCACTAAGCAAGATGTTTAAGGTGAATTACTATGACCGAGGAAACCGACAAACCAAAATTAGGCTGGGGTGGGAAAAGACCAAATCAAGACGGGCGGCCCCCACTTCCAGAAGATCAAAGACGAGTGCCACTTCGAGCGAGGGTGCTTCCAGAGACAATTCATTTTTTACAGAAAGATGACGAGGGTATGGGCAAGGCAATTGATAAGCTTGTCCGACTCCGTAAGAAAAAAAAGTAGTTGACCATCTCCGATATTGCAGGTATTTCCTGCAATGGCAGGAACAAATGAACCGAGTAAAGCCTTACTGAGGAGAAGAGAGGTCATGGATTGGCTGGGGCTGGCCGATCACGAAATGTCCAACCTCGTAAAGGATGGTGTTTTAAAGCCCAAATACTTTCGTGAAGGTGCAAGAGCATTCTTCGTAAAACGAGAGATAGAAAAGAATATTCTGGAAACAGAAGAGGTGCCTGCATGAGGTACCAATACGACTCCGAAAAGAATAAGGCTACAAATGAACCAGATGTAGCCAAGTTACAGTCCGAGCTTACAGACATCCTTGAGGATGCTGGACGGAATCTTCGCAGGCGAGACGATTATGACGATGTCCGCTATGCCCGATGGGCAGGCCAATCTGATGACGGCAGGAAACATGAGGATGAACTGGGCCGCAGGCCAATCCCGTGGGAAGGTAGTTCCGACATTCATATGCGACTCGCAGATCGATTGATCAATGAGCATGTGCATATGGCCCTAGAGAGTTTTTTCAGATCAAATATGTCGGTCTCTGGGATTGAGACTAGTGATCAAAAGAAGGCATCTTACTGGAGGGATTGCTTATCTTATTTCTTGGAGCAGCGTATGCTCCCAGAACTTCGTAGAGAAGTTGAGATCCTTGCACAGGAAATGTTTTCTGGCACTCCTGCAATTGGAGTTCTTGGTGTTTATTGGCAGCAAGAAACCATTATGCGGATGAAGCGAATTACTGTACAAGATGTTGTACAAATGGTAACTGAGCAAGGTGGGGATCAGCAGGCCGTGGAGGAAATCATGGGAATCTTGCAAGACCCAGACATGGAGGAAGATGCATTAAACTTATTTCGCCAGCATTTCGCTGGAGTTAAGGATAAGGTGCTAAAAAAAGGAATTAAGGACTTTAGGGAAACTGGGGAAATGAAAATACCAACCCCAACTATCCATGAGAACCGTCCTCGATTTGTGGCACATAAGTTATACGAAGATGTTTTTGTGGATGCCAACTGCACTGAATTAGACCGAGCTAGGGTTATCATGCGTAGGGAATGGTTATCCGAGACCGAGCTACGGGACAAAATTATTTCAGAAGGTTTTGACGAGGAATTTGTCGAATCAGTACTTGAGAAATCAGAGGGTCAATCTGGAGTTGCTGAGTACGATTATCGAAATCCGATCATGCTGGGAGTCCATACAATGGGCAAAGGAATTGAGGGAGACTTCAATGACCTGTATGAAATTTTCTATGCTTATCATAGGGTCTATGATGAAGATACAAATGTTCCTGCCATCTATTGCACTGCATTTTCATCCCATGTTCCAGACCTCTATGGTAAGCATGAAATTTTAGAATATGGACACAACCAGATGCCGTTTGTTCTGTTTACACGGGAACGGTTATCTAGATCAATATTCGACTCCAGAGGAATCTCTGAATTGGTTGCTACCAACCAGTACGAGGCAAAGGTGCAACGGGATCTCCGCAATGATGCAAGTCAAATTGGTGTCATACCGCCATTGCTGGTAAATGCTCGCAGGGGTGGATTAAACTTACTTGTGGCCCCAGCCTCCCAGATCACCATAACTCGCCCAGATGACATTGGTTGGCTCCAGCCGCCCCCGTTATCGGAAAGCTCAATGGAGGCAGAGAATGCAGCCATCATGGATGCGGAAAGGTACTTTGGTAACCCAGAGAAACCAGAAGCAAAGCAGCTTTATCAACAATGCATGGTAAATCGTTGGTTGGACTCATGGAGGGAAGCATTATCTCAAGCACTATCTTTGTGCCAGCAATACTTGGAACCAGAATTTGTAGCACGAATTACTGGCGGCCCAGTTGAAGAAATTGCAATGAAGCAGGAAGATATCGAAGGTAAATTTGATTTATCTCTTCGGTTTTCAGTAGACACTTTGAACCCAGAGTTCATGGAGAAAAAACTGGATGCAGTTACAAAGATGACTCAGTTCGATACTACTGGTGCCTTGGATCGCAATAAGCTTTTGACCATCATAGCGGAATCAATTGATCCAATGTTGGCCAAGCAGGTAATCATGGACAAGGATACCGCCAGTCAGAAAGAAATTGAAGACGAGCAGAATAGCTGGGTTAAGATCATTAATGAAATTGAGCCACTGCCAAAGGAGGGAGTGAACTTTGAACTTCGCACACAAACTGCTCAACAGATTATGCAAACTTCACAAGAGTTCCAAAAGAAGATGGCCGAGAATCCGCTGGTTAAACAATTGGCCGAGAATCGGATGAAGTACTTGCAGTTTGGAATCCAGCAGCAGCAGAATGCTCAGATTGGCCGAGTGGGTGTTAAACCAGTAATGGGAGGAGGTTACTAATGTTTTGTTTTTGCAAAGGTAAGAAAGCGACTCTGGTAAAATATCCAAATCCCATGAGTGGGGATGATGTGAAGCGGATCTTTAATGAAATTGGTGAGGATGCCAAGTTATGGCAGGCACTCGATTCAATCGTGGACAATATGCTTCTCGATGCGGTTAACGATGTATCGGATCCAAAGAACGATGTTACAAAGTTTGCTCATGCTGCTGGACGAGTAGATGCGATTAGCGGACTAAAATCCAGACTAGAGGAATATAAGAAATGAATAAAGATAAGTTTGATTTACTAACTGCATACTATGATGCTACCTGTAAGAGTTTGATTGATTTGACTCAATATTGGGACGATGTTGCAGAGGTTTACATCGATGCTAATTACGATCTTTTTCAAACTGGCTTGCTCTCAAATGATTTTAATACTCATTTGGATTTACAGTTTGCTAGAAGAAAAATAAATCCAAGCAGAAAAAACATCCTTGATGCAGGATGCGGTATTGGCACCACATTAAAATACCTCGCAGAAAAGCATCCAGATGCATTTTTCAATGGCTTAAATATTTCAAATAGACAAATTCAGAAATGTCACGGAGGAACTGGCCTGCCAAAAAACGCAGAACTTTCGGTGGCAAGTTATGATGATATGCCATATGAGGCTGGGACATTTGACTTAATTCTATTTGATCAATCTATTGGGTACCGCCCATTGATAAAAACCTACAAGGAAGTCGCAAGGGTACTTAAAACTGGCGGCAAAGTTATTGTGAGTGATATGTGTCAGATTGATGACCCAGACCCAGAATATGCCATGCAAATAAGATCATTGCAGCACAACTGGCATTATATGTGTTATCCAGTGGAGTATCATTTGGCTGCCGCAAATGTGGCAGGGTTAAAGCCAGTTTACTTACTGGACAACATGAATGTGCTTTTGGATTTTTCTAAATGGCAAGACTTAGTAAACGACAAGCTGCACCAGTTTCATGGAAATTGCCCGTATGCACCAATCAAGGTTTCTGAATTTCATTTTGAATTATAATTATGAAAGATACCCCAGAGCAAAAGTTTAAAAAGGAGCATCGAGCATTACTAAATCGATGGATCGAGGAATCAGACATCGAGGACATGAGTATCGTGAGAATTGCAATGGACGATTTGAATGAATGGTTGGATGAACCAGTCTTGGAGTTTGAGTGCGACATGAATTTGGAGGACGAATAATGCCTTACACAAAAAAGAAAAAAGTAAAAAAGGGAACAATTAAAGGAACTCGTAAACCCTGCTAGGGTGAAATCTTTTATTTTTGCAAGTGACCTGCATGGAGATATGCAGGATCCAGATGCAGTCGAAGCACTCTTTAGATTTACTAAAGAATTTAATCCAGATATCCGAATTTTTGGTGGGGACTTATTTGACTTCTCTCCACTAATGAGAAACGCAGACCCTGCGGACAAGCAGGCATCTATGGAGGCAGATGTGGAAGCAGGAATGCAATTCCTTAAAGCATGGCAGCCACATCACTTTTTACTAGGTAACCATGATGATCGATTGTGGCAAACGGCAGAAAGGCATTCCATTGGAATAGTACGGGATACCGCGCGTATGGGAATCAAGGATATCGAGAAAGCTTGCAGGTCAATGAAGTGCAAGATGCTCCCCTACTCCGTAGACAAAGGAGTTTTGGAAATAGGCAAAGTTACATTTGTACACGGTTATTTCCACGGTGCAGTTTCAGCTACCAAGCAACATGCCATGACCTTCGCACCAGACGGAGGATGCTGCATTCATGGACACATTCATTCTATTCAACATTTTTCAGCACCAAGGCGAAATGGTGCATCTGCAATTTCCGCAGGCTGCTTGACTCAAACGAGCATGGAGTGGAATCGAGCCAAGGTAAATAGGTTGGCCCATGAGTCTGGTTTTGTCTTTGGATATACATCCAAGAAAAGCTGGGCCGCATGGATCATTAAGAAATTCGATGGGAAGTTTATATGGCCATCAATTGGGCAAAAAAGCTAGAGGAAGCAGGTTCCGAAAAGTCTCAAAAACCAGAAGGTAAGGACTGGTTTACGGTGCATGATTTACGAGAGGAAAGTGGGTTCTCAATGAATAGTGCTTATGAGTTCATTAGATCTCAAATGTCCGCTGGGAAAATAGAAAAGCACAAGGGTACCATGTACTCAAAGGAGCATAACCAACTAGTCCGCAGGGTCTGGTACAGGTTCATTTAACTCAACTCGCCTCAACTCCACACTAGGGGTTGATCATAGGTTAAATCGTGAGCGATCTTGGGGAAATTAAACCCGTCCGTTGCGGCTCAACGAGTAACAGTTCCACCGTCAGAGAAGAAAAACCTATGGCAGATTCAAACGGTCTCGCAGACCTAAAAGCAGAAGAAAGTAAAGCAAGTGATGACAACAAGATTGTTAGTCTTGGCGATATTGCCGAGGCAGCAGGATTAGACTCATCATCGTTCTTTGAGAGTGCATCAGAAGATCAACCAGAGCAGGTTGAAGAGACTGAACAATTAGTAGATGAAGTTGAGGAACCTCAAGCAGAGGCAGAGTCCGAGGCAGATTTATTATCCACTGAATTAACGGGGGATGATGAGCCAGAAGATGAAGCTCAAGTAGAGGAGACTGATGGAGTTAAGAAACGCATTGGCAAATTGATCGAGGCCCGTAATAAGGCCGAGACCGAGGCCGAGGAGTTAAAGGCAAAGATTACAGAACTAGAAGGTGCTACACCAGCAACCCCAGACCCTAAAGGAATGGACAGGTTTGAGGGTGTTAAGGACTTTAAGGAACTGCAAGCCAGAGAAGCCGAAGCTGAACATTTGCGTGAGTGGTTATTGGCAAATCCAGATGGGGGTGAATACTCCGACATATCTGGGACAGAGCATGAAGTTGATTACGATCAAGCAAGAAGCTTGATGGTAGAGACAGATCGTGACTTGCGGAAAAATATTCCACTTGCAGCACAACGGTTGCAGCAGCGTGAGCAGAACAGGCAAGCGGCCTCGCAAACCTTTGACTGGATGAAGGATAAAGCTAGTCCAGAAATGCAAGAAATCCAACAGGTACTTTCTCAAAACAAATTCATCAAAGAGTATTACGAGCGAGACCCATATGGGGTTCTTACTATGGGATATGCTATCGAGGGAATTAAAGCAATAAATGCAAAGAAGGCCAATAAGCCAACCAAGCAAACAGTTGCCCCCAAAGCACCAGTTCCAAGTCGAGCGGCCCCAATGTCACGCAAGAAAAATACTGCTAATAAAAAATCTCTTCTCCAACAGGCGAATACTGGTTCAGTCGAAGATGCAGCCTCATACATCGAATCATTATTATAAAATAGGAGAATATTTATTATGGCTGGAATAGTAGAACGGGATCAATCCCTTAAAAGAGAATCATTGAGTGACCTTATGACCATCGTGGATCGTAAGAGTTGCCCATTCATGTCGCAGGTTAAAAAAGGTGCTGCACCAAAAAATTCATTCGTTGAATGGCCACTCGACAAACATAAAGACAATTTAGTTCGCACTGCAACTTACAGTGGCGGCATTTCGGATAACCTTCCAATTGACGGTGCCGACATCGACTCAAATGATTTTGAGAATTACGATGACCGTACCAAATGTTCAGTGTACCTTCAGTACCTTCGTAGGGTGCCTAAAGTCTCTCGCTTGGCCAACATGACATCTGATGTCGCTGGAGTTGGTTATAAGAAGGAAATGGCAAACTCTATCGCTAAGGCTTTAGTAGCTGCAAAACGAGATCAAGAGTCTACTCTTTGCTCTTCACAGGAGACTGCACAGGAAACTAATAGTTCCCCGTACCAGACCCGTGGACTTGGCAAATGGATTAGTTCTTCAGCACAGGCAACCTTACCAGTTCCTTCTGACTTTCTTACTCCTGCTGGATCCATTAAGTCGGTTGCTGCTGCTTCTGCAACAGAAGAAGACTTGCGTGATATCTTGCAAAGCATCTATGAGCAAACTGGTGAATCCGACAAAACCTTTTACGGTCTTTGCGGAACGCAGGTTAAGAAAACCATCAGTAACTTCTCATTGTTCACACCTCGTACCAACAATCTTGTTGTATCGAATCGTGACACCGACGAGGGTCGCTTGAGTGCTGCCGTTGATATCATTGAATCTGACTTCGGTACAATCACATTAAACCTCTCCAGTTTCCTTGAACAGGATGCCAGAGATGCAAACGGTGATTACGATGCCAGCGTTGGACAGAAAACATTATTCATCTTGAATATGGCCCAGCTTGAAGCTTGCTATGCAGAGGAAACTTCTGTTCGTGAGTTGCCAGACTTAGGTGGAGGCCCACGCTCAATCATTGAGTCCGTGTTCTCCTTGAAATCATATTCTGGTGGATTGGATCACGGTAAGTACACTCTTTCTTAAAGAGTAGTTTCATTCGGTTGTAGTTAGCTATGTTCACTCTCGATAATTTGGTTATAGGTAAGGAAAACTATACGGATGCAGTCCGTTTAGAGATCCTATCTGATATCGAGGGTGAACTAGCTAAAGCCGAAGAAGAACAAATTAAATTAATGGAGGCCGAGAAAAGGGTCTCTGGTGGAGTAAGAAAAAATCTACCGTTTGGCAGATTGAGATTTAAGGTATGCCAAGAAGTTTATCATTTCTGGGGACTCAAGTTAGGGTATGAATGCTGGAAAGATAATACCTTTAAGAATGATATGGAGAGACGGTGGGGCGAATTAATTACGATCAAGTCGCAAACTGATAAGGTGGTAGCTTAACATGCGAACAATCCCATACTCCCAGCTTGAACGGGGATTGGCCGCAATTGCAGGAATAGACTCACAGAATCTTCTTGCACATGAAAAGGCACAGTTTGCCGAATACATAAACGATGCCACCAAATTTGTCTGGGAGCATTACCCTTGGCCAGAAACTACAAGAGTCGAGAAAAGATATTTTCGTCCACTCTGGGTTGAGGGACAGAATTACGAAATTGGAGACGAGGTATTCTTCAATAAAAAATATTACCGCAAGTTTGCGGATTACCAAACAAACACATCCGAGATTTGGGAGGATAAAGAAAATTGGACTGATGCCAGTAGAAACTGGTTCCCATTTATAGACCCAGAAGAGTCTAGTGTTTGGCATCAAACTGGAGATAGGTTCGATGTTGATGACTACCGAGAGGAAGGACTATATGCCACAGGAGCATTAGTAAGCTTCGAGGAGAAGGTTTATCTTTGCATTAAGACACCCACTGGTGACCCAACTGACCCAACTAGTCAGTTTACAAATTTTAGCCAGAATGGAATTGGATTAAGCAATCCATCCTACTGGCAGGAAGTAGACACTACATTTGATCGATACATTGGATATGACCAAGAAGGTCAGTCGGTAATTGGAACGCTTTTTAGCGTACACACAGATGACCCTAGATACTATTCTAGCACCCCACTGAACTGGCAACTTGGCCGAGAGGGTGTTTACATTAATCTACCTTTTGAGACGAATGAGGTCTGGGTGAAGTTTAGAGAAGAACCTCCAACTTACTCTTCTGGCGATAGTGATAAACCAGTCCTTAATTATTTAGCCTCCGCAATTAAGGCATATGCCTATCGATCATTCTTAATAAGTGATGGGCAGAATGAAAAAGCAATGCTCCAAGAGCAGATGGCATTAGACTTACTAGTTAAAGAAATCGATAAACTTGTTCACCAACAAGACCGAGGGGTCAAGGGTTTCAAGGCAATAGCTATATGAAGATTTATAGTGAAGGGTTTCGCAGGGTTACTGCTGAAGGTGAGTTTGAGGCTAATCAAAATTCTAAGCTAAAATTTGGTGTACTCATTTCCGTTGCTTGTATTGGTTCACTTGCATTTACGAGCAAAGCTGAAGGAGTTTCATTTACACCAAATAACGCAGGAGGCAAAAGCGAGGTACAGATTTTAGCCGACTTCAAGGACTGGGCATGTAATGTTTTAACTGACCCTACACTTTGTGATCAGTATGGAAATACTACTAATTTAGATGACATTGATATTGATGACTTAATAGAATTTAAGGATTCAAATAATATTGAGGATGCGGTACAGGGTGACCTAACACTATTTTCTAAGATAGAAGTCAGTCATGTAATTGAGCATAGGACAATTGATTCAACCATTGATATTAATTCCTATGCTAATTGTGAAGTTGAGTTTACAAGGCAAGCGACATCTCAGATTTCTTTAACATTTGATGGGGGTTCTGCTAACTGGGAGTCACCAGTGGTATGGGAAAATATGGATGTTTACTGGGATGCCCCAGAGGGAACCAACACTCCGTATTTAGCTAAGGTTTACGAGCGTGATGCCTCATCGAGTATTAGTTTATCTGCCAGTGTAGGTACTGCGGACTACGCATCATCCGTATTCTGGGAGTTCATGGATGTTAACTGGGATGATGAAGATACCAGCACAGGTAATCAATTTTTCTCAACTGTACATAATCGAAATGCATCCGCAGGAATATCAATATCCACCACAGTTGGACAAGCAGGCTGGGCATCTGACTTTGTCTGGGAGGGATTAGATATTAACTGGGATGACAACATTGCAGGTCAAATTCACCAAGGTAATGCGACTGCAAGCATATCTTTGAATGCATCTAGTTCTTCAATTGAAACTGATTTAGAAACTAGAACCGCATCCTGCACGATATCACTAAGCACAAATGTAACTGGTGACATTGACACTATATTTGCAATCAATGCATCTTCACAATTCTCACTATCAACTAACATAAATTCAGAAATAATCGCAGGGTGGAATAGTGATACCACTTTAATCGAAAACTTAACAAGAAACTGGGAGACAAGCTAATATGGCAACATTACAAGGACGAGCAATCAAGGACACTTTTAAGGATTTACTTCAAGTGTCTAACGGCAATAACGGAGTCGATGGGACTCTTAGAAATGTGGAGGATGGTGAGGGTACAACTTCTGCTCTTCAACTTTCGTCTGGAGTCGTAAAAGTCAATGGTGACTTAGAGGTAACTGGAAATGTCGAGGGTGTACCTCATGTAGATTATAAGGGTGCTTATGCTTCTAGTACCTCATACATTAAAGACGATGTAGTAACCTACAATGGATCATCTTACATTAACACAAATCCAAGCACTGGAGTTGCTCCAACAAACACTGGGAGTTGGGGATTGCTTGCACAGAAAGGAACTGATGGAAGTGACGGAACTAACGGAAGTAACGGAAGTACAGGCCCAGCAGGCCCAGCAGGCCCAGCAGGTGCAGATGGTGCAGATGGCTCAGATGCTAATATCGATTGGGCTAACTTGACTGATTCTATAGTCATTAGAAATTCAGTTCCTCAACTTTACTTATCTGACACTGATGAGAACTCTACTGAACTTGGTAATCTTGCGGTACTTGCTTGCAATACTAATGCGTTCAGAGTTGCACTTGGAAATGATTCTGTTTCTAGGTTAACATTAACTGCTTTTAATCATCCTTCAGATACTACTGACACCAATATATATAGTGGTCTTGAGGTTAATTCTGGTCTCGTCATGGGGCCACAAAGGTCTAGTGCATTAACTGAAAACTTCCAACCTCTCACCAGTACTGGTCTATTTTATTTGGATGATGGGTTAACATGGAACTTTAGGGCCAATGAAGCGAATTCATACCACAGAATGTTTTTAGCAAACGAAGGTAGTGGTGGGACAATCGGAACAAATGGTGCAGGAGGTGTTCAGTTTCAAGCAGAACAAAAACTCGATGGTTGTAATGCAGAGTTCCAAGGTAAGCGGAATGTTGGAACACACAACGGAACAAATTACGCAACTACTAATGATTTTCCTCGTGACGAATTGTCTGCTCATCAAGGCAATATGCAGTGCCAAGCAAGTGTGGGAAGATTGTCATTCAATTATATGTATAAAGTTGGGGATACAACAAAGTGGTACAATACATCTACCGCAAGTTCTCCAGTGACTGGATTAACTGGAGGATCAGAACTTGGTGCTATATCGCAATTCTACTTATATGGTGAAGGGTTAGCATCTGCCTCAAACAAAAGATCACTTACTCCTGCTGGAAGCAATATGGATTTAGGTATGTCTTCTGCACAATGGAGGGATATATTCAGTCAGAATGCCCCTACTGTTTCTTCTGACAGAAACTTAAAGCAAGACATCGAAGCTATTTCTGAAGCAGAAAAAAGCGTAGCTACTGCCTTAAAAGGCATGGTAAAAAAGTATCGCTTAAAATCTTCAGTGGAGAAAAAAGGTGACGAAGCAAGAGTTCATATTGGATGGATCGCACAGGAAGTTGAGGATGCCTTCACTGCTCAAGAATTAGATGCATCTGATTATGCATTATTCTGCAAAGACACTCACTTCAAAGTTGTTATTAATGGCAACGACACTGGTGAATCTCAACGCACAAATAAAGTTATCGAAGATGACATTGTTCGTGAAGGATTAGGTGAAGGTGATGTTGTAGAGTTTCAAGAGTTTGAACAATATTCTCTGCGTTACGAGCAACTCCATTCCTTTATCATTTCAGCAATATAATAACAGGAGGAATTAAAAAATGGCACAAGCATCAAACTTCTTAGAAAATAAATTCCTTACTGGTTTACTCGGTGGTAGCAATGTCACTTTTAGTGGCAAACCTTACATTGCCTTAATGAAGTCTGCGCCATCTGATAGTGGTGGAGGGACTGAGGTAACAGGAACAAATTACACTAGAGTCAGAGTAGGTGACACTGGTCAAGGCAACTTCACTGTTGGCACAACTGGAACTGCAACCAACTCATCCGCATTCACATTTACTGATGCAGGATCGAACTGGGGGACAGTGACTCATGTGGCATTGTACGATTCTGCCTCTGGTGGAAACTTACTATTGTTCGCAACCCTCAATGCATCTGCAAATATCCAAAGTGGTGACATCTTCAAAATCCCTGCAAGCGGATTCACCATCACAATGGATTAATTTGGGATATCGTAATTACTCATCTACCCATCCCCTCATCTGAGGGGGTGGGGTTTTAAATCATGTCTGAAGGAATCTCAGAAAACTCTAGTTTAAAAACAAACACGGGATTTGCTATCAAGCTAATTTCGGCAGTGGTGTTTTGCGTATATTCTGGTGCTATGATCATGGCATCTATTAATGCACTGGAATTGGATTTAGAGAGAGTGAAGCATGAGGTAGAATTAAATTCGGAATTTCGTATTAAGTGGCCGAGAGAAGGTGAGTTACCTGCCGATGTCATGCAAAACCTTAACATTGAACTAATCAATAAAAGGTTAACCAAATACGAAACCCTTATTGACGAGATCAGATACGGAGGGGCTAGGTGAGATGGGTGAAATCCTTGTCATGTTTCTTACTGGTGGAGGCTCAACTGCTATGGGTGCAATCCTTAAAGGTGTTTTTGGGATGGTGTTTGAAGCTAGGAAACAAAAGCATGACTTGGAACTTGCGAGGGAAAGTCGTGCGAATGATAATTTCCTTAGATTACAAGAGTGCCTCGCTAAAAACCCTGCTTCAGAGTCTACTAGTCGTGTGCGTAAATCACTGGCATTTTTGGGTGTTAGTTCCCTCTGTGCTAGTATCCTCATGTGTACCGCATTTCCAAACTCGCCACTGGTCACCTTGTCCAACGCAAATGGAGAAGGAACAACCGAAATTCTCTTCGGACTTATCAGTTGGCAAGCAACCCAAGAGCCGATCACGATCTCTACTGGACACATCTCCCTTATGGGAAACCTCACCATCCTTCCCTGTATTCTGGGATTCTATTTCGGCCCCAGTCCAAGACGATGAATGATTTGAACCCAACTATTATTTTAGGAGCAAGTGGCACAGGCACTACTATCATTTTAAATGAGTTAGTGAATCCTGCTCTGGCCACTATTACAGGAGTGCTGACAATCCTCATATTGTCACAGAAACTTTATGCCAACTGGAAGGCAATGAAGAAGGATAAATAGATGCCTCGATTTCGTTCACATGGTCAATTAGATGATCCATTCATGGAGGATGGTGACCCTGCATTCATGGGTCTAGACCAACAGAGTGAACCAGTTCTCCTGCAAGCAGGGACTTTACAAGTCGCAGAAAATGTAAGGATTAATCAAGGAGTGATCTCAACTCGCAAAGGACTCCGATCAGTCGGAGCAATAGAGAATGGAAAAGCGTTAGTTAAATTTCTCGATCCAGTGAACAATCGAGAAGACATTTTAATCATCACTCCAAGTCAGATTTACGGAAGTAAAGCAACTGATATTTCAACAGACTATGCGGATAACGATCAAGTATGGTCTAATATATTTTACCAGTGGTCAGACTACTCATCTATTGATCAATCTTTATCTACACCCTTTGCAGAATCAGATGATGTTTTTGGAATACAGGCATTTGATAAAGTAATACTTTTTTCTGGTGGACGGAGACCGAAAATTTGGGATGGTCAATTAGGTTCAACCATTGTTGATTTACCAGAAGAACCAAGCATCACAGAAGATACTTTCTTTGCCTGTCCTAATGCTCCATTCGGCATCCATTTTGCGAACAGGATAATCACTCCCCATTACGATGACTCGCCAACCTCGATTGCATTCTCAGATATTTTTGATGCTAATAATTTTAGCCCAATAAATACTTTCTATGCCAACAAGGGAACTAGTGATATCACCCTTGGATTTGCACCATTCATGGAAAACCAATTATTGGTCTTCAACAAGGAATCAATTCATTTAATAAATAATGTCCATGCACTGGAAGGTAACTCCGCTAGTTATGAAATCTCTAGGCAGTATGGCATCGCAGGGAAGAGAGCATTCACACAAAATGGATCATACACTTACTTCGTCTCAAGCGAAGGCAATGTGCAAGTGCTTGTACCATCTAGTGACCCAGCCAAAGGTTTGGGGGTTGCGATATCCAAAGTCACTTTAGATCAGCAACCATTGTCGAAACCAATTACACCATTCATTGAAAAGGTGAACTTGGATGACATTGAAAAGTGCATAGTCAAGTACCATAGAAATAGGGTCTACTTCGCATTCCCCATGCTCGACTCAAGCCACAATGATTGCTCTGCAATTGCAGTTTACAATTCCTTAACTTCGGTCTGGGAATCAATAGACACATTTCAAGACACAAACATCAAGATTCTGGATATGGAAACATTAGGGCCAGACCTTTATATCCTGTCTGACAATAATGTTTTTATCTATGATTCAGAAGAGACCGACAATGGAGTTCCAATTGTCAGTAGAGTTCGCACAAGAGACTATGCTCTACAAAGCAGGGATGTAAAAAAGTTTGTTCGTGGATCATTAAATTATTCCAGTGAGGGAGATTCTGAAATGGAAATCAAGGTGCATACCAAAGCACCAGATACTTCTGTCATTAGCAGACAATCTGCATCTAATGGAACAAACAATACTCTTTCACGATTTAATATCCGACAGAGGGGTTATTCGGCATCCGTGGATGTAAAGAATACTGGAGGTCGTATTGACCTAAAAAGTGTGGGCATAGAGGCATTCGTGCATGGTGGAAGGAGTGCTAATAATTATGGCAACTAATCCCAGAGTCACTGTTGCCCGTCCAGTTGTTGGTGTAGAGTTTCAACCTACTTTATTCCAAGAGGCAGTAACTCCAGATATTGAGTTTCCGACTGAATACCCTACTCTCACAATTGATAATGCGGTAATCAATAACATCTCTGGTGATCTTAATGGATTACCCTCTGGGAATGGAGGATCGGTCGCACTGGATGATGTCACAGATGTTGAGGCAACTAACCCAGAAGATTTCTCAGTCCTGCAATATAATTCCCAATCTAGCAAGTGGGTCTCAGTTGCAAATACTGACTTTGTAGATGCAGTGATTGACGGAGGTGAAGCAGACTCAGAACCAGACTATGTAGATGCATTTGACTTGGATGGAGGTAACGCATGAGTGTCCGCAGGATAAAGCTTCGTAGGGACACTCTTTTTAACTGGCAAAGTGTCAACCCAGCCTTACAGGAAGGTGAGATTTCTGTAGTTCTGAATGCACAGGATGGCACTGGTGGAGGTGGCCGATTAAAGTGTGGCGATGGTTTCACATCGTGGAATAACCTACCTTATGTGGACGATGCAGGACTCGATGCAATTCGAGAAGAATACGGAGATGAAGCAACTTTTGAATTAGGATTACAAACAACTTTAACTTAACAAAATAAAAAAATGCCAGCAACAGACATACTAGGAAAAATCGGAGAGAAAGTAGGGACACAGATCAATAGTCTCTCTGCTGATATCGCTACCAACAGTGCCAACATCGCAACCAATGCAACAAACATTGCCACTAATGCAAGTGACATTGCTACCAACGCATCTGCGATAGCAACTAACGCAACGGACATTACTACCAATGCGTCAAACATTTCAACTAATGCCACAAACATTTCTAATAATGCTAATGCCATTGCCACGAATGCTACTAATATCTCTTCAAATGATACGGATATTTCTGCTCTGCAAACAAGGACAGGATCAATTGCGGTAGATGGTAATAGTGCATCATTTAGTGGTGACCTTTCCGCACAGAATTTAACACTTGGTGGAAACCTAACTGTTAATGGAACAACCACCTCACTGAATACACAGACACTTGAGGTAGAGGATAATATTATTGAGGTTAACCTAGTTCCGACTACTGGGGCAGAAACTGCTCAGACTGGTGGACTGCAAATTAATCGAGGCAATGACACAGTTGGTAATGTTTTAGATAAAGCATTGTTTGTCTGGGATGACACTCTTGATTTATTCTCACTAAAAAAAGGTGCGAATGATGCCAAATTAAATGTGGGTGATGTCGATGCTGAAAAATTAATCGTACCCAATGGATCAGCAATTCTGATCAATAATGTTTCTCTGGGTAACTACGCATCTTTTGAAACTGAGTTCTTAGCTAATCTGTAATGTCAAGTATCCTCGCCCAGATTGGTGCAAAGATCGGACAGGAGTTTTCCTCTCGTCTGCAAGGTCTGTCTGGGCCAGATACTTTTTCTGAAATTGGATATGACTCAAATGGGAATGTATCCACAGTAACTACATACACTGATTCAACCAAAGCAACCTTGGTCAAGACTAAGACACTCTCCTACACCTCTGGATCACTTACTGGCATAGTGGTCACAGATTCCAGTGGGACTACAGTCTTAACCCAGACCCTTGCTTACGATGCAACCAGTGGTGATTTGGATTCGATAGAAAAGGATTACGCATGAGTTTTTCACTAAATGCTACAACTGGAGTAATCACACAAAGTGGCACTGACACAGACCTTAGTGGATTGAGTGGAATCACTGGGGTTACTGTTTACGATGATGATCCAACAAGAGGCAAGGTTACCTATGATATGGGTGATCTTAGATTGCTAATTGATGGAACTTTATCACATGACCCAGACAGGGAGTTGATGATTTTCCATCATGACAAAGGAAGTGGATCAAATAGTGTCAATGAACCAGTGTTAAAGATTGATGCAGGGGCAACTTATAATTACGGAGTAAAAACCACTACGAGTGATGGGAAAGTGGGGTACTCCTCTGGTTGTGGATTGATGATCACTGGCAGGGGTTACTCCAACTGGCATCCATCTGACAATGCGATTAACTTTGGTGCATCTAGCGCTAATTTTATTTGTAGAGGTGGAGTTATCGAGTGTAGTAGAGGCTTATACTTTGGGGGAAATGCAGACATTGAAGAAACTGTTTTTCTAAATGCTAGTGACAGATTTAGCTTAGAAATAAGAGTGTTTGGCAACGGAACTATCTCAACTGATCGCGCACAAAATATTGTACTAGCAGGAGGCATTTCAGTGATGGATGCCTACCGCATGACGGAGCAGAAGATCGTATTCCGTGAGGGTGCAATCAGTAGAGTTTTTGGGGAGTATTATGAGGCAGAACTTTTCGACTTTGATGTAAGTAAAAATATTTTTAATTACGATATTGGAAATTGTGCAAACACTGAGCATTCGATTCAAGACCATCATATCGTGAACTCTGCAACTGGATCAGATGTTAGATCGATGTGGAGGAACACTACTGGGCCAGAAGCCCAGATGGGAAACACTTTTATCTATAAAGAAGTGTCTTTTAACATTAAAGATACAAGTGCAACTGGCATAGAAGGAGTCAAGTTATATTTGCAAGACAATCCATCTAACTTCGCAAAATCAATTTCCATAACATCCATCTCTGCTCGTAATTATTCCCAACCAACATTAGCTACTGCAACTCTTAGCAATAATAATAAAACAATATCATATGATTACACTGGTTCAATTGAGTACGAAAAAACCACAGATACAAGCGGAGATATTGCAAAATTTAGAGTCCTTACTGCTACGCAATTTCTAGAATACAAAGTTAATGATTCTTCCGCTACTCAATACTTTAACACTTTCAGTGGAAATAGGTGGCGTGAAACAGATATGCAAGCACCTACTTACCTAGACTGGGACACAGATAGATTTGGAGGCTTTTACAAAGTGGATCGCAGGAGTGATTCCAATTCCAATGCGGATGACTTTAATTTTAAGTTTTGTTCTTATGGACATATGTTGTCCTCTACAACCCAAGCACTTAAAGGACTTGGTGAACTGGAGGTAGACTGGGTATTATTTGACGATGCATCAATCACTGACCCAAGAGCAACTACAGATGCCTATAGTGAGATTGATACACCACAGAAGTTTTACAATAGGGCAAAGGCATTTCTGGTAGATAACTTCGCAGGGGAAACCCAGACCATTGTAACTAGAGATGGTAACACGATTAATGCCAGAGGATATGATGTAGTGGTGGATGATCAAGCGACTGATGTCTTTGCGTTTAATGGAACTACAATCACGATCAAGGCATCCAGTTTTGTCGGAAATATCCAGACCACTGGAACAATTACTCTGAGTAATAATGCCGAGGTCATTGGTTCTTTTGGGCAGAACACAGTCCTGCCTTGGGAAGTTACAAATGTTGAGGCAACTGCAACCCTGCAACTTTTCAATATCACTAAAAACCTAGAGGTAGAAAACTTGGTTGTGGCAGGAACGGCAGGAAACAAAGTGACATCCTCTGGTACATACACAGGCCAAGAAGTGAGCGTGGGTGATAACATACGCCTGCGAATAACCTGCCAAGCAGGGACATCAGCATTTCTGCCCTACGAGGCTTTTGGTATCGCAACCAGTGTGGGAATTAGTTTCGAGGCAGACCAACAGGCAGATACCATTTATAACGACAACGGAATTAATGCAGACAATCTCACTACCCTGTCCGCTGATTATCCAAATGTAGAAATCGATATTTCGGATGGAGATGGGATTGCAGATGCCAGAGAGTTCTATGCTTTTTATGTAAAGCAAACAACTTCGTCCACTGGCATCGAGGAGTGGTTTGGTGCAATCGATGCAATCGATCACATGAATTACCGTGTGAACACTGCCGTTGCTGACATTAAATTACAAAACACTGGCAGCACCCCATTGGTAATTTCTGGTGCTAGAATCTTCCGTGACAATGGAACAAGTATTCTTCACGCAAATGTCGGAGACCAACCCATGACTCAAGACAATGGCGAACTGATCCAGTACATTAAGGGACAAGTTGATGAGTCTTTGGAAACAAAGCTACCTCCTGCAATTGCAAGTGATCCAACCATCAGTGGTATCGACAAGAACTCCAAACTTATCCCTGCCTTACTCTAATGGACTACTGTAGGACAGAGGACGAGATCGCCAAGAACCCAGAGGCAGAAGACTGGTGTAAGCTGGTGGCCGCTGGAAATGTACATGCCTATGAGTTCGCATGGAGACTTTGGAATTTTAACCACATGTTTGATGACTTGGTTGACCGAGATAAAGAACCATCCAAGGAGCAGATATTTTATGAACTAGTAGAGTTCGTAAATCACATTTCGTTTAATCCATTTTACAATGCTCATAAGGAATCCATCTTCCCCTTACTTGTTAGTTTAGCAAATAGGACTTTAGACGGTGATGCAATGGGAGAGAGTGAATGCGAATGGGATAGGCAGGTTGCATGTGTGGTTCGATGTGGAGATCTAGATGTATTCCTGCACATTGCTTATTTAGCAGGTGGTTGGGGTCATATGAGAAAATTAAAAAGTTTAAGAACTTACGATAAGGAGAAATAAGTCATGGGTATGTACGGAGGAGGAGGGAGTGCGCCAGCACCAGTAACAAACAATTATGAAGAAACATTTCAAGAGGCACTGGAGGCACAGGTTAACATGGCACCAGCGTTGTTTCGTGCAGAATCTAATCAAAGTTATGGTCGGCCTGCATATGCCAGAATGGAACAGGAACTCGTCAAGGAGGGACTGTTTGGTAATGAGATAAAATATGATGACCAAGGTAGGCAGATTACAGGCTACACGAATTCACAGGACGATTACACTATATCAGATAATTCCGCAGAGATAAGGGCGGCCCATGATGGACTCACTAAAGCCATGGCTGGCACTCTTCCCCTGTTTGGAGGAGGAGTCTTGGGTGGTGTTGGGTCTTTTGGTGTTACTATGTCGAACGCACTTGGAGTCGGTCGGAAAAACGCTACTGCCAAAATTGCCATCCCTAAAGAACAATTTATTGTCACTGGTAATGATGGATCGGAAAAGGTTTTTAACTCAAAGACTGAAGCACAGAACTGGATTAATGACCAGCAGGGTAAAGCAATCTACAAAAAAGATGCTGCTGGGAATATTATATACAATAAGAACAAGGCAAACTCAGTAGAGGGTGGAACTGGTGCAATTGGTTTGGTTGCAGGAAACCAACTAACTAAGTTTTATGACGGTGATACAAGAAAGGCTGGATTTGATATTGATGGAAACTTCATGGGAACATCGCAGCTTGAGCAAGATATGCTTGAGCGGACTAAGTATCAACAAACACAAACGGAGATTGGTTTAGCTAATGAATTTGGAGGACAATTAACAGAGGCTTATCGCAAACAAGGTGGTATCCAAGAAGCATTAGATTCATACAATACACTAGCAGAGCAAGGCACGGATCACGGAGGTTTACGAACTCAGATGATCGGTATGGCACAGGACGAACTTGCGCTAGGAGGTTCACTTACAGATCGTGAGAGACGAAACATCGAGCAAGCATCTAGGTCAGCTATGGGGGCAAGAGGAAGAGGCAGGGATTTCTCTGCGGTAGTTGATGAAGTTGCAAATAATGATATGTACTCTCGACAGAGACTTAATGAGCGAAGGCAATTTGCTGGTCAAGTCATTGGCATGGCAGATCAAGGTAGGCAGATGGATCAAGCATTTGCGGCTCAACGGATCGGATTAGAACAAGCTACATCAGCAGACCCATTTATGGCAATCACGGGAAGAACATCTGGTGCCGCAGTAGGTAGTGGACAGAATCTGTATGGTAATGCAGCAGGTGGAATCAATGCTGGCCCACAATTGTTTAACCCTGCTCAAGGAGCAGAGTTTATGGCAAACCAGTCAGCAATGATTAATAATTACAATGCAGCAAATTATGGTGCTGACCAAGCTAGGGAGGGTGCAATGATTGGTGGGTTATTTTCGGGTATAGGTAGTCTCGCAGGAGGGTTTGCAAGTAGAGGGAAAGGTTGTTGGGTAGCAAGAGAAGTTTACGGAGAACACAATCCTGCATGGAAGTTATTTAGGCACTGGATGTTATTCGTGAGTCCGTTCTGGTTTAGATCAACTTACCTTACTTTCGGTGAAAGATTTGCTAAGTTCATTAAAAATAAACCAAGATTGAAAGCAAGAATCCGAGCTTGGATGGACACCAAAATTAAGGAGGCATTCTAATGGCATCACCATTTTACACACCAATTAGAGTCAATCAATCTGACTTCTCTCCAATCACCAGAGGTGCAGAATCCTATGGACGATCAGTCGGTGCAGGATTAGAAAAGCTAGGGGCTGCAGTTGGCAAAGTTGCAAGTTCTTACTTTGAGAAAAAAGGTTTTGAGAAGAGTGCATCTGACTGGTTACTTACTCCAGAGGGAAAGAAGTATGCAAAGCAACGAAACCTTGATATCAATAACCCAGAAGAGGCACACAAGCATGTAACTAGTGCGATTAAAGAGGCAGGAGGGTATAAAGAATTTATGACCCAAGTGCAGGGTGAGGTTGCTATGCAGAGGCAAGCTGAAGTGGAGAAAAGGCAGAACTATTTATTTCAGCAACAACAAGCAAAAACTGAAGGTGAACTTGATCATTTCAATCGAATGTCTGGAGCAGTTAAGAACCCAAAGGTGACAGAAGTTGATTCCAAGATATCGAGTGTAAGGACTGACATAAAGGATATTACTCAGCAACTTGAAGAAGGTGGAATCTCGGATAAGGAATACACAAAATCATTTTATGACCTTGGTAAGAAATTATCTGACCTAAAGAAGGATAAGTCTGCACTTAAAGATGTTATACCTATGGGTGAACTGGATCCACAAAAGTTTGCTGAAGCTTATGGCCCAGTTACATCTCCATACCAAGCAATGCTTAAAGCTGGGGCAATGCAGAAACTGCAAGAGAGAAAAGATAAGATGGAACTTCAGTCTCTAGACACCACCGAGAAAAACTTACGGATTAAAAACTTACAAGATGAGGAAAAGGCTGCGGATATGTCCACCAGTTTTAATCCGACTAACCGTGTAGTCTTTGAGAAAGGTGATGCTATGCAGCAAGTACAAGATTTTGCTGAAGCAAACGAGTTGCAGTTGAAACCAGAGCAGATGGAAAAAATGGCCCAACAGGTAACAGTAGTGGAGCCAAAGGAAATCTTATCGCAAAAGAAAATCTACGAGAAAGAGAATCGCATAACGGAAGCAGATACCGTTATTGAGTCATCAAAATATTTAATTGATTTTCTGGGCACAAAAAATGACAAGGGCGAAAACAATCCATTAACTGATACTGCTGCCATTGAGAAATTAGCGAGGATGTTGCAGCCTACAGGCATCTTGACTGAGGATGATATTAACAGAGTGAGCGGATCCTCTGGCCTTGTTGATAGGTTTCATAGGGCGGTACAGAAAGCAAAGGATGGGACACTGGATAAGAAATCAAGAGATGATCTCAGACAGGCCGCAAAGGCATTTAGTCAAGTAGCATCTGAGTTAAAAGTTAAGGGGACTGAGTCTGCAATTAATGAACTGTCCAATGCATTTGTTAATCCAAATGACCCAGCCTATGGGGAGTTCAAAAAGAATATAAGGGAACGATATTTCAGTGAGGAGTATAATAATATCCCCAAAGAATTCCTGCCAGAGAATCAAGCTAAGTCAGTCGAGGAGGCACAAGACGGGCAGAGTGTTAGGGTTCTAGTTAAAGGAGAAGAGAAGGTGGTTAAATTATTACGGACAATGCCCAATGGCCAACGGGTAGTAATGATTGATGGAAAACTTCAGACCATAGACCCACAATGAGTTTACAGGAAGCTAGGGATCTGACTCCAGAGGAGTTAGAGATGTTTCAACGGGCCGAGGCAGAAGAAAATTACATAGGTAAGATGACGGCACTCCCTATGCCGCAAGAAGGCAGCAAGGTGCCACTAGAGGGTGGAGGTTATGCCCAGATAGACCCACTACTTGCAAACAAACCATTTGAGCCACAAGTTCAAGGCGAACCCCGTGATGCCACAATGGATGACATGCTCGTTGACCGTGAGACATTTAAGTTCTTTAAGCAGCAGGGAGCATTTAAGTCCGAAAAAGGTGCAGGCGAAATGTTCATGGATGGTTTAGAAATGATTGTCGATGACATGGGCCAGATGGCAAAAACTTTTCCAGAAAGATTTTTATCTAACTTTCATTTTACTGAAGCAGGAAAGAAGTACGCAGCTAAGTCAAAGGCCACCAATCTCCAAATGCTTGGAGATATTGAACTCAATTACGACATGCTTATTCATGGAGGTAGTCGAGTCTGGGATATGCTCTGGGACGATGATATGTCCGAGGAGGATATTGATAGTTCCTATGAGTTCTGGAAGAAAGTAAACGAGGTAGAGAAAAGAAGACAGAATATTTACCTAGAAAATGCCACAAGCTGGATGACGGCAGGCATGGATCCAGAGATAAAAAGAATGATCACAAGTGGTGAGGTTGAGCCAGATAGGCAGGCCGCAATGGGTGCCTCTATGGTGGCAGACCCATCGAACTTTATACCATTTGGTGCTGCCTTTAAAGTTGGAGGATCCTTAACCAACAAGATGTTTAGGGGTTCACAGATTGCTTTACTAAACGACACAAAACAAGCGATATTAAAGCAGGCAACCCTCCAGAAAGCATTGAACTTTGGTCAATACAAGGGCAAGGGTGCATTTGGCCGAGGTGCATCAGAGTCGGTAAAGAAACAAATACAGTTCTTAGACGGTCAAATCTTAGAGAATTTAGATAAGATCCAGACAATGGCAAAACCGCAGCAACAGGCTTTATTAAAATTTGCTGGCACATTACCGAAAGGAAATCCTGTAAAAGAATTAATTGAGAGTTCTATAAAGGGTGTTCCGATTAAGGGAAGGAAGTCGTTTACTGGCACCCTTGCTGGTTCTGGAATGGTTGTGACTGGTAAAGTAATTGAGAATGCTGGAAACATGATAAGGTTCTTAAAGGATCTACCAGCAGAAACTGCTATTACCACTGCAATTAAAATGGGCATTCCAGAAGAGAAAGCAGTTAAGCTTTTTCAAGATGGGATAGCAAGGAAGGCAGTAAATTATGCAGCAGCAGGAACGACTGCATATGCAGTCACTGACCTATTAACAGATGACGAAATGCTTTCCATGATGGCCGCAGGAACCGTGGTAGGACTCCCCCTCATGGCAAGGTTTGGTAGAGATATGTCCTTGGTTGGCCGTGAACTAATGGAGCCAGCTACTGAACTAAATTTCTTCCAGCGACTAGGTGCAAATGGCAGGGAAACAATTACTGACAGGATCATTGATCGTGATGGATTTCTTTCTACCGCAAGAGGTACACTAGAAAAGAATTTTGGTGCAGGCCAAGGCAAGGTCTTAAACCGTGCAGTATCCCCAAGGGGACAACTCTCACAGGGATCACAAATGATTGTTGATGTCCTTAATAAAACAAAGCTTGGAAGACCCGTAGAGGGCATTGGAAGGTTGGCAAATCAAACCACTAAGGGCATGGCAATTGGTGGTGCCTTTGGGTATGTTGCTGGTGGTGGAGAGCAAGAGGAAGCTATGTACGGAGGCATGGGTGGAGGTGCTGCGTTTGGTGGAGGTGCTTACACTGCATCAAAACCATTCCGTATGATATCTGGAAAGAGTGCAGCAGAAATACAATCACGCAGGCATGGATCCCTCCAGTACTTTACTAAGAATTTATTGCCATCCAGTATGAAGCAATCCTTTGGAGCAATGGGCAAGGGCGAGCAAATCGCATATGCAAATGCTGCCATGTCGTACAAGGATACCGTATTTAATTTCAAGCAACTTGGTAAGGATGGTAAGGGTGGCCGCCAGTACAGGGTGGATGGAACCTCATATATCGAGGTAAACACAGATTCTGCTTGGGCCATTGAGCCGCTAGTAAGGCATGAGATTAGTCACTACCTAGAGGAAACGGGTGGGTCTAGGTTGTTCACTGACTTATTGCTAGGAAATCATTTACTTGAGAAAGCTGGAGAATTTACTCTAAGAGACTCTGAGGGAAAACCAGTCATGCGTGAGGATGGCAAGGGGTATAAGACAAACTCAAAGCTTGATGATTTTAAGTATGAGTACGGGAAGTTTTTCTTTGAAGAGGGTAAACCAAGACAGGAAGTAATTGACCTTATTCCAGATGAAGTAATTGCCCGTGAAGTTGTGGCCGAGCATGGTGCCGATTTCTTTTTATCTGACAACAGAAGGTACAGGGATCTCCATGAGGGGCCAACTGGTGCATTGATGAGAACAATAGTCTCATCACCTATGTTACAGAATAAACCATTCCTTCGCAGCATGATTGCTCGCCTTGGTGGTACATTTCGTGCAGACGGTTTACTGCAATCTCCCAATGGAGTTTTTGGTGGGATGCAACGAATCCCTGCGGTTACAGAATTACTTAGGAAATATAACCGTGAAATTGAGGGACTTTCTAAGGAGAAGGTACAGGAAAAATTCCCAGTAGATGACGGTCAGAATGTAATTGATATTAAGGGTGCAGAGTTTGCAAAGAACCCAGAACTTATTGAGCAGTTACGAGCAGGGACAATTATGAAGGTAGATGAGAACGGTAACATCGTTCCAGATACCGCCATGACTCCAGCCCAGCAAAGAAAGTACAATAAGGATTTAAGTGATTCCCTGCTTGATGCTATCTCTAGAAAGGATGCCGCAGACGGATTACCAGCAGGGCATATTAGAGAAAAGAAAAATGAAGACACTGGTGCAGTATCCTTTGAAGGCAGGTTTATTGATGAAAGTATTATTGATGAAGTGGCTGGCCAAGGTGGATGGAATAAAGCTCAAATTGCTTTACTTAAAGAGATAAACTTATCACTGAAAAACGGGTCTAATCAAAAAGGTGGATCTGATTGGTTGCTGAGTTACTTTAAGGCCACCGTAAAGGGTGGAGGTAAATATGTTAACGCAAAGGTGCAGCATGTCCTTGAGGTTCCTTACGGAATAGAAATTACACAAAAAGGGAATATCAATATTCGTACAATTTCCGTAGACCAGTTGTATAAAAATATTGATAAGATATTTCGCCAGCAGCAGGCCGAGGTTACTCGTTTATTTGGTACCGCAAACCCAAAGGATTCATTCATGGATGCAATGCATCAATATCATTTGAATCATGCCGAGGGAAAACATGGTTGGCTTAATTTGGATGGAAACCCAGACATGGCAAAAGAGAAGATGAACTTTATAAATGCCATGTTCGGTAAATCATCCAAGGCCCATGCGGATGCTAATCCTTGGCTGGCTGCATTAGACGGTGGGGCAAAGAGCAAGAACCCTCGTCCTATCTATCGTAGTCGCAGGTTAGAACGGATAGGCAAGGCCGATCAATTGACAGGGCAGAGGCATGTGGATCCTGCAAGGATCATTAACAACCTTATGCCGCCAAACAAAGGAACCACTGGCACTAAGGCATTCAAGAATTGGTTTGGTAACTCAAAAGTGGTGGATGAGAAAGGGCAACCATTAGTTGTCCATCATGGTACTGACACCCAATTTAATACTTTTAATGATGGACGAAGTTTAGGCCCACACTTCGGAAACATTGATCAAGCAAATGACATTGTATCTGGAAAAAAGAATACGAATATAATGCCAGTTTACTTGTCGATAAAAAATCCATTGAGATTAATGGATGCTGGCAACGATGATGCAAATTCATTTATAATGCAGTTGTCGGATGTTTTAGACAGAAGGGAAGTTGATCGCTTATACAAACTTGCCCCAGATTCTGAAGCTATAGAAATTAAGTATGGTAGTGGAAGTAAGTTTGATGAGGTATACAGAGATACCAACAGAAGAGCATTGCTTGAGGTAAAAAAATCTTTGATATCCGAAGGATATGATGGGGTAGTTTATAGAAATGAACATGAAGGCAAGCAGAGCAAGTTGGGCGCAGACTCATATATAGCTTTTTCTCCAGAACAAATAAAATCAGCAACTGGCAACAAAGGTACATTTGACTCTGGCAACCCAGACATCCGTTATATGCCGCCCAAGGCAGATGATATGGTGCAGGCAAGGACAAGGTCTGGCATGGAAACTATATCAGTAAGGGATGCCGCAACCCGTGCAGATGTAGACCAAATAAATATGTCCATGCAGGGCAGGCCCCAGTTGTTTAGCAAAGATAAAGATGGTAAGTTTGCTTTCCTCGATGATGCTTTAGCAAAAGAGGGTGTGGAGAAACTAGGTGCTGCTCTCAAAGAAAAAGGGATGAAAGAGCGTATCACAAAAGGCTGGGAAGCAGTTACGAATACAAGCAAAGCATTTAAGGTTCCCACTACTAAATCGAAGAATATTGAACGGATCACCCAGCAGGCATCTGGTGGAAAAATTAAGGTATTACCTTATAAGGATGCTGACAATATAGGTTTTCATTTAGTCACAAAAAGCATGGCAGATAATGTAAAGAAATCATTGAATGACCCAGATGCAGATGATTATTTTAATTCCCCAGAGTCAATATTTGCATATCATAGTCCACTGGATGTTGATTCAAGTGGTCGCAGCATTTTGCATGTAGATTCGTCACAAGCACCAGAGCAGGGACAAGGGTTTGGTTTTACTTCCTATCAGATCTTACTGGATTATGCGGCTGCTAATAATATGGTCTACAAGCCGAGTTCATTAAGTCAAATAAATCAAATTAGATCACTTTCTGCTATGCTTTCCAGTGCGTTAAAGCATAAGTCAACGAAGCACTTAAAACCAAATGTTGACAATGGTTTTTCAAAGGCAGAAGTAAAAGCATTTGGTAAGAATTACGAGCAAGATATTGCTTGGCTTGCAATGGCAGAGATGAACATGGCAAGAGAGAGGTTTAAGGAAATTGGAGATTTTGATTATAATTTTAAAACAGGTAAGTTCTCTGAATTCAATAAACCAATTACAGACAAAAGATTGCGAGATCGATTGATGTCCGATGATCGAATTGGTTGGGGGAAGCCAATGTCAGATGGAGTTGGCCTTGCTACCGCAAAGAGGGCAATCATTACAAATAAGCTTTTCCTCGCACAAGTTAAAGACCAAGGCCCAGTAACCAGCAAAATCTTCGACACTGGCAATATTGATGGCATTGCATACATGCCGCCTAAACCTCCATTTGAATCTATTTCCGTAGATGTCATTAAGAACCTAGAGGGGGACAAGAAAGCGATTCAAGCCAAGCTTACAATGGCAGACTACCCAGACAATCCCTATCAAGATTCAGTGGCACTACCTGCAAGAATGGGGGTAATTAATAATAAAGTTTCTGGTATGTTTAAGAACTACGATGATGTGGTTTCCTTGATTAATAAAATCACTGACAAGATCGAATACTACCAAAAGAAATACCCAGAGTTTACTAAGCGAACCGCAAGCTTTTACTCTGACATGGGCAGGACTGCACTAGACATGGCAAAGTATGTCCCACTAAAGGGACGGGATAAATATGATATTGCAGATCTCCAGCTTAGATTCCTAGCACTTGGTTCCCCTCGTAGTGCAGTGGCCGCCAACATGACAAAGTCTGGCCGTTCAATCATGGGCCATCATACTGGTATCTCTGGACACAAAATAAATCCAGTAGACCAACAGGTTGCAGCCCAAGAAACTGCACTTGATTGGAAGGGTGGAAAACACTTTGAGGTTCTTGATGCAGATCGCAAAGGTGCTAGTGATAAGGTAAGAAATTTCTATCTTAATGGGCTGGCCGAGTTGATTGAAATTGCAAAGGTGGAGGGTACGCAAAAGGATGTTGATATGCTGATGAATCGAGCAGCAGTGACCTTGGATGTAATTAAACCGAAGCAGACCCTATCGGCCAAGCAAACCGTAAAGCTAAAAAAGTTATTAGATGGACTCGCAACCGTAGACATGTGGGACATGGCGGCCAAGGAGTATGCTCACCCAGCTTATGTAATTAAAGCAGGCAGGCCCACGGCCAATGCAAAACCATTTCTCTGGTCTATACCAAAACATAGAGTCGAGAAAACTATGGATCCAAATGGCAAATACTGGAAGGCGGCCAAGAAGGACATGAAGATTGATGACCCAGCGGAGATGAATTTCCAGCAAGCTAATTCCTTACAGGTTGACGGTATTAATAATTGGAATGAAACCACATGGAAGGAACGATCCAAGGCAGGCTTTACTGAAGAAACAAAGTGGTCTTACTACAAAGTGGCAGATGAGGGTGGATTAACTCCGCAAGGTGGTGGGCCATTGTATGATGCCCATCAAACAGTAGACGGTTTAATTGCTGATTCCTTAAATAAAAAAGGTGTAGCCAAGTTCTTCGGAAAAGAAAAACTGTTGGCCAGAAATGCTCAAGAAATCTTATGGGCATTGACCAAGTTCGAGAACCCACTGGAGTCCAACCAAAAGCTGGTTTTATTCGGTGACAGGTTTAAGCACATGAAGGATGCAATGGAGGGACTAAGGGCAGGAAAGGGTCTTGATCCTAAAAAGATATCAAAGGAAGCACAGGGTATCCTAGGGGCAATGCTGGACACTTATAATAAAACCGCAGACCAGAAGTTTCCGTTCGAGGTAGATACTTGGGGGGACTCATCAAATGCAAAGGCTGTACAAGATCAAGTATCAAGTATGGGTGCAGGAGACAGAGATGCTGGGGTTGCTAAAATTACTGATGCAGTGGCAGATCAACTTGGTGCGGAGGTACAAAAGATTGCTGATCAATTTGGTGAAGAACTAGTTGTTCAAAATGTTCAAAGAGGATTTGGAGGCTACACAGAAGATGGGGCCGCAGCAGTGACCCCAAATATTTCAATGACCATGCGAGGCAACCCAGAGACCGTTAAGTCAGTGATGATGGAAGTCTCAAGTGCATTAGACCAAGCAGATGGAAATGTATTTAGGCAGCCTACGATCATTGAATTGAATGACCCTAAAACTAAATTTAATGAAGCAGTATCATTTGATACCAAGCACCTTGATAAACAAAAGATGTCAGACTTCTTCATGGATATTAGTAAGCTAGTAGATTCAGATGGTGATTCTTTTCTTACTGGATTTACTATGACTGATGATGGAATGTTTATTGGTGATCAATACTACAAGAGTGGCAGGCTTCATTCCGAAATTAACTCAAACTTTTCAGCACTTAATAAAGTAATGAAAAAGCATGGGGTTAAAAATATAGAGCAGCATAAATTAGTTTCCGAGACTTTTGCTAGAGGGGAAAAGGTTGGCCGTAGATCGTCATTCCAAAGAGGGATCCATAATCTTATAAAAAGCAAAGTTAAGAATGCACAGG
>Ga0209632_10000851_pt1 | contig 31638 bp, 29 predicted proteins | sample COG_10_FD_184754 | JGI IMG/M metagenome (GOLD analysis project Ga0209632, IMG submission 184754) | Pelagic Microbial community sample from North Sea - COGITO 998_met_10 (SPAdes) (version 2) | ecosystem: Environmental > Aquatic > Marine > Neritic zone/Coastal water | place: Helgoland, sampling... | reverse complement strand
CACCTTCTTTAATTTTTCTGTCATCTCCAAAAATTACAACTCCAACATTTTCACTTTCTAAGTTTAGAGCCATTCCTTTTGATCCATCAGAAAATTCTACCATCTCTCCAGCCTGAACATTATCTAGTCCATATATTCTAGCAATACCATCTCCAACTGATAATACTTGGCCAACTTCAGTTACTTCCACTTTATCACCAAATTTTTTAATTTGCTCTTTTAATATTTTTGTTACTTCTGATGGGTTTATATCCATTTATGCCTCTATCATCCTATTTTCAATTTGTTGTAATTTATTTTTAATGGAAGTGTCCACCATCGTACTTCCTACTTGCACGATCAAACCCCCAATTAAACTTGCGTCATGTTTATAGTTTAATTTTATTTTTGAACTAAAGTTTTTAATCAATTCTTCTTTTATACTGTTAACTTCATTTTCTGTAAGATCTTTTGCAGAAGTTAATTCTGCTTTTAATTCACCTCTTTTAATTGAACATATCTCAACAAAGCTTTTTAAAATTTTATCGACATAAAAGAATCTTCTTTTAGATATTAGAAAGCTTAAAAATTTTATTAATAATTCGTTTAATTTATATTGTTCTGAAATTTTGTTTAAAGCGTTAAGTTGATCTTCTATGTTATTTGTTGGGTCTTTGATTAAAGATTTAAAATCTTCACTTGATGAGATTAGATCAATAATTGATGCAGAATGGACTTCAATCTCACTTAAAGTATTAGCTTCTGTGGCTAATTCATAAAGCGCCAAAGAATATCTGCCAGCTGATGTTTCTGAAAAACCTTTATTTTTGCTCAATTTATTGTTCCTTATAAATATTTGAAGATTTATTAAAATTCCGTTTTAATTAACATATGACCTTAAGCTCTTCAAGCCACACATTGTCTAAAAGTGTTATTTTTTCTTGATTAATTGAAGTTTATTGGGTCAACATCAACTGTCAGTTTCATTCCAGTAGGAAATTTGAATTTTTTAATGATTTTTGTAAGTGAGTTCTGGACTTTTAGAGATTTACGCCCTCTAACTAAAAGCCTAACTCTAAACTTTCTTTTTAACCTAAATATTGGAGCATTTACCGGTCCAAGCACTCTACCTTCAACTTTGTTTTCTATATGAACTTTAAATTTATAGGCTTCTTTTTCTAGTTCTTTTTCATTGCTACCTGTAATTATTAAGGCAATAAATCTTTGAAAAGGTGGAAGATTATTTTCTCTTCTAATTTCAAGTTCTTTGTCTAAAAATATATCTGGGTCTTTATTCGTAATATCTGTAATCATTTTAGTATCTAAATTATATGTTTGAAAATAAACTGTTGCAGGTTTTCCAGTTCTACCCGCTCTTCCTGAAAGTTGATGGTACAGCTGAAGATTTTTTTCTGCTCCCCTCAAATCATGACCTTGTGATGATAGATCTATATCAACAACAACAATACAATTTAAACTAGGAAAATGAAATCCTTTTGAAATTAATTGAGTTCCAATTAAAATTTGAATGTCATTATTAATAATTTTTTCAAGAGTTTCTGCTGAACTTTTTTTATTCATAGTATCACTGGAAAATATAGTTATTTTTTTTTCAGGAAAAATTCTTTTAACCTCTTCTGATATCCTTTCAACTCCAGGTCCACTAAATATAAAATCACATTTTCCTTCTTTAGAACAATCTCTATTTAGTAAAGCTTTATATCCACAGTAATGACATAATAAAATCTTCTTATTTTTATGATAAACTAAATTTATTGAACAATTTGGACATGAATAACTAGTAAAACATTTTTTGCATAATACGTGAGGTGAAAAACCCCTTCTATTCAAAAAAAATAAAACTTGATCTTTTTTTTTAAGATGAAGATTTACTTTTTTAATTATTTCTTTTGATATCCATGATTGAGTTTCTAATTTTGAATTATTTAGATTAATTATTTCATACTTTGGCAAGGCTGCATTTAAATATCTTTGATTAAGTTTTGATAGGCTATATTTGCCTTTTTTAATATTTTCATAAGTTTCAATGGATGGTACTGCTGTAATTAGATTGATTGGAATATTTTCAAACGATGCTCTGGAAATTGCCATGTCTCTTGCATTATATGTTACACCTTCATCTTGCTTGTACGATTGATCATGCTCTTCATCAACGATAATTAATCCTAATTTTTTAAAAGGCAAAAATAATGAAGAACGCGCACCAATTACAACATTAATTTTATTGTTGGCAATGCCACTCCAGATAATTTCTTTATTTTTTTTAGTTATTCCTGAATGCCAAACTGCAGGTTTAAATCCAAAAAATTCTACAAATTTATTCTGAAATTGGCCAGTTAATCCAATTTCAGGAAGTAGGATTAATCCTTGGAAACCATTGTTAATTATCTCTTTTAAGGCTTCAAAATAAACCATAGTTTTACCAGAGCCTGTTGTTCCTTGTAGTACGTGAACTCTAAAATTTTGATTTAAGATATTCATTTTTTTTAAACAACTTTTTTGCTCTTTTGAAAGTTTTATATTATTTAGTTTAATATCTATTTTAAACTGTTCATAAAATTTGCCTGAAATTTCCCCTACAGCACTACTACTTAATAATAGAAGTTTTAAAGCCATCCCTTTTGGAACCATGTTATATTCTGAAAACCAATTTAAAAAATTAATAGTACTTTTTTTTAATGACGGAACATTTAGTTTGTTTAAAACCTTCTTAATAGAAAAATTTTTATTAGTTGTTTTTTCAAACTCATCCCAGACAACTCCAGTAACTTTTGATTTGCCAAAAGGTACTATAACATAATCACCTATATTTAGCTTTATATCAGAGTCGTATGTAAAGGGGTGATTAAATATATTGGGTATAAGAATTGGAACTTTCATTTTATTATAATATGAGTGTATCTTAATTAAAAGAACGCTTAAAATCTTTAACTATTCGGGGAATATTTTTAAATATACTATTTATAATAATTAAAATTATAAGAAAAATATTTTGTTTATTTTTAACCCTTATTTTAGCTACTTCTTTTATATGATCTAAATAAGTAACTGTACTTGATACTCCGCCCGAGGTCATTTCACCAATAATTTCACTTTTAGTAGAAGAGATTCCTTTGAGCTTATGTTCAGCCATCAACAATAACATATTCAATAGACTCATTTTTTAGATTTATTATATTTTTAATTGTTTTTTCTATATTTTTTTCATCATTTCTAAAAACTATTATTATTGAAATAAGAATTTTTTTATTCACTATAGTATTTTAGATTGTGTAAATATTTCTTTTAATTTTTTAAAATTCTTTCCATTATTATTTTTTTCAAACCATCTTCTAATTTTATTTTAGGCTTCCATTTTAACATTTTTATTTTTTTACTATCTAAGTTTTTATTAATTGTTCCATCTGGATAACTGTGATCAAAGTAAATTTTTCCTTTAAAATTTGTCAATCTTTTAATTAAAATAGCTAGTTTTTTAATTGTAAGAGAGTGTCCAGATCCAATATTTAATATTGGTAGATTGCCCTTCATAGATTTTAAAATTTTTGAAGATCTTAGATTTAATAATAAGATTATTGCTTCAGCAAGATCGTCGACATGAATAAACTCTCTAATTGGTTTTCCCGAACCCCAAATTTTTACTATTTTTTTATCTTTTTTAGCATTTAAAAATTTTGTAATTAACCCAGGTATGACATGGCTAGTCCCAATATTGAAATTATCACGTCCACCGTATAAATTTGTTGGCATTATGCAAACAATATCTGTGCTGTAAACTTTATGTAAAATTGAACTCAACTTAATTCCAACTATTTTTGCTAGTGCATATGACTCGTTTGTTTCTTCTAATTTACCCGTCATTAAATAATTTTCTTTTATTGGGGTTTTTGATACCTTTGGATAAACACAGGACGATCCTAAAAAAACAGTTTTTTTAACATTATATTTTTTTGCTGCTAATAATAAATTTATTTCTATATATAGATTTTCTAAAAGAAATTCTAAAGGTTGGTCTCTATTGTTAATAATCCCACCAACTTTAGCTGCACACATAATTAAGTATTCAGGCTTATTTTTCTTAAAAAAAAGATCAACTTTTTTTTTATCAGTTAAATCAAGATCTTTTTTTCTTTTAAAAATAATATTCTTATAACCCTTTTTTTTTAAAGCATCATATACGGCACCTCCTACCAAACCATTGTGACCTGCAATGTATATTTTAGAGTTTTTTTTCATTGTTTATATTTTTTTAATTTATTTCCAGTTATTGTTATTCATGAATTTTTAATCAAGTTTGCACTCTATATATATCAAATTTTACGACCATTTATTTTTAAGAGTGTATTGCTCTTTTTCCTACTGATAAAGCAGCTTCTTTTAATGCTTCTGAAAATGTTGGGTGTGCATGACACGTTCTTGCAATATCTTCAGCACTTGCACCAAATTCCATTGCTACTCCAATTTCTCCAATTAGTTCACCTGCATGAGGGCCAATAAGATGCGCCCCTAAAATTCTATCTGTTTTTTCATCAGCTAAAATTTTTACAAAACCTTCTGCTTCATCAATTGCTTTAGCTCTTGAGTTTGCCATAAATGAAAACTTGCCAATTTTGTATTTAATATTTGCTTCTTTTAATTGTTCTTCCGTCTTACCTATCGAGGCAACTTCTGGCGTTGTATAAACAACACCTGGAATAATATCATAATTAACATGTCCAGATTGCCCTGCAATATTTTCGGCAACTGCAATACCCTCATCTTCAGCTTTGTGTGCTAACATCGGCCCTTTTATTACATCACCAATTGCATAAACATTAGCTACATTTGTTTGAAAACTTTTATCAGTTTTAATTCTTTTCTTTTCGTCTAATTCAACTCCAATAGCATCTAGATTTAAGTTATTAGTATTTGGTTTTCTACCTACAGATATAAGAACTACATCACAATCAAAATTAATTTTTTTACCGTCTTTATCAGAAGTTAATACTGTTGCGCTTTTAGCGTTTTTTTTAATTCCCTCTACTTTTGTTTGCATATGGAAATTAATCCCTTGCTTTTTTAATATTTTCATAAATTCTGTAGATATTTCTCTATCCATGCCTGGTGTTATATTTTCAAGAAATTCAACTACATGAACTTCGGCACCTAATCTAGACCAAACAGATCCCATCTCCAGCCCTATATACCCTCCACCAACTACAACCATTTTCTTAGGAACGGTATCTAAAGTTAATGCTCCGGTTGAAGAAACAATTATTTTTTCATCAAATTCAATTCCTGGCAACGAAACTGGTGCAGAACCTGTACTAATTACTATTTTTTCAGTTTCTATTACAATTTCTTTTTTTTGTTCATCTAAAATAGAAATTTTATTTGCTGATTTAAAGCTTCCAATTCCTTTAAAATAAGTAACTTTGTTTTTTTTAAATAAAAACTCCACACCTTTTGTTAAAACTGTGACTGCTTTATCCTTATTTTTCATCATTTTTTCCAAATTAAGCTTCACTTCTCCAACCTCTATCCCAATTTTAGAAAAATTTTTTGCTTTATGATAATTTTCAGAAAGGTTTAATAAATTTTTTGAAGGTATACATCCAACATTTAAACAAGTTCCCCCTAATGACCCTCTAGATTCTATGCATGCAGTTTTAAACCCTAATTGTGCTAGTCTTATTGCACATACATATCCTCCTGGCCCCCCACCTATTACAATTGCTTGAAATTTATCTGACATTTAAATATTTAAAAACAACCTTCTTGGATCTTCCAAATTTTCTTTAACCATTTTTAAGAATGAAACAGACTCTTTTCCATCAATAATTCTATGGTCATATGATAAGGCAAGATACATAATTGGTCTAATTTTAATTTCTCCACCAACTACCACTGGTCTTTCAACTATATTATGCATTCCTAGCACACCAGATTGAGGTAAATTCAATATTGGAGTAGATAACATTGAGCCATAGACTCCACCATTACTGATAGTAAAAGTTCCACCTTGAAGATCTTCAATTGTCAATTTTCCATTTTTTGCTTTTTCAGAAATAGTCTTAATATTTTTTTCAATATCAGCAAATGACAATTCATCTGCATTTCTTAGAACTGGTACTACTAATCCTTTTTCAGTTCCTACTGCAAAACTTATATTATAGTAATTTTTATAAATAATTTCGTCACCTTCAATTTCTGCATTAATTGATGGAAATGTTTTTAAAGCAGCAACACACGATTTTACAAAAAAAGACATAAATCCTAATTTAATTTTGTATCTATTCTGAAAATCTTCTTGATTTTCTTTTCTCATTTCTATTATATTTGTCATGTCAACTTCATTAAATGTTGTTAATAAAGCAGCATTTTCTTGAGCCTGCTTTAATCTTTTTGCAATTGTTTGTCGAAGTCTGGTCATTTTAATTCTTTCCTCTTGACCATATTTATTTTTTCTTTCTGATGGTTTTGGATTTATTCCCATCAAACCAATTAGATCTCCCTTGAGTATTCTACCTTCTTTTCCTGATCCACTAACATTTGCTAAATCAATTTTATTTTCATCTACAATTTTTCTAACTGCTGGTGAAAGATTTTCATTTTTTTGCTTTATTAAATCTGAATTTTTTTCCTTAACTTCTTTAGTTAATACCAGTGGCTCATCATTTAATTTTAAAGGTGGTTCAGTTGTGGTTTTTTCATCAAAAATTTTAGGTATTTTTCTTTCTGGTACTAAATTAACAACATTATTTTCTTTTTTATCTGGTTTAACTTTTATGACTTGTTCTTTTTCTTTATTTGTTGAAGAATTTTCAGTTTGACTGATTGAGCCAAGCAATGCGCCCACCTCAACTACAGCCCCATCTTTAGAGTTTATTTCAGACAAAACTCCATTAATAGGTGATGGAACCTCTACATTAACTTTATCTGTTTCTAGCTCTACAATAGCTTCGTCAACTTTAACACTGTCACCTTCATTTTTAAGCCACTTAGCAACAGTTGCTTCTGTGATGCTCTCTCCTAAAGTTGGTACTACAATTTTTTCAATCATTACTTTTAAAAACCTTATTAATAATTTCTTGTTGTTGAGATAAATGTCTTTTTGCATATCCTGTTGCAGGTGACGCATCTGGGCTTCTTCCAATATAAGAAATTTGCATATTATTAGCTTTAATAGTTTCTAAAGTCCATTGTATATAATCTCTTACTGAAAACCAGGCTCCCATATTTTTTGGTTCTTCCTGGCACCAATAAAATTTAGCGTTTTTAGCATAGACTTTAAGCTCTTTAACAAGAGTTTTTGCTGGAAAAGGGTATAATTGCTCAATTCTGAATAATACTACATTATCTATCTTTAATTTTTCCCTAGCATCTAATAAATCAAAATAAATTTTTCCAGAACACATTATTACTTTTTTAATTTCAGAATTTTTTTTTAGCTTTATAAACCCACTACTTTTTGGATCTATAGCATGATCCCATAAAATTCTATGAAATGAATTTTCTTTACTAAAGTCTTCTAAATTAGAAACACAATATTTATTTCTTAATAAAGATTTAGGTGTCATAATAATTAATGGTTTTCTAAAATCTCTGTGCATTTGTCGTCTCAAAGCATGAAAATAGTTTGCTGGAGTAGTACAGTTCATTACTTGCATATTATCATTAGAACATAACTGTAAAAATCTTTCTAACCTTGCTGATGAATGTTCTGGTCCCTGACCTTCATAACCATGGGGTAGTAACATTACCAATCCCGATGCTCTTGACCATTTTCTTTCACCTGATGAAATGAATTGATCTATTACGACTTGTGCTCCATTTGCAAAGTCTCCAAACTGTGCTTCCCAAATTGTAAGTGTATTTGGTTCAACTAAACTATATCCATACTCAAAACCTAGAACTGCTAATTCAGATAAAAAACTATCTACTACTTCAAATTGTTTTTGTTTATTTGAAATATTGTTTAAGGGTACATAGCGACTATTGTCTATTTGATTTCTTAAAACTGAATGTCTCTGACTAAAAGTACCTCTACCAGAGTCTTGACCAACTAACCTAACTGGATAACCTTCTTCTAATAATGAACCAAAAGCCAAGGATTCTGCTGTAGACCAATCAATACCTTTTTCTTTAATAACAGATTCTTTCCTTAAATTTAGTATCTTTATTATTGTTTTGTGTAAATTTAATTCTGTCGGTAAATTATTAATTTTTTCAGATATTTTTAAAAGATCTTTTTTAGTTGCACCAGTTACTCCTCTTTTATCTTTGCCTTTTTCAGGTTTGTATGCTGACCAAGTACCTTCAAACCACTCAATTTTTGGTTTATAATCTTTTGCATTCTTATACTGATTATCAAGCAAAGCTTTAAATTTTTTAATATAATTTTGAAATTCATCATCAGAGATTATGTTCTCAGTTATCAATTTTTTTCCGTACACATTTACTGGTGAAGGATGAGATCTAATTTTTTGATACATTAATGGCTGAGTAAAAGAAGGTTCATCACCTTCATTGTGTCCAAATCTTCTATAACAAATTAGATCAACAACAACATCTCTATTAAATTTTAATCTAAACTCTGTTGCTATTCTTGTGGCATAAACAACTGCTTCTGGATCATCTCCATTTACATGTATTATGGGAGAATCTACCATTTTAGCAACATCCGATGGATAGGGTGATGAACGTGCGAACCTTGGACTTGTTGTAAAGCCTATTTGATTATTAATAATAATATGAATTGTTCCACCTGTATTATGACCGGGTAGGCCAGACATTGCAAAACATTCCGCTACAACTCCTTGCCCAGCAAATGCTGCATCGCCATGAATTAAGATTGGAATTACTTTGTTCCTTTCTTTGTCTTTATGAAAAAACTGTTTTGCTCTAGTTTGACCAAGAACAACTGGATTAACTGCCTCCAAATGTGATGGGTTATCTGTTAAGCTAACATGCACTGAATTGCCGTCAAAATCTCTATTTGAAGAGGCACCCAAATGGTATTTAACATCTCCAGCTCCATCTTCAGATATTGAGTTAAACTCTCCTGAAAACTCATTAAATATTCGTTTGTATGATTTTTGCAAAACATTCGCTAAAACATTCAATCTTCCTCTATGAGACATTCCAATTTTAACTTCCTTAACATTAAATGTACCACTTATTTTTATTATTTGTTCTAAGGCTGGTATTAAACTTTCTCCACCATCTAATCCAAATCTTTTTGTACCCACATATTTGGTATGTAAAAATTTTTCAAAACCTTCCGCTTGAATTAATTTATTGAGAATAGCTTCCTTACCATTTTTTGTAAATTGCATAGCAAAATCTGTTTTCTCTATTCTATCTCTAAGCCATTTTCTCTCTGTTGGGTTTGATATATGCATATATTCAAAACCAATAGGACCACAATAAGTTTTTTTTAAAAAATTTAAAATTTCTCTAATACTAGAAATCTTTTTATTAATTACTCCATCTAAATAAATATTTTTATCATAATCTGTTTTTTTAAAACCATAAGATTCTGGATGTAGTTCATCTAAATATTCTGTCTTCAATAAGCTCAATGGGTCAAGTTTTGCAATTAAATGTCCTCTTTGTCTGTAGGATCTAATTAATGCAACAGCTTTTATTGAATTACTATTTGATTTAATTAAATCATTCTGATCAATCTTACTACTACTTTTCTTTGTATCTAAAGTTATTTCATCTATATCAATTTTTTTTTTTGGTCCCCATGATGGTCCATTGATTTCTTTAGCAATGATATGTATTTCTTCACCTATACTCTCAAAATAATTTAACCAATCTTCTGGTAGATCGGTATCTTTATTTATAAATTTTAAATACATTTGTTCTATGAACGCACTATTAGCTTTACTTAGAAATGAAGTTTTTTCGAATTCAAGGTTTTTTGATGATGACATCTGTTATTAATATAATATTAGAAAAGTATTTTTCAATTAGACAATTTATTAAATAATGTTTTACCTAGCTCAGAGGGTGATTTAGCAATGGTAATACCACATTCTTCCATTATATTGATTTTGTCTTCTGCCCCACCTTTTCCTCCAGATATAATGGCTCCAGCATGACCCATTCTCCTGCCTGGGGGAGCTGTTATTCCAGCAACAAATCCAACCATAGGTTTTTTTATCTTATGATTTTTTACAAATTCTGCTGCTTCTTCCTCTGCAGAACCGCCTATTTCCCCTATCATGAGAATGGATTTTGTCTCTTCATCGTTTAGAAATAAATCTAAGCAATCAATAAAATTTGTTCCATTTATCGGGTCTCCACCAATTCCTATACAAGTAGATTGTCCCAATCCATTTTCAGTCGTTTGTGCAACTGCTTCATAAGTTAATGTTCCTGATCTCGAAACAATTCCAACAGAACCTTTTTTATGAATATTACCTGGCATAATTCCAATCTTACATTCATCAGGAGTAATTATTCCCGGACAATTAGGTCCAATTAATCTACTTTTTGAATTGTTTAATTTTTGTTTAACTCTAAGCATATCTTGAATTGGTATGCCTTCTGTAACGCATACAATAAGTTCAACTGAGGCATCTATAGCTTCAATTATTGCTGAGCCAGCAAATTTTGCTGGTACATAAATCATTGTTGCATCCACACCAACTTCTTTTTTTGCTTCTGCTACTGTATTAAATACTGGACGGTCAAGATGTTTTTGTCCACCTTTTTTTGGAGTCACTCCTCCAACTAAGTTTGTTCCATACTCTATTGACTGCTCAGAATGAAATGTACCGTGTGTTCCAGTAAACCCCTGACATATAACCTTTGTATTTTTATTAATCAAAACTGACATATTATTTTATAGCCACTACTATTTTTTTAGCAGCATCATCTAGATTTTCTGCAGAAATTAATTTTAATCCTGAGTTGTCCAATATTTTTTTTCCTTCTTTAAATTTTGTTCCAGCTAATCTAACAACTAATGGGACACTTATGTTTGTCTCTTTAGCAGCATCTACAACGCCTTGTGCAAGCACATCACATCTCATTATCCCACCAAAAATATTTATTAAAATACCTTTAACATTTTTATCTGAAAGAATTATCTTTAGTGCTGCAGAAACTTTTTCTTTTGAAGCGCCACCACCAACATCTAAAAAATTAGCTGGTTCTTTTCCGTATAGCTTAATTATATCCATGGTAGCCATTGCTAGTCCTGCACCATTTACCATACATCCAATACTTCCATTTAATTTTATATAAGCGAGATCATGTTTGCTTGCTTCTATTTCTGTAGGATCTTCTTCATTTAAATCTCTCAACTCCATAATTTCTGGATGTTTAAATAATGCATTTGAGTCAAAATTTACCTTTGCGTCTAAACATATAATTTTTTTTTCCTTAGTTAATATCAATGGGTTAATCTCAACCATATTGGCATCTGTGCCAATAAACATTTCATATATCGATTTAATTAGGGCTATTGCTTGCTTTTTAACATCATCAGTTAAAGCAAATACTTCAATTATTTTTTCACAATCTGTATCAGAAATCACATTAACAATTTCAACTTTTGTTGTTACAATTTTTTCTGGTGTTTTGCTAGCTACCTCCTCAATATCCATTCCACCTTGATCACTTGATATAAATGCAATTTTTGAACTTGCTCTATCGATCAAACAGGATAAATAAAATTCTTTTTCAATATTTGAAGACTCTTCAACATATAATCTTTTTACTTCTCTGCCTTCAGGACCAGTTTGATGAGTTACAAGAGTTTTTCCTAACATTTCTTTTGCAGCAACACTAAGTTCCTCTATAGTATTTAAAATTTTAACTCCTCCTGCTTTTCCTCTTCCCCCAGCATGAATCTGTGCTTTTAATACAAATTTTTCTGTTTTCAGTGTTTTTGCTTTTTCTATCAAATCTTCAACATTCAATGAAAAAATTCCTTTAGGTACAACTGCACCATATTTTTTTAAAATTTTTTTAGCTTGATGCTCGTGAATGTTCATTAATTAGAAAGATCTGAGTCTATCTTAGAAGCTGCTTCCCAAAGAGCTTTTACTGCATCAATAGAATGCATAAATTCTTTTTTTTCTTTTTCATCTAAATCTACTTCTTCTATTTTTTCAACACCATTTTTTCCAATTATCACAGGTACACCAGCATAAACATTTTTTACCCCATATTCTCCATTTAATTGGATGGCACATGGTAATAATTTTTTTTCATCGTTTAAATATGCTTCTGCCATTTGCACACCTGATGCTGCGGGAGCATAAAATGCCGATCCTTTTTCTAAATACTTTACAATCTCAGCACCACCGTCTCTAGTTCTTTGGTTAATTTCTTCTAATCTTTCTTGAGATATCTTTCCTTCTTTAACTAGATCTAGCAAAGGTTTGCCTGAAACTTTAGTAAATCTTGGCATTGGAACCATTGTATCTCCATGGCCTCCCATTACCATTGCATCTATTTCTTTCACTGGAACATTAAGCTCCTCTGCTAAAAATAATTTAAATCTTGAGCTATCTAAAATTCCTGCCATTCCAACAACCTTGTTAGATGGCAAACCCGAAAATTTTTGAAATGCCATTACCATAACATCTAGTGGATTTGTGATACATATAACAAAAGCATTAGGAGCGTTTTTCTTAATTCCCTCTGCTACTTGTTTAATAATTTTTAAATTTATTCCTAATAAGTCATCTCTACTCATTCCTGGTTTTCTTGGAACACCTGCTGTAATAATAATTACATTAGAATTTTTGATATCTTCATATTTGTCTGTTCCAGAAAGTTTAACATTAAAACCATCAACTGATGATGATTGGGCTATATCTAAAGCCTTTCCTTTAGCTATTCCACTTGCTATATCAAAAAGTACAACTTCATTGGCTACTTCTTTTGTGCTAATTAAGTGAGCTAGAGTGCCCCCAATTTGGCCTGCTCCTATTAAAGATATCTTTTTCATAATTTTTTCTATTTCATTGTTGGCATGACAAATTCTGCATTAGATCTTATGCCAGAAGGCCACCTTGATGTTACTGTTTTTAATTTTGTATAAAATTTAATTCCTTCTGCTCCATGCATTGCACTATCTCCAAATAATGATCTTTTCCATCCACCAAAACTATGGAAGGCCATTGGAACTGGTATTGGAACATTAATTCCAACCATACCAACTTGAATTTTACTAGCGAATGTTCTACCTACATCACCATCTCTAGTATAAATGCTAACTCCATTTCCGTACTCATGATCATTAATCAATTTAGTAGCTTCTTTAAAAGTTTTAACTCTTATGACTGACAAAACGGGTCCAAATATTTCTTCTTTGTAAATTCTCATATCTTTTTGAACATGGTCAAATAAACATCCACCTATAAAAAAACCTTTTTCATAACCTTGGAGTTTAATATTTCTACCATCCACAATTAATTTCGCACCTTCTTCAACACCAAGATCAACATAACTTTTTACTTTTTCTAAGTGTTCTTTAGTTACTAGTGGACCCATCTCAGATGTTTTATCCATACCGGGTCCTACTTTTAATGCTTCAGCTTTTTTTGATAATCGTACAACTAGTTCATCTCCAATATCTCCAACTGCAACTGCAACTGATTGGGCCATACATCTTTCACCAGCTGACCCATATGCTGCTCCCATTAATCCATTTACTGCTCCATCAAGATCACAATCAGGCATTACAACTAAGTGGTTCTTTGCACCACCTAAAGCTTGAACTCTTTTTTCATTTTTTGCAGAATTTTCATAAATATACTTTGCAATTGGTGTTGAGCCTACAAAGCTTACAGCTTTAACATCTTTGTTTGATAAAATTGCATCAACTGCTTCCTTGTCTCCATTAACAACATTAAAAACTCCATCTGGAAGTCCTGCTTCTCTTAAGAGTTCAGCTAACTTTAATGGACAAGATGGATCTTTTTCTGATGGTTTTAAAATAAATGTATTTCCACATGCAATAGCTAAAGGGAACATCCACATAGGTACCATTGCTGGGAAATTGAATGGTGTTATTCCCGCAACAACTCCGAGTGGCTGTCGCATTGACCAGCTATCCACATTTGTTCCAACATTTTCTGAAAAATCTCCTTTCAGAAGGTTGGGAATTCCACAAGCAAACTCTACTACTTCTAATCCTCTTGTTAGAGATCCTTTTGCGTCCTCATAAACCTTCCCATGTTCAGAAACTATTAATTTTGTAAGTTCATCAGTATTTTTTTCTATCAGTTCTTTAAATTTGAACATTACTCTTGCTCTTTGCAGGGCTGGTTTTAACGACCATGTTTCAAAAGCTTTTTTTGCGATTTCAACTGCTTGATCAAGGTCTTCCTTATTAGCCAACCTTACTTCAGATTCTTGTTCTCCTGTAGCTGGATTGAAAACTTTACTTTTTCTACTAGATGAGCCTGAAATAAGCTTACCACCAACAAAATGTTCTAATAAATTCATGAATATGATCTTTTAGATCATAATATAATATTAGTCTATTGTTATTAAGAAAATTAATTAAACATTAGCTGTAACTAACATTTTTTTTAGTTCTGCTATTGCTTTTGCTGGATTTAGTCCTTTTGGACACGCACTAGTACAATTCATAATGGTATGGCATCTGTAAAGTTTTAATTCATCTGCAACTTTTTTTAATCTTGCTTTTCTTTCATCATCTCTACTGTCAACTATCCACCGATACGCTTGTAACAAAACAGCAGGACCTAAATATTTATCACCATTCCACCAATAACTTGGGCAAGATGTTGAACAACATGCACACATAATACATTCATAGGCACCATCTAATTTTACTCTATCTTCTTTAGTCTGTAATATTTCAGTAGTTTCAACTTTTTGATTTGTTTTAAGCCAAGGTTCAATTGACTCATACTGTTTATATAATCCACTTAAATCACCTATTAAATCTTTCTTAACTTTTAAATGAGGTAGTGGATAGATATTAATATCACCATCTATTTCTGCATGAGGTTTTGTACATGCTAAACCATTTTTTCCATCCATATTCATTGCACATGAGCCACAAACACCATGTGCACATGACCTCCTATAAGCTAGTGATGGATCAATTTCATTTTTAATTTTATTTAAAATATCTAAAACTTTTGAAGGACAATTATCCATATCAACTTCATATGAATCTATTCTTGGATTTTCTCCCGAAGCAGGATCCCACCTGTATACATTTATTTTTCTAATATTTTTAGAACCAGTTTTGTCTTTGTAATAAATGCCTTTTTTAACTTCTGAGTTTTTAGGTAAATTTATTTGAACCATTAGTATACCCGCTCTTGTGGGGGGAAATATTGTACTTCGTTTGTTAAAGTTGTTTTATGAACTGGTCTATAGCTAATTTTTGTTTCTTTTCCATTACACCATGAAAGAGTGTGTTGCATAAACTTTTCGTCATCCCTCTTTGGATAGTCTTCTCTTGCGTGTGCTCCTCTGCTTTCTTTTCTATGATAAGCAGAATCAACTGTGGTAATTGCCTGTCTTATCAAATTATCAAATTCTAATGTCTCTACTAAATCAGTATTAAAGACTAAAGATTTATCTTTTACAGAAATTGAACCCATACCATCATAAGTTTTTCTAATTTCATTAACTCCTTCTTTAAGAGTTTTTTCTGTTCTAAAAACTGCACATTTTGATTGCATTGTTTTTTGCATTGCTAATCTTAATTCTGCAGTACTATTTTCTCCATTTGAGTTCCTCAATTTATCAAATCTCTCTAAACATTTTTCTGTTTCTAAATCATCAATATCTTCATGTGGTGTTCCTGGCTTAACAAGTTCTGCTGCTCTTTTTGCTGCCGCCCTTCCAAATACTACAAGGTCAATTAACGAATTTGATCCTAATCTATTTGCGCCATGAACAGAAACGCACGCAGCCTCACCAATGGCCATCAAGCCTTCAACTGTTTTTTCTGATCCATTCACAGTCAAAACTTCAGCTTTATAATTCGTTGGTATTCCTCCCATATTATAATGAACAGTAGGTACTACTGGAATTGGTTCTTTTGTTACATCAACATTTGCAAACAATCTTGCAGCCTCGGTTATTCCTGGAAGTCTGCTTTCAATTATATTTTTATCTAAATGGCTTAAGTGAAGATGAACATGATCTTGATCTTTACCCACTCCTCTTCCCTCATTAATTTCAATTGACATTGATCTACTAACTACATCTCTAGATGCTAAGTCTTTAGCATTTGGAGCATATCTTTCCATGAATCTTTCTCCTTTTGAATTTACCAAATATCCGCCTTCACCTCTCACTCCTTCTGAAATCAAAGTACCATGACCATAAATTCCAGTTGGATGAAATTGTACAAACTCCATATCTTGCAAAGGAAGTCCTGCTCTTAATACCATTGCATTTCCATCGCCTGTGCAAGTATGTGCTGAAGTTGCAGAATAATAAACCTTACCATATCCACCTGTCGCTATGATTGTGGTATGAGCCCTAAATCTATGTATCGTTCCATCATTCAAATTCCAAGCTATAAGTCCTTTACAGGCTCCGTCCTTCATTAGTAAGTCTAACGCAAAATATTCAATAAAAAATTCTGTATTATGCTTTAATGCTTGTCCATAAAGTGTATGAAGTATTGCATGACCTGTTCTGTCTGCAGCTGCACAAGTCCTTTGAACAATTCCATTGCCATAATTTTTGGTCATACCACCAAATGGTCTTTGATAAATTTTTCCGTCATCTGTTCTACTGAATGGAACTCCATATTTTTCTAATTCTATAACTGCTTTTGGCGCTTCCTTACAAAGGTATTCAATACTATCTTGGTCACCTAGCCAGTCTGCACCTTTAACTGTATCATACATGTGCCAACGCCAGTCATCTTCGCCCATATTACCTAATGCTGCAGAAATTCCTCCTTGTGCAGCTGAAGTATGACTTCTCGTTGGAAATACTTTTGATATACAAGCTGTTTTTAAACCTGCCTCACTTAAGCCAACTGCAGCTCTTAATCCTGAACCACCAGCTCCAAGGACAATAACGTCGTATTCATGATCTATTATTTTATAAGAACTCATGTTTTTAAATTAAATATAATTATAATTGTTAATAAGGGCATCATTATAGCAAATATATTTAGAACTTTGTTTGCGGCATTTTTGATTTTTTTATTCTGAATATAGTCCTCAAATACCTCACTAATGCTTAATGCAGAAAAAAAGTAGGAAAATATAAGAAATAATGAAAATAAAAATTTTGAAGGTTGTTTGGAAAAGAAACTAACTATCTCCACATAGTCTTTATCAAATACTGATACCAAATTAAAAATAAACCAAATCATTAAAGGAATTAATAGAAATGAACTTACTTTTAAAAATAACCATTTTTTGGTTGAGCTGTTCATATTAAATAAATTAAAATTGTTAAGATAAATGATCCAAAGATTACTAATAGTCCTGTTAAATTTGTCATTCTTGGTTCAAAGCCATATCCTAAATCCATAATTAGATGTCTTATTTCACTAAGTATTTGAAAACCAAAAGACCAGGATAAACTTAAAATTATAAACTTTCCAAAAATAGACTGTAAAAATATTTTGATAACTTCATAATTAGATTCACCTAGTAATAAAAATGTTATCCAAAAACAAATAATTGTTATTGCAACTATATTTATTATTCCTGTAATTCTATGCGTAATAGAAACTAAAGAAGATATATGCCACCTATAAATCTGAATATGTGGTGATAGGGGATTTTTATTATCTATCATTTTTTTTTATTAATAGCTCGGCTATCTCAACAGCATTTAAGGCTGCACCTCTCAATAGATTATCTGAGACTATCCAAAGATTAAGTGTATTTTTTTTTGTTTTATCTTCTCTTATCCTAGATATATATGTTTCATTTTTACCTTCTGCTTCTATGGATGTAATATAACCACCATCCTCTCTTTTATCATATACCTTACAACCATTAGCACTATTTAACAGTGAATATATTTTGTCTAAACTAAATGACTTTTCAAATTCAATATTAACTGACTCAGCATGAGAAATTAAAACTGGAACTCTTACACAAGTAGCTGTCAATTCAATTTTGTCATCAAGAATTTTTTTAGTTTCATTTACCATTTTTAATTCTTCTTTTGTATATCCATCATCTGCAAACATATCTATATGGGGAATCACATTAAATGCGATTTGTTTGGTAAAATTTTTAGATTTTATTTTTTTTTTATCTAAAAATAATTTTGTTTGTTCAATAAGCTCGTCCATTGATGCTTTACCTCCACCAGAAACTGACTGGTAAGTTGATAGCACAACTCTTAGTATTCTAAATTCATCATGTAGAGGCTTTAATGCTATAACTAATTGCGCTGTAGAACAATTTGGATTTGCAATAATATTTTTTTTTAGGTCATGTATATTTTCTGGATTAACCTGGGGAACAATTAAGGGTACATCTGGATCCATTCTAAAAAAGCTAGAATTATCAATTACTGTTGTATGCTTTGCAGCCTTTTCAGCATATTGTTTTGATATTTTGCCACCAGCAGCGAAGAATGTAATTTCGGCTTTAGAAAAATCATATGTTTCTAGATTAAGAACTTCATAATTTTTACTATTAAAGCTTATTTTTTGACCAGCTGTTCTAGTTGATGCAACGAGATATAATTGATCAACTGGAAGTTTTTTTTTCTCCAATACTTCAAGCATTTTTCTTCCAACATTACCCGTCGCTCCTATAATTGCTATTTTCATGATATTATTTAACTTTTATACTAGATGAAAAATAAATCACAAACTTTTATATAATTGTTATTAAAGAGTTAAATAATCTTCAATTTTGGCAAAGGAAAAATAAATTTTGTGCCTTTTTTTTTAATTATTCGTTCTCTTTTAAGAATTTCATTTTTAAAATGCCAGGGCAAAACTAAGTAAAAATCTGGTTGAATTTTTCTAGATAATTTTTCAGAAATAATTTTTATTTTAGTTCCTGGTGTGTATTTATTATATTTTTGTGGGTTTCTATCAGCAATATATTTAATATCTTTATTTGATATATTAAAAAATTGAAGTAAAACATTTCCTTTGGTTGAAGCACCACATCCATGAATTGTCTGTTCTTTCAATTTTATTTTTTTGATTAATTCTATTAATTTTTTCTTTTGAGAATTTATTAATTTAAAAAAATTAGAGAAAGTTTTGGGTTTATCTAAATTAAATTTTATCTCTTCTTTTAAAACGTTTGCTACTTCTTTATTATTTTTATATTTAGACACTTCATGACATATAAAATATCTTTTACTCCCCCCATTAATTTTATTTGATTTAATATTGAAAGTTCTTAGCTGATTTTCCTTTGTTAACTCTGTAATAATTTTTGAAGAATAATATTCTAAATGTTCGTGACAAATTGTGTCGAATTGACAATTTCTTAAAATTGATAGTAAATCTGCATGTTCTAAAATAAATACTCCATCTTTATGTAGAACTTTTTTTATATCAATTAAAAATTGATTTGGATCTGACAAATCGTAAAACATTGATAAAGCTGTAATAATCTTAAATTTTTTATCTATCTTTTTTTTTTTTATTGCTTTAAGGCTAAAAAAATTTTCAATTCTACAATTAACATTTTTGTAATATTTTTTATATTTTTTTGCTAATGGATCTGCTCCAACCGTAAAAATGTTCTTTTTATAAAAGTTAAGTAATGTTCCATCATTACTTGCAATATCTAAAACAGCCTCATCTTTTTTTAATCTAACTAACTTTGCCGCTTCATTCGCTACCATCCGTACATGATTCGTCATCGTGGCATTGATCCCTGTTCTATATCCGTAATTGTCATCATATAAATACCTAGGATTAAAATTTCTATCTAGTTGAACTAACTTGCATGAACTACACATTATTAAATTAATGAAATCTTTTGGAATATTAAATTTAAAATTATTAGTAAATTTTCCTGTGAAGCTCATTTTCCCTAAAGAAAATAATTTAAAAAATTTCTTTTGCTTGCAATTTCTACACTCTCTAATTTTCATTGTTCTTTAATTAATAATCTTATAGATTTTTCTCGTTTAGAAAAATTAACATTAAACTTTTATAAACTAATGAAAAAAAAAAACATCATTATAACAGGTGCTTTAGGTCAAGATGGCTTAATTTTATCAAAATTATTTCTTAAAAAAAACTTTAAAGTATTTGGTATTATTAAGAAATTAAAAACTAATTCGATAAAGGGAGTCAAATATCTGAAAATTCCCATGGAAAACTCTTCTATATTATCAAAAACTATCAAAAAAATAAATCCTAATATATTCATCCACCTTGGGAGGGCAAACCCAAATTTTAAAGAACTAAAGAAAAAATATGATGATAAAAATTATCATATTTCAGAAAATATTTTAAAGCATTTTTCCATTAATAATAAAAAAACTAAGATTATATTGGTAGGGTCAGCACAGATGTATAAAGAAATTGGTTCCGAAGTAGATATTAATACGAAATTTAATCCACAAAATGCTTATGCTAAGTTTAATATCGAATCTTTTCTTTATATGAAAAAGATAAAAAAAAAATTTGATCTTAATATAAGTATGGCTATTTTATTTAATCATGACTCTTTATTTCGAAATAAAAAATTTTTATTTCCTAGAATTGTAAAAATGATTAAAAGTAATAATCATAAAGACTTAAAAAAAATATATAGTAATAATATTTCTGGAGATTTTTCTCATGCTGATGATATTTGTAATGGTATTTATAGATTATGCCTCTTAAAATCTAATCCTGACAAGTTAATTTTTTCTTCATATAAAAGAACTTTTATTAATGATATAATAAATTATCTACTAAAATTAACAAATAAAGATTTTAAATTTAATAAAACAAAAAATAAAGGAAACAAAAAAAAAATAGGTAATAACAAAATTACTAAAAAAATTCTTAATTGGAAAATAAAAAAAAATGCATTTATTGCTGCTAAAGAATTAATTTAATTTTTTAAATAAAATGAAAGTATTGTTAACAAGGCTGACAAAATATCTTTTAATTTCATTTTAGATGACCCGATAGACCTAGCTGGCAAATTGATTGCGATTTCATGTATCTTATAATTCTTTCTACTTAGTATTATTATGCTTTGCCAAAAAAAAGAGTAGCTATTATTTTTTGCTTCTAACAAATCTCTTAAATTAACAGAGTTAAAGTTATAGCATCTAAAAGCTCCTGAACTATCGTATTTAATATTAAATAAGTTTTTTATTACCAAATGTCTTAATTTAGTTAAAGATTTTCTCCAATAGCTCCAATTTTTTAATGAGTCACTATTTAAAAAGCGATTAGTACTAACAATATCAAATTTTTTTTTCCTTAATAAGTTGACCATTTTATTTATATACTTAGGATTATGCGTTCCATCACAATCCATTGTAATAATGGTTTTATATTTTTTTTCTAAGGCCCATTTAAAACCAGCTTTATGGGCTGAGCCAATACCTAATTTAGTTTTTCTTTTTTTTAAAAAAATATTTTTATATTTTTTTTGGTATTCTCTAATTTTTTGCTGAGTTTTATCATTAGAATTATCATCAATAAATAAAATTGATTTTTCTTTTTTAAAATGATGAAATATTCCTTTTATAATAGGCTTTATATTGCCTTGTTCATTATATACTGGGATAATAATTAATATTTTTGAAGTCAAAATAATCTATTTTAATAACCTATTATCAATAAACTCATTTTTGAAATTTAAATAAACGGTAAATCACAAATCGTACCCATAGAGTTGCTACCCTCTATACTCACATAAACATCATTATTATATTCATAATAAGGATGCTCAATCATTGCAATACCTATTATTTGTTCAAAATAAGGAGAATATGTTGCTGATCTTAATTCGCCAATTAATTTATTATTTTTATCATAAATATTTTTAGATGAGCTTAAGTTAATTTTTTTTCCATTAATTTTGATTCCCTTCAATTTTTTTTTAATTCCCTCAGATTTTATTTTTTTTAATTTCTCTTTTCCTAAAAAATTAACATTACTCTCTAAATTAACATACTGATCAAAGCCACATTCAAATGGATTGTCATTATTATCAAAATCATTACCATAGGATAATAAAGCACTTTCAATTCTCTCAATTATGTTTGGACATCCTGGCCTTATATCAAATTCTTTTCCAACTTCAAAAAGATGATCATATAATTTTTGACCTGACGCAGTGTTTTGAACATAAACCTCATACCCACCTTGTTTGGACCAGCCTGATCTTGCTATTAAATGTTTGGTCCCCTCAAAATCAAAATAATCAAATCCAAAAAATTTAATTTTAGTAATTTTTTTTCCAAAAACTTTTTCCATTAATGCAAAAGATTTTGGACCTTGTACTGCCATTATGTCAACTGCTGGCTCTATAATAGTTACATTAAAATTATTTCCTGCTGCTAAACCTTTTGCAAAAAAAATTACATCTGAATCTGCTATTGATATCCACCATTTATTTTCATCTAGCTTTAAAATAACTGGATCGTTAACTAAGTTTCCATTTTCATCTATTATTGGACAATAATAACACCTACCAATTTTTGCTTTGGATAAATCCCTACATGTCATCAATTGAACTAATTTAGCTGAGTCTTTACCTGATATTTCTACTTGTCTTTCTGCTGCAACATCCCATACCTGGACATGCTCTTTTAAATGCTTGTAGCTATCTTCTATTGAGCCAAAAGCAGCTGGCAATAACATATGATTATAAATTGTGTATGCCGTAACTCCTTGTTTCTCTATTCTTGAGGTATAGGGAGTACTTCTTAATCTTCTAGATTTTGCAATTGAAAAGTTTTTCATTTTTTTAAAAATTCAGAGATCTTTTCCCTCATTTCAAAAGCTTTTTCAAACATAATCATATGTCCACAATCTTTTATTATATGTGTCTTTGAATTAGGAATAAGTTCGGCAAATTTCTTACCTTTTTCAAGGTTAACCATCTTGTCTAATTCACCAAAGATAAATAATGTGGGACAATTGATTGACTTTAAGGCCTCAGATCCGTTTTTATAGTTATTACAAGCCATAAGATCAGTGGCTAAAACTTCTCTAATATCTCTTGGAGAATTAATAATTTTTTCTATAGGATTACCTCCAATAAACTTTTTAGAGTTCTCATAGCTCCATTTCATCATTAATTGAACTGCTTTATCGTCTCCACCCTCAGCAAAATCTATTAGATCTTGATTAACAGGCATTCTATAAGAGCCACCAACAAATATTAAATTTTTTACTCTTTTTGAATACTGTGACGAATATTCCAATGCTTCCAAACAACCTTGGGAATGACCTATTATTGTTAATTCAGAAATATTAAGTTGTTTAAAAACTTTTTCTAACCAATCTGAAATTTCTTCTATTGATTTTAAACAATTACCCTCAGAATTTCCATGACCCGGTAAATCAATTGCTAAAACATTATAATTTTGATTTGATAAATACTGCTCCGTTAATGACCAAACAATATGTGAAAGCCCACTTCCATGAAGTAAGACGATAGTATGTTTGCTTTTCTCAATACCTTTACCTGCATCAGAAGCAAAGACATTCTTACTACCTACTTGAAAGATCAAATTTGATCCTTGATTTTTTTTCTAAGTTCAAATTTTTGAATTTTTCCTGTTGACGTTTTTGGCAGTTCACAAAAAACAACTTTTTTTGGAAGCTTAAATCCTGCCAAAGTTTCTCTACAAAAATCTATTATATCTTTTTCTGTTGCAGGGTTATCTTTAATTAGCTCAACAAATGCACAGGGTGTTTCACCCCACTTTTCATCTGGTTTAGCAACAACTGCTGCCAACGATACTGCTGGGTGTTTTGCAATAGTATTTTCTATTTCTATTGAAGATATATTTTCTCCTCCTGAGATAATAATATCTTTAGATCTATCTTGAATTTTTATGTATCCATCTGGATGGGTGATGGCTAAATCCCCTGAATGAAACCAGCCTCCAGCCATTGATTTATCAGTTGCTTCTTTATCTTTATAATACCCTTTCATTACAATGTTTCCTCTAATCATTATTTCACCCATAGTTTTTCCATCTTTGGGCACAGGTTTCATTGTTTCAGGATCCATAACAACTGCTCCTTCTGTATTTGGATATCTTACTCCTTGTCTTGCTTTAATTTCATTTTTTCTATCTTTATCCAATTCGTTCCATTCTTCATTCCATGCGCATTGTAACATGTGTCCATAAGTTTCTGTTAATCCATATACATGCATAACTTCAAATCCCAAGTTTTCCATTTTTTCAAAAATAATACTTGGTGGTGGTGCTCCTGCGGTTAAAACGTTCACTTTTCTCTTTAATTTTTTTTGATCCCCTTTAGGCGTATTAACTATCATATTTAAAACGATTGGGGCTCCTCCAAAATGTGTAACGTCATATTTATCAATTAACTCAAACATCTTTTTTGTATCAATGTTTCTTAGACAAATAATTCTTGCATGTAACATTGATAGTGTCCATGGATAACACCATCCATTACAATGAAACATTGGCACAACACATAAAAAATTTAATCTATTGGGCATGTTCCATGCCTGAGTACTTCCAGTTGCCATTAAATATGAGCCTCTATGATGATAAACAACACCCTTGGGGTTTCCTGTTGTTCCAGATGTGTATCCTAGGGAAATTGCTTGCCATTCATCTTTTGGTTTTTTCCACTCATAATTTTCATCGCCACTATTTAAAAAACTTTCATATTCTAGCTCACCAATTTTTTTAAAAGTGCTTGTGTCTATATCTCTGTCATCTATATCAATAATAGTAATTTTATTTTTTACATTTTTTAATGCTTTAGCAATTACATCATGAAATTGTCTGTCCACAATTAAAACTTTTGCATCGCTATGTTCTAAGATATAACTAACTGTGTTAGGATCTAATCTTGTATTAATTGCATTAATTACTGCACCAACCATAGGAATTGAATAATGTGCTTCAAAAATCTCAGGAGTATTAAAAGCCATTATTGAAACTGTGTCTCCAGTCTTTACGCCAAGCTTATCTAATGCACTAGCAAACTTAACACATCTTTTATAAACCTCTCCCCAGGTATAAGATCTACTTTCGTAAACCACTGCTTCATAGTTTGGGTAAATGTCTTTTGTTCTTTCCAAAAATGTTAAGGGGGATAAAGGAACGTAGTTAGCATTATTTTTTTCTAAATTTGTATCGTAGTGACTCATGCTAATTAAATTTAAAATTCATTATATACTCACTTCCAGTTGTAGCTGTCTTAAAATGACTTTCAGCTCTTGGCAAAACTCTCTTAAAATAAAAATTTGCTGTTTGTATTTTATCTTCATAAAAACTCTTGTTTTGTTCATAGTCCTCAAAGCTTACTTCTAAAACTTTTACCCATGCATGTGCTATAGATACAAAGCCTAGCGCTTTTAAATAATCATTACATGCTGCACTTGCATCATCTTTTGAGTTTTTTATTTTTTCTTTAATCCAAGTGGTAAATTTTGATAAAATTTCTAAATTTGTTTTTAAATCTTCTGTAAAAGGTTTTAGTTTTTCATTTTTAGTATTACAGTCATTTTTAACCATTTCTAAGTATTTATTGATTATGTCGCCATTTTTATTTACTAGTTTTCTGAAAACTAAATCTGCTGCTTGAATAGAATTTGTTCCTTCATAAATTGGAGTGATTCTATTATCTCTATATAGCTGCTCTATTCCTTGGTCTTTTGTATAACCATAGCCACCGTGAACCTGCATAGCCTCACTTGTTATTTCCATTCCCATATCACTGAACATTGTTTTGACTACAGGTGTCATTAAAGAAACAAGGTCTGAAGCTTCTTGCTTTACCCCTTTGTCTGGATGATAAAGGCTAACTTCCGTTTGTTGAGACAACCAAAAACATAAAGCTCTCTCACCTTCAATAATAGATTTCATATTAAGCAAAGATTTTCTAATATCAGCATGCTCAATTATAAAATCTGCACCATTGGTTGACTTCGTATTATTTGTTTTTCCTTGTTTTCTTTCTTTTGCATAACTTAAAGAATTTTGATAAGCAATTTCAGAAATTCCTAAACCTTGAATTCCAACAACAATTCTTTCTAAATTCATCATAGTAAACATTGCATTTAACCCCTTGTTCTTTGATCCAATCATATAACCGGTCGCATCATCAAAATTCAACACACACGTAGCAGAGCCTTTTATCCCCATCTTAGTTTCTATAGATCCTGTTGAAACTCCATTTCTAGCTCCAATAGATCCATCTTCATTTACAATAAATTTAGGTACTAAAAATAAGCTTATTCCTTTTGTACCTGCTGGAGAATCAGCTGCTCTTGCAATAACTAAATGAATAATATTTTCTGTTAAATCTTGATCGCCCGAAGTAATAAAAATTTTCTGTCCACTTAACTTAAAAGTTCCATTAGTTTGTTCAGTGGCTTTTGTTTTTAAAAGACCTAAATCAGTTCCACAAACTGGTTCCGTAAGACACATTGTGCCACTCCATTTTCCCTCAACCATTTTTGGAAGATATTTTTTTTTTATTTCATCTGTAGCATGATGAGAAATGCAATTATAAGCACCAATACTTAGCTCGCTATAAAGCTTAAATGATAGACTTGCAGAGGATAACATTTCATCAAAAAAAGCACTTACAGTTTTTGGCATACCCTGTCCACCATATTTAGGATCACACGAAAGTGAAGTCCAACCATCTTCAATATATTTTGAATAAGCTTCTTTGTAGCCTGGTGGTGTTCTGACAACTCCATTTTCTAAAACTGTAGGATTTTCATCTCCTGCTTTTGCAAGTGGTAAAATTATATTTTCATTAATTTTTGCTGCTTCAACTAGAATATCTTTTACAAGTTCTGAGTTTACATCTTTATATTTTTCAATTTCATTATAATTTTTATTATTTCTTAATTTTTCAAAAAGAAACATCATGTCTTCCACTGGTGCTGTGTAATTTGGCATTTTGAAACTCTAGAATAATTCTTAAATTATTGCAATTTTGAAATTATCGCATCACCCATCGCAGATGTTGATACTTCTTTTTTGCCTTCTGACAGTATATCTTTAGTTCTAAAACCATCATTTAACACTTCTTGAACAGCCTTTTCTAGAGAGTCTGCTTCATTGTCTAAATCTAAAGAATATCTAAGTGCCATTGCAAAACTTAATATTGATGCAATTGGGTTAGCAATTCCCTTGCCAGCAATATCAGGGGCTGATCCATGAATAGGCTCATACATGGCTCTCATCTCTCCATCTTTATTTTTCGCTCCAAGAGAAGCGGATGGCAGAAGCCCTAAGGATCCCGTTAACATTGAAGCTTGATCTGAAAGCATGTCTCCAAATAAATTATCAGTAACTATTACATCAAATTGTTTTGGATTTCTTAAAAGTTGCATCGCACAGTTATCAGCAAGCATATGACTTAATTCTACATCTTTGTATTCTTTATCGTGAAGCTCTTGAACTTCCTCTCTCCAAAGCTGTCCTGCTTCCATCACGTTTGATTTTTCACATGATGTAACTTTATTAGATCTTTTTTTTGCTAAATCAAAAGCAATTCTAGCTACTCTAACTATTTCACTAGTCGTATAAGCGTGAGTATTTATCCCTTTTCTTTCACCATTTTCTATTGGCTTAATTCCTCGTGGTTCTCCAAAATAAATTCCACCTGTTAGCTCTCTAACAATCATTATATCTAATCCTGAAACAATCTCTGGTTTAAGAGTTGAAGCGTCCACTAATTGTTCAAAACAAATTGCAGGTCTTAAGTTTGCAAATAATTTTAATTCTTTTCTTAATTTTAATAATGCTCTTTCAGGTTTTTTTGAAAAATCTAAATTGTCCCACTTAGGTCCACCTACTGCACCCAACATTACAACTTCACTTTCTAAAGCCTTATAAAAAACTTCATCTGTAATAGGGGTTTTGTGTTTATCATAAGAACAGCCACCAGCTAAGTCTTTATCAATTTCAAAATCTAAAGACTTATTTGAATTAAACCATTGAATAACTTTTTTAACTTCTTGAATAACCTCAGGTCCAATTCCATCTCCAGGTAAAAGTAATATTTTTCTTTTTTTAACTTTAATCATTAAATATCCAAGGTTTATTTTCTTTTAATTTTTTTTCATAGATATTTATTTGTTTTGATTTTTCTAATGATAGTGCAATATCATCAAGCCCTTCTAGTAAACATTTTTTTTTAAAGGGATCAACATCAAATTTTATCTCATTATTTCCATAAATAATTTTTTGTTCTTTTAAATCTATAAAGATTTCTTCTTTTCTATTTGAATACTCTGAAAGCTCTTTAATTTTTTCTTCTTCTAATATAATTGGAAGAATTCCATTCTTAAAACAATTACTATAAAAAATATCAGCATAACTTGAGCTAATCACACATGTAATACCAAAATCTAATAAGGCCCAAGGAGCGTGTTCTCTTGATGATCCACATCCAAAATTATTCCCAGTGATTAATATTTTTGAATTATTAAAGGGCTCATTATTTAATGTAAAATCTTTAATTTCTTTTCCATTATCATCGTATCTCATTTCAAAAAATAAATTTTTTCCCAATCCTGTTCTTTTAATAGTTTTTAAAAATTGTTTAGGAATAATCATGTCAGTATCAATATTAACTATTGGTAAATAAGCTGGAATGCTTTTTAGTTTATTAAATTTCTGCATTTTAATTTTGATACTTTCTAACATCGTCAAGACTTCCAGCGATTGCTGCTGCTGCTGCCATACCTGGGCTGACTAAATGAGTTCTGCCACCTCTACCCTGTCGTCCTTCAAAATTTCTATTTGATGTTGATGCGCATCTTTCTTCTGGTTTTAACTTATCCGCATTCATTGCTAAACACATTGAACATCCAGGTTCTCTCCATTCAAAGCCTGAATTAATAAATATCTTGTCTAAACCCTCTTGTTCAGCTTGCTCTTTAACTAATCCAGAGCCTGGCACAACCATTGCATGAACGTGCGCTGATTTTTTTTTGTCTTTTAATATATGCGCTGCCTCTCTAAGATCTTCTATTCTTCCATTTGTACAACTACCAATAAAAACTGTATCTATTTTTATATCTTTTACAGCAACATCTGCTTTTAAACCCATATATTTTAAAGATCTATCTATCGAATTTCTTTTATCAATATCACTTTCATTTTTTGGGTTAGGGACTTTTCCATCAATTGAAACTACATCTTGAGGAGAGGTTCCCCAAGTAACCATTGGTACAATATCTTCAGCTTTTAGATTTATTTCTTTATCAAATTTAGCATCTGGATCAGTTTTTAGAGTCTTCCAATACTCTAGTGCTTTGTCCCAATTATTATTATTTGGTGACATTGGTCGACCTTTTAAATAATCAAAAATTTTTTGGTCAGGCTCTATAAGTCCAGCTCTAGCTCCACCTTCAATCGTCATATTACAAATTGTCATTCTATTTTCTACAGATAGGTTTGATATCAAACTTCCTGCATATTCAATTACGTGTCCTGTTCCACCTGCAGTACCTATTTTGCCAATTATTTGTAAAACAACATCTTTAGAAGTAACACCAATCGCTAGTTTACCATTTACATTGACTCTAAAATTTTTAGCTTTTTTTTGAACTAGCGTTTGTGTTGCTAATACATGTTCAACTTCTGACGTTCCAATTCCAAACGCTAATGCTCCAAAAGCTCCATGAGTAGCGGTATGACTGTCACCACAAACTATCACTGTTCCTGGTTGAGTAAATCCTTGTTCTGGTCCAACTATATGAACTATTCCTTGTCTTTTATCATGAACCCCAAATAATTGAACTCCAAATTCTTTGCAATTTCTATCAAGTGTTTCAATTTGAATCCTAGAATCTTCATCATCAATACCTTTAGATCTGTCAGTAGTTGGAATATTATGATCAACAACTGCTAAGGTTAAATTTGGTTGTCTTACTTTTCTATTAGAGTTTCTAAGACCTTCAAATGCTTGTGGACTTGTAACCTCATGGATTAAGTGTCTATCAACAAACAATAGAGCTGTTCCATCTTCTTGTTGATGAACTAAATGTTCATTCCAAATTTTATCATATAATGTATGTGGCATTGAAAAAAAAATTATTTTTTTTCTTCAGAACTTTCTTTTTTTGGTTCTGAATGAACTTTTGTTTCATTTTTATTTTTAGCCTCTTCTTTAGGGGCCTCTTGAGCTGGAGCTATATTTTCTACAGTAACTGCTTCTGGTTTAACTTCAATATCAACACCTATTTTTTTTCTAATCTTTTCTACAATTCTAGCTGATTTACCTGTTCTATCTCTTAAATAATATAATTTTGCTCTTCTTACTTTTCCCGATCTTGTAACTGTAATTGTGTCAATCACCGGACCATATAAAGGAAATGTTCTTTCAACACCTTCACCAAATGATATTTTTCTGACTGTAAATGATGAATTGATATCTCTATTTTTTTTTGCGATACAAACACCTTCAAAATATTGAACTCTCTCTTTTTTACCCTCTGTAATTCTTACACCAACTTTTAATACGTCCCCTGGAAAAAATTCAGGTATCTTTTTCTCAGCTAGTATTTTTTTTACGTTATGTTGGTTTATTTCTTCAATTGTTTTCATGCTAATATTTATCAAATTAATTTTTCTTATATTTTTTCCATAAATCTTTTCTTCGGACCCGTGTTATAGCCTCAGATTGAGATAAACGCCAATCTTTAATTTTGTTGTGATCGCCTGATAATAACACTTCTGGAACACTTTTTTCCTCCCAAATCTTAGGTTTTGTATATTGAGGGTATTCCAATAATCCATTCTCAAAACTTTCATCATCTTTTGATTGTTCATTGCCTAAAACGCCAGGCAATAATCTTAATATACTATCCAAAACTACAAAAGCTGCTATTTCTCCACCAGATAAAATAAAGTCTCCTATACTAATCTCCTCTATATTTCTTGTTGACAAAATTCTATCATCAACTCCTTCAAAATGACCACATATTAAATTTATTGATTTTTCTTGTGAAAGTTCATGAACAAATTTTTGATCAATTTTTTTTCCTTTAGGAGATAGATAAAAAATTCTTTCACCTTGTTTTTTATTTTGATCGATAGATCTTGCTAAAACATCTGCCTTTAACAGCATTCCAGAACCACCACCAAAAGGTCTATCGTCAACAGTCTTATGCTTGTCTTGAGCTGCATCTCTAATATTAACTACCTTTAAGCTCCAGATTTTATTTGATAATGCTTTACCATAAAGTCCTTTACCTAAAGGGCCAGGAAAAACTTCTGGATAAAGTGTAAATACTTGTGCTTGCCACATAAATTAATTATTTACTTCCTTCCTTTGTGGCTGTTTCTGCTTTAGGCGCTTCTGCTGGAGCTGTTTCTGCTTTAGGCGCTTCTGCTGGAGCTGTTTCTGCTTTAGGCGCTTCTGCTTTAGGCGCTTTAGGCGCTTCTGCTGGAGCTGTTTCTGCTTTAGGCGCTTCTGCTTTAGGCGCTTCTGCTTTAGGCGCTTTAGGCGCTTCTGCTGGAGCTGTTTCTGCTTTAGGCGCTTCTGCTGGAGCTGTT
>Ga0209632_10000849_pt1 | contig 31694 bp, 37 predicted proteins | sample COG_10_FD_184754 | JGI IMG/M metagenome (GOLD analysis project Ga0209632, IMG submission 184754) | Pelagic Microbial community sample from North Sea - COGITO 998_met_10 (SPAdes) (version 2) | ecosystem: Environmental > Aquatic > Marine > Neritic zone/Coastal water | place: Helgoland, sampling... | reverse complement strand
TGGTATATATCCTGTAATTGAACCAATAATATGTAATAATATAGAATAACTAGCAATATTGAATGGGACACCTAAGAACATATCACCAGATCTTTGATAAAGTTGAGCATCTATAAATTCTTTATCAATGGAGAATTGTACCATAACATGACATGGGGGTAATACCATTTTATCTAAATCACACGGGTTCCAAGCAGATAATATAATTCTTCTACTAGATGGATCATTATTGATTAAATCAATAACATTTTGTAATTGATCTACACCTGTTGAATTTTCATCATTATAATCGGCCCCAAATTTACGCCATTGAAATCCGTAAACAGGTCCTAGTTCACCTTCTTCATAATCCAATCCTCTATTACCTATAAATTCTTTAGATGCATTAGCATCCCAGATATGTACGTTTTTATCATTTAAATCTTTATTAGATGTAGAACCACTTATAAACCATAATAATTCTCTTAAAATTGTTTTGAATGGCATTCTCTTAGTAGTAATTAATGGAAATCCTTTTCTTAAATCGAATATCATTTTTTCACCAAATGATGAAATAACCATGGAATTGCGTGATGGTTTGATATTATTTTTATATAAAATATGTTTCATCAATTTTAAATATTGAAATTCATCTACATTTATAAATTGTTCATTCTGATAAATATTATAATTAACTCCGTGAAGTTTTTTCTTTGATCTTGAAATTGTTATATCATGGTCATCACAATATTTATCATTAATTAATTTAAAATTTTTATCATTATCACTCATATTAAAATTTAATTTAATATAACCATCTTCTATTGCGTTTGTATAATGAAAACAATCATTATTAGACATATCAAGTATATTAATATTTATGGATGTTTCATATATTTTATTAATATGTTCAGAATAATTATCATATACATAATTATATAATTGCCCACCACCTATGATAAATTTTTCACCTAATAAGTTACCCGAATCTTCTTCTTGTTCTAAATATTTATAGCAAAAATTAAAATCATCAAATACTTTAATATTTTCATCTTCGAATTTCATTTCATTAAAATGATTTTTAGTAATAATAATATTAATTCTATCTGATAATGGTTTAAATTTTTCTGGAATAGATTTCCATGTATTATATCCCATGATTACAATATTTTTACGTCCATAAGTATATTCTGAAGAAGTAATATTTTTAAAATATTTCATATCTTCTGGTATATGAAACAATAATTCATTATTTCTGCCAATAATATTTTCCTTACTTTTACAATAAATAAAGTTGAGTTTCATTTTAATATATTTAATTATTATTTTTTTATATAATAGTCAAATTTTAATGTAAAGTATTATATATGGAAAATAATACAAGTAAAATGTTAATGATTTTAACAGGTGTTGTTGTGTTGTTTTTGTTATTTGAGGTAATGACGAATACGAATAAAGTAAATCAGTTAGATCTACCAAAGCCTGTACCTGTGCCTGTACCTGTTCCTCCGCCACCAGTCCCTCCTCCGCCGCCCGTACCTGCTCCGGCACCTCCTCCTGCGCCTGTTGAAAATATAACTATTAATTTAACGAATAGTAGAAGAAATAATAAAAACTCACCTTCTATACCGGCACCTGTATATATCCCGCCTCCTCCGGTATATATTCAAGGAACCACACCCTCCCCTTGTATGTGTACTCACACTGAAGAGTGTGTAGAAAGTTGTCAGGTGGCATATACTACCGTGAACACCTATCAAGATTGCCTCAACGATTGCTACAATTGCCCAAGCAATACCCAGGCTGCCTGTTCACTCGAGCACTCAAAGTGTAAATGGGAATGCCCTGGAAGGTAAATTAAAATATAACAATATAATATATGAAATCTTCTAAATTGGTTTGTATGAGTAAAACAGTATTTTATTTTGGATGTATAATATTATTTTTAATGGTTTATTTAATCATTGATAAATTAACTAAACATTTAAAAGGAGATTGTGTATGTGAATGTCCTATTACTAAAGAAGTAAAAAAAGTAAAAAAAGATGAAAAAGATATTATAGTTGTAGATAGACCTACTCAAATTATTGATAGCAGTGATATACAACAATATAGGAGCGGTCCTGAAAGAGAATATAATATGGGTAGAGGATTACCTATAAATGTTAGAACACGTGGTGAGCCTAATGAATATCAAAATATTGGATTATTGAAAAATACCGAAGATAAAAATGACATTAGACCTTTATATGGTAGGCGTGTGTATAGAGGTTCTAATTTATGGAATTATTATACTGTATTAAATAATCATATTCAGGTAAAAATACCTATTGAAATAAATACTAATAATTGCGTGGATGAAAGAGGGTGTTCAGAAATAATGGATGGCGGGAAAGTCACAGTAAATGGTGCGCATTATATTGTTAGTTTATATCCATATTCAGATTTTAGATATATACCATATTAATCCGTTTTAAGTGATGAAGTTTGAGTAGATTTATTATAAACGGAATCATTATCATCATCGGAATCATTATCATCATCATCTGAAGTTGATTCAGTTTGAATTATATTATTATATCCAGACCGATGATAACTATGTGTGCATGGTAAGTTTTTAATAAATTCGCTTAGCAGGTATTCCCAAAATATATTCATATTTTTCTTGATTTTTTTACAAAGACTACAATCACCATGGTCGTAATTTTTTTCAGTAATTAAATCAAGTTTTAAAGAAATATCATTCATCATTTCTTGTAATTCAACATCTTCGCTGACCAGTTTTAGGAAACTTTTATTTTCTTGTAAATTATCATATACTTGATTTAAAATATCAAGGAGGTCGTTTTTATTAAATCCATCTAATCTGATACAATTAAATATTTGATTGAATGTAAAATATACACTATAATGAATATTTAAATTGTTAGGATTAATGTGTTCGGCTGCTTCCTCATCTACCACAATTTCTCTATCATTAAATATAAAAGTTGTATGTTCATTTATATTTAATAAAGTATCAATATTTTTGAATGCTTGCTGATCCATTTATAATTATAATTATATTATTTTTAAGTATATTAATTTAATTTGGATACAAATGCTACTGTATAAAAAAAGAATATAGCAAATACAATTGAATGTACTATAGTTAACATAGTATCACCTAAATGTAAACCGGTTATCTCAAAACCTTTATCGACAAGATTAAATACAATAGGATGGGCAAATAGTAAAAAGTATATTGCAGCTATTAAAGTGATTTGGAAAGTGAATTCAGTTAATTTACGATTTAATAATTGTTTAGGCATAATTTATAATATATATTAGAAAAAAAAATATTATTTATTTTTTTTCTTCATTTTTTTCTTCATTTTTTTCTTCATTTTTTTCTTCATCTTCTTTTTTAATAAATAATTCTTTTTTAATATAAATATTATTAAAAATTAAATATCCCGGAATTATTCTTTTAGGACGATTTAATAATACAAAATAATCAACATCATATTTAGGTATAAATTTCACAGCTTCTTGCGTTAAATTTACAATAATCATGTCAATATCTCCAATTAAATCTAAATCATTAATAATTTTATTAAAATTCCTAGTATTTTTATTATATTCTAAATAATGGATATTATTACTTATTAATTTATCTGTAATAATATTTTCAGAATTGATACAAACTATATTAATTTTTTTATTATATAATAAATCATTTAATTCTGTTTGTAAATCATATAATTTATTATTAATAGAATATACTATTTCGGGAATTTCTAGATGTTTATAATTGCTGTGTGTTGCTGAATCAGATTCTATGGCATATCTATTAAAATTATGATTTGTTAGTAATTGAACTATACTTTCTTTATAATGTACTCTTGCGGCCCCATTACCATAATAAAAATCATTGGCTTCATTATACATTTCATCCCATTTAAATCCTTTTCTGGACCAAAATTCTTTAGTATGAAATAAACATGCTTCTGATTTATATCCAGTTAATTTGCCAAATTTTCTATTTTTAATATTATAAGTAATCATAAAATCTGAAAATAAACACTCTATTCTTTTTTTTTTAATAATATTGATTTTTGTTTTAATATCATTATTTAAATAAATACAATCATAATTTAAATGTAAAATGTATGGGTTTGAAGATAAACCTACGGCATAATCTCTTTTAAAACCAGATGGTAATCTCATTAAATTAAGATGGTATTCAAATTCTCCTTTTTTCTGGTCATTTTCGAAGGTGATATCATTTTTCTGTATATCAAACTTTTTAAAACATTTTTCTAAATGTTCTTTAATTTCATCTGGTTTGAAATGAATATAAAGGATATTATCTTCCATAGGAAATAAACCACCATTATATTCTCTAGAATCATCTACTATAATCCATTCAATCAATTCTTTAGGATAATTAATATTATTGAAATTATATAACATCAGTTCCTTAAAATTAATGAAGTCATTAAATACAGTGATCACAGATAACTTCTCCATTATTTATCTATAAATATTTATAAACCTTTAAATAAAAATTTATTTATATTATATTATAAATAATGTATAAAAAGGTATGTTGGATGAAAGTGATGTTAATTATAATATTATTCTGGTTATTATTTAAATTTTTAGTAGGTAATATTAATATTGGTGAAATTATAGGTAGTGGTGTACATATTGATAAAAAAAATAATTAAGTTTCTTGTTTTATTTTATCATGACCAGATTTAGTTAAAAATCTAGGATCAATATCATCTGGACAATTTATAATCTTTTCTCTTAAATAACATACAAATGATATTCTATTATATAATTCATATAATCCAGCTGTTCCTATATTTGGGTTATCTTTATAAACTTTAGGGATTGCTTCATTATATGCTTTATCTTCATCTGTTTCATACATAGGAGTATTCGAGTGCCATTGGTGTACATCCATAGCGACGAAATCATTATTTCTTAAATTTATACCAACACCAAATTGAGGAAATACTGTATATCCACCATGATATTTACCTCGTTCAATAACTGTTAAATTACCGAAACCTTCTCTATAATCTCCTGCGTCTCTATGCAAGGCAGTCCTAAAGTTTCTATTTATTGTTACAGTTGAGAAAGATGTACCCGGTATTTTGAGAAGTGGTTTTTTATTTGCGCGATCTAGTTGTCTTTTATGTGCATCAGGGATAAGTTCTTTATATAATTTGTCGATTTTTTGTAGGAATGGAAATCCTTCTTGATATTTTTCAAAATTAGTTCTTGTAAAATGTGTAAGACGACAAGGTAATTTACACATTTTATTATCAGCATCAAAAAATCCAATAGGATTAGATGCAACTTGGTTATTTACTTTCATTTTAGATACTTCGCCTTTGGGTGTTATATAATTTGTCATCCATTTTTTATTATTCACAACTTGTCTTTTAGACCAATATTGACCATCTAAATTTATAGGACCTGCAGAAGCACCGCGACCTCTACTTGGTTTTGCTAAGTCTTTGTATGATTTCCATCCTATCCTTATTTCATTATCAGTAATAACTTGTTTTCTAAATTTTAGTAATAGTTTTTCCTCGCCGTCTTCTATATAATAAACATCAGTATTATCTTCTATAATTGGGTATTTTATATGAGATTCGTCAATCCACGTGCCTTCTAATCCTTTCATCTCATCGTTTGTTAAAACCTTATCTACAATAATTTTATTTGGCATATATATTATAAAGAAAAAAAACTAGAATAAAAACGATTATAATTATTACAAATATAATCATATTATTTATTGTATTTGTTTGATCGTATAGTTGTTGATATTCATTATAAACTTCACTATATGTGTATAATTTTTTATCATTTTTTTTATTAACATCATTATGAATATCTATTAACCACTTTACTAAATCTTCTCTAGTATTGAGACTATTTTCTAAATGGGTAGAATTTACTTCATAGTGTTTTTTACATTTTTCACAAGGTAATACATGTTTCAACGAATTGAAAAAATTAAAATAATTTTGCTTATCTCTCTTGCTAGGGTCCTCTGGATAATTAAAGGTAATTGTATGTAAAAAGGTCCATGCTTGAGGTCCCCATATATTATTATTATTCATTATTATAATAAATAATATTAAAAATTAATTTTATAAAAATATATTAAATAAAAATTTATTCAGATTCATAAAAATCATTATTGTGTATTATTAGAAATGGTTCATCAGATATATTATATCCGTTGTCTAGATATGTTTTATAATCATATAATTTATAAATATTTAAATCATGTTCATTTTTAGGTGAATAAAATAATTTATCATTAATATTATATTTAATTTTATATCCGACTAGATATCTATTTACTTTAATAGATGAAAGAGGTGGATATGTATTTTTTAAAATATATTTATCATATATATCATCATCACCCGGAATATGATAAATGGATTGGATAACTGAAAATTTATTTGTAATTTTATTATTTAAATAAAATTTCTCATTTTCATATACGAAAAATTTATTTTTATCTAAAAAGAAATCACATAATATTGTACCATTTTCTTTAATATATCTGGCATCTTCATCTTTATATTTCGGGTTAATTTGATAATATGAAAAAATATTATCAGTAGAATTTGTAGCAGATATGACTATATTGTCTGGTTTTATAAAATATGAGAATGTTGATTTCAATTGCATATTATCAATTTGGTTTAATTCATTTGTATCTATACCAGGGAAATATGCTATTTCATTTTGTAATTTATCAGAGAATTGGATACATTTACTATTTAAAATAGGATCGTCTGTAGTATGTTTAATACAATCAACAGAAGATTCTTTTATGATATTATTTAATTTTTCATTAATATTGAATTTTCTCTCCATGATATCAAATAACATTTGATCTGTAGTGCCGGTCGTTTTAGATGCTAATTTCATGTTCATAATATTTTGTATGGCAACATATAAACTTTTATGTTCACTTAATAAATATTGATCAAAATCGTCTCTATATTCTACATCATTAGTAAGAGACCAATTTGATTTTTTAATTGATTCAAATATTCCTTTAATATTAGTACCATCGGGAAACATAGATAAATAAATATATTGTTCAACATTTTGTTTATCTTTGGTAAGCCATGGATTATTTACATCGGGACCTATATGTGAATTTCTTCTAATGGCACGACCAAATACTTGATCCATTCTAACATTATTCCAATATGGTTCCATGATATGTACTTGGCGAACACAAGTTAACGAAATTCCTTCAGCACCCGATTGTGATATGATCATAACCTGAATATATTCACCATTTATATTTTCTGTATGGTTGTATGCTGATTTATTTTCTTCTTTTACTATTTCATCTTCATCACCAGTAATGAATGTATATCTCTTTTTTTTATCATTTGATTTAATTAATGTATCTATATTATTTAATTTATAATCATATTTTTCATAACCATTTGCTTTTAATATTTCAGCAAATGCGCCAGAACCACCTTCACTTTTATAGACACTATATAATAATAGTTTGCCAGTAGGACGATCGTTATCTATAAATTTATTCATATTCTCCATAATATTTAACATTTTTGGTGAATATTTGGATAAATTAGTAGTAAAATTATTATCTTGATTCATCAATCTATATTTGGTTTCTTCATCACCAGGTTCATTATAAATAATATTACATGTTTGTCTTGTCCCGCTATAATAATGAAAAAATTCGTCATCAAACATATTTTTTCTCCTAAGTTTTTTTAAATCTTGTTCCACTTCATTATTATGTTTAATTTCATATTCTGTAAATTGTTCATACGACATGAAACATGGAACAATATTTATTTTTTTAGTAATTAAATAGTTTTCGTATAAAGGATTCTTAAAATATGGTTCTTTAATTTCGGGCATATATGATATTGCCGATCTATCTATAGGATAATATGATGTTAATCCCATTAACATTCTTCTTAAATGGACTTGTTTTCTAGGTGGGATATTAAATTCCTCATCGAAGAAATATTCCATAAATTGTGTATTATCTGTTAAATCTATTTTATTTTGGCTATCATCATATATTTCGAATAATTTTTGTTTTTTATTAAATATGACATTGGTTTCAGTGTCAAATATATGTTCTTTTCCTTGAATTATATAATTAATTTCACTTTTACCTAAAGCTTTTAGTTCTTTTTGTGAAGGTGATATTAATTTTGGATCTGTAAATTTATGTAAACCAGCGTAAACTTGTTTTATAAATTCATCGAATGAATAATCATTATATCTTATGGTTTTTACTATATCCTCTTCTAAAATATTGGCAAAATTACTTTGAGTTTTAATAAATGATACTATAATTTTTCCTTTATATTTTTTGACATGCAATTGTTCAATACAAGAAATATTATCATAAAAGATATTTTTTAATTCCTTAGATATTTCATCTACATCTCCTGTTATTTTTAAGACAAAATCATATATATTTATTTTACCTTTAAGCATATTAAATAAATAAGCAATTTCAGATGGTTTGTTAATTATGGGTGTACCAGATAAAAATATAATTTTAGTATTAACACTTTCAATAATCCAATCATAAAAAATCAATGAAGGACCTCTTTGATTTTTGATTTGACTTATTAAATTATGAACTTCATCTATTACTATAACTTCATTATAAAAGGGAGATAATATGTTTTTTTTTTTATTTTTTTTATATTTTTCAACTAATTTATTCATAATTTCTTGTCTATCCGATATATTTTTACCATCGTCTTCTAATATTTGCTTAGCCAATTCATCATCATTAATATCTAACATGCCAATTTGTGATTTAGATATTTTAGGCAATGCATTACTATGAATAAAATTATATTTATTTAATATAAATTCATGGATTTGTATATCTAAATATATTTTTTGTATATCAGATAATCTAGATACATTATCTGAAGATTTTATTACGGAATTTGTTTTTAGTTCACCATCAACTGTAAATATTTCTTTATCTTTTATATAGATATCATTTATTCTAATGAATAGTCCTTTTTGTAATTCTTTTAGTTTATCTTTATGAGATAATTTAATTTCTCTTTTCACAGATTTATGTAATTTATCTATAAAATCTCCTGGTAAATTTAGTTCTCCTAATTTTTTAATTATTTTTTTGTTTGAATTAATTTCTTCCGGACTAAAAAAACACCAATTATTAGAATCAATATCGTATATTTCACCGCCAAACTTTTTGATTTCATTAATATAATTATCTTTTAATGATTTAGGTAATAAAGTATTGATTCTCATATGAGATAACCCTTCTGTAGCAATAATAGATGTTGCTGTTTTGCCAGTTCCTAAACCATGATATACTAATAGTCCTCTGAAAGGTGATTCTAATGACAGATATCCTTTAACAAATGTTTGATAATTTTTGAACATGGTTCCATCCATATCAGATACAAGTTTATCATAAAATTCAGAATTAATCCATTTCACATATGCCTTTCTTTGTGATAAAATATATTTATAATTATCTGTTTTCGATATAACTTTTTTAGATTCTTTAGGTTTTTTAGGTTCTTTAGGTTCTTTAGGTTCTTTAGGTTCTTTAGGTTGTTCTGGACAATTTCTGTAGATTAATTTCATTTTTTTCTTTTTCAAGGTCTTGTCAACTTTAAATGCACTTACGTCTAAATTTGGTGGTATTTTCACAAATACATGAGAAAATTGTTGGCAAGCCTTATCCATAAACATAGGTACTGTTAAATCACCTAACATAGGCATTTTAGGGTCTTTAATATTATAATCGTCACCCCATGGCGGATCGAAAAAAATTATATCATGATGTTTAATATCAGGTAATATATTATTATAATCACCTAAATGATAATTAATACGACCTTCTAAAGATGGTTTATATAACTTACTTAATTTTTTAGAGTTTAAAATATTGTGTTCTAATATTTTGAAATTGTTCGGGTCCATTTCTATAGAATCTACATTTGAAAAGTATTTTGCGAATGATAAAGTATTTCCTCCTATACAAGATGTTGCATCAACTATTGATAGCCGAGATAATTTATCTTTATTACTACTCCTTATTTTTTCACCGACGGTTTCTAATATAAACTGTGACATTTCATCAGCTATACTAAATTCTGTGGTACTAAATGATGATATAAAATTAAATTGTAATGAATTCTGTAGATCTACATGTAAACTTCTGAATTGTATATTAGTGCGTGCTTCGATACCGTTTAATTTATCAAGAATTTCTATTTCTTCTTTATTCTTTTTGGGATTATCAGTTAATTCTTTAATATCTCTCTTTAATTTTTTAATTGTGAGTGGTTTAGTAAAATCATATTCTTTTATATTTTGTATGACATTAACATGCTGGGTTAGATCTGGTTTTGATTCTGGTGCGGGTTCATCATCTGCTACATCATGGATAACACTAGGTAGGGAAGGCACAGACGGTTTTAATATCGGAAATTTTTTCTTTAGTTTTTCCTTGACCACGGATGTATCATTACTCCATTTAGGGAATATAAAATCAAAACCACCTTTAACTTGTGCTTTAAATATTTTGTTTAGATCTTTAATTATTACCGGATCAATTGGTGTGATGTCATCTCCATCAAAAGTATTTTTCTTTATATCATCTAAGTCTTTTTTATTCAACTTCACTACTTCACCATTGAAATACTTCACTAATACTAAGTATACATCTTCTTTCAATGTGTATTTTCTACTCATATATATATAATATTATATAAATTAATCAGTTAAAACTTTAAAATGGATCAAACCGTTTTTTGCTGCTGATTGTTCTGCTTTTTTTTTATTTTCACCGTAACCTTTTGCTATAATTTTATCTTTAAATATTAAATTACAACGAAATGATTTATTTAAAATATCATTTTCGTCAATAATAATTTTAAAACTAGGGTTTTCTTTATAATTGTGCTGTAAATATTTGATAATTTGTTCTTTATAATTATTATTTTTAATAATTAAGTCTGTAAAATCTACATATTTTTCAATAATAGTTAACAGTATATTTTTAGTAAATTCGTAATTATTATCTAAAAATATGGCCCCTATAAATGATTCGAAAATATTATTTAGGCTATTTTTATTTGATCTGCCATCACATTTATCTTCTATATGTTTAGATATAATTAAGTGTTTCCCAAATCCTAATTTATTAGATAAATATGCATTCATTTCACCACATACAAGACGGTTTTTTAAATAAGTCAAGAAACCTTCATCTTGATTATATATTTGATAAAATCTTTCATATAAATATGAAACAACTACACTACCTAGAATAGCATCTCCTAAAAATTCCATAGTTTCATAAGATGTTTCTTGTAAATCTAATGAACCATCTATATTATTAAAAAGTGGTTGACCTTCTTTATCTTTATATAATGAAGAACAATATGATGTATGAACAAAAGATCTTTGGTATAAAAGAATATTATTTATTTTAAAATCATTAATATTTAATGTTTCCATAATATTAATGATATCATTTTCAGTGACAAGTTTATTATTTTGATTATAAGGATTAACTTTTTCCATTTATATATTATAATATTTATAATATTTCTTTATATATTATCAAATTTAGATAGAGTTAGAATTTACGGAAGCATAACAATCTTCACCAGCTTCAAGCGGTCTGCGAGCAAGGTCCGGTCCAATTGTGGTGTTTTGCCATGGACTGACATTAACTTGAGGATTAGCAGGTTCCGATCTTAATTGTTGGTTTGAATTTCTAAGACTTTGACCTACAGTATTAACACCGACCTGGTAACCTGATTCTAAGAAATTAACACCTTTAAGGATACCTTCCGAAACAGGGTAATCTTTATTGAAATTATTTACATCATTCTTTTTATCCATAGGTAAAAGATCGTCTGGTTTGAGAGTATTTTGAGGATAACATTGTCTCGTGGGGGTAGCAATACCACTTACAGAGGCAAATTGCTCATTGTCACCAAGTGGTAATGAAGCCATTACTTTAGGTGACGCCCCATTGTTATTAGTGGGTCTATTCGCTCCATTACTATTAGTCTTGGCAGAGTTGGCTGCTCTATTATTAGATGCTGCATTATTGTTAGCTGCCGTATTATTGTTAGCTACTCTATTGTTTGCTGCACCATTATTATTATTACTATTATTACTGCTTTGACCTTCGAAAAGAGACATGACACCATTCGGTTTGACAATTAATAATACTAATAAAACGAATATTAAAACACATCCACCAATATTACAAATCTGATCCATATTTAAGTTCATTTTATATAATATATAACATAAAAAATTTGGATAAAATTAATTATTTAATTATTTAATTTTTCTAATTCTTCTTTTAATTTATTAATTTGTTCTAATTTGGATTGTTTTAAATTTTCAGATTTAATTTTCTGTAATTTTTCTTGATTTACTATTTCTTTCATTTCGTCACTAAATATGTTTTCGTCAATATTTTCAGAATTATTTCCTTCATCAATAATTGAATATTCTTTTAAAATATTAAATTTTTTAATATCAACTACTTTAATTTGATTGATATAACAATCCAAATAAAAACTTTCCTTTAAAATCCTTAAACCTTTAAAATGTAAAATCATTATTACATTTTGTGTATCTTCTTTATTTAAATCATTAATTTCAATCATTTCTTTATCTGCATTAAAAATATTGCATTGAACTTTATTATTTAAAACAGGTACTCTTAATTTACTTGTATATTTATTTTCATGTTCATAAACATCTTTAATATTATACATATTTTCGATTGCTTCATATGGTATATCTTTTTTAAACCAGTTATCACTATTATCGAATGTACATCTTACACAATTTTCATCCATTTCTAATAAAAAATCTATAAATTCTTTATTATCACTAGAAAATTCTATATAATTGTCACCTTCTTCACCTTCATTACATTTTATATCTTTGATTTTTAAAATAGGTGTTTGTATGTAAACTAAACTATCATCATGATATAAATTACATATATAACTATTACCTAATTTTTCAGGATTAGAAAATTCTAAATCGTCGATTGATAAATCTTTGAATGAAATAGTTGTCATTATAAAAAAATATACAAAAAAAAATATAATCTTAAACTAAATAAATTACTTTAGCTTTCCATTTACAAATAAATTGTTCATTATATTTCCACATTTTATCTATATATATATCACATTTCATTTTTGTAAAATTATTTAAATTTCGAATATTACATGTATCATATTCATCACTATATATATTTACATCATAACAATTTTTAACAAATGGTACTTTAACTGATAAATTAGGATCATATTTACCTTCTTTATCATATCTAATTTGTGATGTATATTTGCCTGTATCTTTTTCGTCTGTAATACCTAAATTAATCATATTATTTAATTCAATATTCTTTATGAAATTAAAAAACGATCCCATTTCATCATCAGTAGTATAATTAGAGAACTGTAATGACATTATTTGATTTTTCATACCAAATAAACAAACCATTACTGGTGTAGTAACATATACTATGGGATTACCTTTATAATATAAACCTATATATCCTATATTTTTTATATTAATAGCATCTTCATCCGATTTATCAGGTACAAATTCTTTTTTTTTAGCAGTACAATCTTTAATTAAATATTTACTATATTTTATATCTTCTATTTTATATAAATCGTGTGATACATTTTTAATTTTACTCATATTTATATATTATTATTTATTTTATCTTTAATTATCAACTATAATTTTTCTTTTAGTTGAATTATTCCATAGATTATTACAGGATGTATTTGGATCATATGTTAGATTGCCCGTGATTATAGGTCCGGGTGATTTTTCTTTAAGTGGTTTATTAGATCCAAACATGACATTATAATCTGAGCATGTTTTGTAATTAATATCTTTACAATTATTTTCTTTAGGCTTATATCCATAACCATATCTTAAATTGTTCTCTACATTAATAATAGTTGTTGTCATATTATTCTGTAAATTTGCTGCTTTAAAGGGATAATCCATAATATATAATATATTTATAAAATAATTATAAATATAAATATATAATGTTTACAAAAGATACTTTAACTATAAAAAAATATATTGAAAATAATTTCAAAACATCTAAATATGGGTTTAATGAATTAAAATCACTATATAATTATTTAAATGGAATCCAAAATCATTATGAAATTATTAAAACAAATCAGAATGATAACAATAATCATTTACATTTTAATAATCCTTATATATCAGATGAAATAAATGAGGACATTAAATTATTAAATAATAATTATAATGTTATTTTAAAAATCAATAATAATATTGTAACTATAAATATATATCATAATGAAAAGTCTATACAATTATTTATTCAGAATATTATATTAGTAATAGCTTATATAACACATTTATTTAATAAACAAATCGGTGATATAAATATAAATTATTATTTAACAGACTTTAAAAAAATAATCAATGATAATATAGATCATGGTTTAAATTATGAACATGTTAACAATGGATGTTGTAGTCCTTTAACAAATACAATAGATATATGGAGAAAAGAAGAAGTTATGAAAGTAACTATACATGAATTAATGCATTTATTTCATTGTGATAAATCAATGAATGATAATTCATTTATATTAGATCTATATCATAAAAGATATAATATAAATTCTATAAGAGTAAATACATTCGAAGCATATACAGAAATATGGGCTAATATTTTAAATTGCTATTTTCTATCTAGAAACAAATACAATAATTTTGTCCATTATTTATCTATAGAAAAAGAATGGTGTAAATTTCAAGCAAATAAAATATTTAGTATTACTAATTTAGATAAAAAAGATACAGTAGATATTAATAAATATACAAATGTATTGGCATATTTTATAATAAGGTGTGAAATATTTGATAAAATGAAAGATTTTATTAAAATATTTGGTAAAAATATATGTTGTAACAGTCTAAATTATTTTAATTTTTTAAAAAATTTAGATAAATGTGAAAAAAACTCTAGTCTAATTAAAAATATTAATAAAAAAAAATATGTTGATAAAACTTTAAGGATGAGTGCTATGGAATTTAAATTATTTTAGGTGTATAAGGGGTATTTATGCAGAGACAACTTCAGAATCCTTTTTAGGATAGTGGTGCTTGACATATTTCTGGAGATTAAAGAATGTTAGTGGGTCTCCATTTTTAGTCGGTTTGTAGGTAAGCAATTTAAGAAGGACCTTATCAGGAAGGAGAATGCGTTTATCATTTGGGTTCTGGAGACCATGTTCTTTACAGTAGGCAGTGATTTGCTTAGTGACAGAAGTTCGGGCTACCTTTTCACCAACCGGAGTGCCCATAAATGCACTTAGTTCGGGAGTGATCTCAATAGGCTTTTGGAATCCAGTGGGTGGTGCGTTCGGATCACGAACTTTTCTGACTTTACCTTTCATTTTCTTATCAACTACTTTCTTATCACGAGCAACACGACGCTCAAGTGCGATTACAGAGGAAGTTAGCGACTTGACGAGTGTCATAGCATCATTTAGTTGACTCTTAAGAGTGGTGAATTCATCACCATAGTTGAGCATTTCTGGAACTTGCTGAACATCACCGGCATCAGTATCTACAACCGGAGTATCTACAACCGGAGTATCTACAACTACAGGAGTTTCTACAACCTCAACTGGGACATTCTTGGGAGTAGTTTTCTTGGATTGAACTTTCTTAGGAGCAGATTTCTTTTGGACAGGCATTATTTTTTATATATTTATTAAAGTTTTTTTTTTCTATATTCAACCGCGTTTATTATATTTATATTTATCTTCTTTTTTTTAAGTATCTTTCTATAATTCTTTCTTTATAATATAAATATATTAATAAACCTATTTCAAATTTATAAATTATGATAATGTTATTCATAAATATAATATAAATAATTATCAAGTTAATTAAAGAATATTTGTCTTTATTTTTTTATAAATTTAATATAATTTATAATGACATATAATGTTCTATACTTTTCATAAATAGAATGTATATTCATATGTATATTTTTATAAATTTAATCTATATTTAATATCCAGGGATGAATATCATAAACAACTGGATTAATTTTTGCTAATGCAATTAAAAAATACATATAACCTGTTTTTTTATCACCATCTTCAGTAGCATTACTAAATTTCAGAACATCATCTAATATAACTGTTCTAATATTATCTCTTGAAGTTATATTCCTTATTTCTAATTGTGATTTATTAAATACAATACCATTTGGCGGACAAATTTTCATTTTCATGGATGATGATAATTGTGCTCTATAATTCCAAATATCTTCTAATAAACTATATAATTTTTTTAAATTTATTGTGTGTAATGATCTAAACCATTCTATATTAAAGCTGAAACCTAATCTTTCTATATTCGCAGAAAGATCAACAATCTTTTGTTTCAAAATACCCTTCTTATCTTTTTTTAATCCTTTCATTTCATCTTCGAAATTTAAAGTTATATTTTGATCATTCAAATATTTTATTAATTTATATACTCGTCCTTTAGTAATATCATCTATAGGAACCATTGTATATGGATTAGGTTGATTCATTTCTAGAATTTTTTTTAATGATCTGATATCAAAAAACCATACTATATTTTTATTATCTTTATACGAAAAGAAATATTTGTCATCTATTTCATAAACAGTTTCATATGTGAAAAAATCCTCATGATTATTACATTTACTTTTATCTATAAACCCGACACCTCTAAGAGAACCATGGAATTCAATATATCTTTTTTTATAATGTTTTTGGACTTTAATAATTGCAGTGCTATTATTTGTATAATGTGTGAATTTCATATATTTATTTGACAAAATATCAAATAATATATCTTTTTTTAATGAATTTTTGTATTTTTTTGGGCTAATATTATTTAATGTATTTAATATATCACCTTTAAGATAATCAGAATATTTATTTGTAAAATTATGTATTGATATAATTTCATTTTGAATTAAATGATTTCTTTTATGTTTATTACAATAATTACCATACATATTCTTTTTACAACATTTCGTATCATTTTCTAAAAATTCGCACATATCCTTTTATATTTATAATTAAAAAATATTTAAATATTAACAATTTTTATCATACAATTAAATATAATATTAAATATTAATTGTATTTAAAGATTAATCGTATATATATATTGTAATAAAAAAGTAAATTTGAAATAGGGTTATTGGAATATATAATTATAATAAAAAAGGATAAAAGAATACAATAAATAAACAAAAAGTAAATTTGAAACTCAAAAATAAACAACCAATAAAAATAAAAGATGTCTGTTGTCAAAGCCGAAAATGTTAGCATCTCCAAGATCAGTCTATCTGAACCTAAGAAACTCCAGGGTAAAAATGGTGTTAATATCATATTTGTAAATTATGATGGCGTTCAAAGTCCACTTTATGTTCAAACTCCTAAAGTAGATATTACTTGGGATGCTAAGTATTTTGCTGATAATGAGAACTCTTCCACGGGTAAGTATAATGTTCAATTTTCTCTTCGTGGTGTTGGAACAGATGAACCAGTCACATCTTTCCATGATAAAATGGTTGAGTTCGATAAGTTCATGATTGAGACTGCTTATGAGAATCGTGCTACTTGGTTCCCTAAACTTAAGAAACTTACAACCGATACAATTGAAACCCTTTATACACCTATGGTCAAAGTCTCTACAGATCCTGAATCAGGTGAACCCGATGGCAAATGGCCTGCTTCATTTAAATTCAAGATTAAGAAAAAGGACGGAGTACATGATTGTAGTGTATATGGACCTCAAAAAAATTCATACAATATTGATGCCGAACAAGAACAGGATTTTGTAAATCTAGAAGATATTCTCAAGAAAGGATCTACTATGAATGTAATTCTTAAGTGTAGTATGGTTTGGCTTATCAACAATAAATTTGGTGTCACTTGGTATGCTGAACAAGTCAAGGTCACCGAAAAAGTATCTACTTCACTAGGAAAGGCTTGTGCATTCATTGAAGATGATGATGATGAAGTTGTTAATGATGTAGTTAATGATGTTGTTGATGTAGTTGATGATGTTGTTAATGATGATCTAGATAGTGATGATGAAGTACCTACAGAAGTAAATGAACCTGAACCAGAACCTAAGAAAAAAGTAGTTCGTCGTGTCAAGAAAGCACTATCCCCTTCCTAAATACGCGCGGTGACACCAATTAACATTCTTTAATAATATTCTTTAATAATATTTTTTTTATATATTTAATATTTTATCACCATAAAATATTAATATTATCCATCATAATTTCTTTAGAATTTTTTAGAATTATATCATCTAATTCGATATTTTCAGTATTAATTATATCGGCTAATTCTTGTTCTATACATTCAGTATAACCAATTACATAACAATTATGTTTATCTTTGAATAATTCTCCTTTTTCTACCCATTCTTTATGTAAAATCAATATACAATCATGATATATTGCTTCTAAAAATGTATATTGAGTTCCTCCTCCATCATTTTTAATAATCGACATATCAATTACATATTTACAATTATTTAACATATCTCTATCCTCATATGACATAGGCAACGTTTTATCATATTTACCTTTCCAATATTCTGTAAAATTTAAATCATTTAATTTAAAATTAACATATAATCTATTTTCTTTTCCATATATTTGTATTTTATTACAATCATCATTAATTAATGGATTGGCTTTTAATATAATATCTGTATGTTTATCAAAATCTATCCTTGATATTGAAATACAATTATCATTTATATTATTTTTATAAAAATTTTTATTATATTCATAAAACGGGTGATATTTAAATACAGATTTTATATTATGTATTTCTTGTAAATGATTTTCAACACTTTCTCTAATAGTAAAAACATTACATCTTTTTAAAAAATTTAATACATCTTTATTTTTATAATCATTTGGATCATGCATAATTATAGTTGTGTTATCTGGGAACATATCTAAATATTCATAATAATGTTTGTCTAATGCTGTTATTAATATATTATCTAATTTCAATATATCTTCAATATTCATATTTTGATATTTAACACTATATCCGAAATTTCTCTTACTTTTTTCAGTTCTTTTGGTGATTTTATATAAAGGATAATCATATTTTAAAGATAAATGAGCAGTCATAGTAACCCATCCTCCATATATGGGTTTCGCCATATATACTAAATTAAAAACCATTTATATTAAAAAAGATAAAAAAAATAATAAATAATCTTATATTAAATTTAAAAGAATTCATATGTATCATTTAATTTTATAGTTTTGGTACTGTCAGAGATATCGGATGGTTTTTTATCATCTTCATTCAAAATTATTTTTTTGATATCAGGTGATTCTTTTTTACCACCAGGTTCAGGAGTGGAATCTTCATGTATACCTTTTTCTCCTTTTTTTTCTGCAATTATATCCAATAATAATTTATTATCAATCATATTCAATAAATTAACTTCTTCATCTGTGGAAGTATCTTCTTTATCTTCTTTATCTTCTTTACCTTCTTTATCTTCTTTGCCTTCTTCAGGTGAAATATCTTTTTTATCAACTTCATCTGGTCCTTTATCTTCGTCATCACTAGATAGTTCGTCATCAAAAAAGGTCACAGGTTCTGTTTCTTTTTTAATTTCTTTAAGTTCTTCTTCTGGGATCTCAATTATTTCATCGAATGAAAATTCTTTATCATCATCTTCTTTTACATCTTCTTTTTTTACTATTATTTCTTCTTTGGTAGATTTATATGATTTTAAATCGATTGTTTTTTCAGATATTTTTAACATATTGTTATGATATACTCTTTTTGTATCTGGTATATCATTACCAGGGATTAATGATTTATATTCATTATGTATTGAATTAATTTCAGATTGTTTTGCTATAATATCTCTAACCTGATCACTTAAAACCATATTTATATATAATATTAAAATAAATAAAATGGAACAATATTATGAAAAAGATAAATTAGAATTAGGTATAGATGAAGCAGGTAGAGGATGTTTATTTGGGCCTGTATCTGTTGCTGGTGTTATATGGTTAGATGAAGAACCTAACCCATCTATTGAAATTAAAGATTCTAAAAAATTATCTTTAAAAAAAAGGTTATTGGCATATGATTATATTTTAGAGAATTCTATAGCAAATAGTTCTGTTCTAATACACCATGATGATATTGATAAGGATAATATTTTGAAATCGACTATAAAAGGAATGCATGAATGCGTGGATAATATATTAAATTATATAAGCATTGATACAATATTAGTAGATGGTAATCAATTTAAATTTTATATGGGAGAAGATGGTGAATGTATAAATCATCATTGTATTATAAACGGTGATAATATATATAAAAGTATTGCTGCAGCTTCTATATTAGCAAAAGTAAATAGAGATAATTATATTTTAAATTTATGTGAAGAATATCCTGAGTTAAAAAAATATGATATTCATAATAATAAAGGATATGGTACAAAAAAACATTTGGACGCAATAAAAGAATATGGTATTACTAAATGGCATAGAAAAACATTTGGTATTTGTAAAGAATATTGTTAAAATAGCACGAACAAATTAATCAAATGTAATTAACACTTTATCTTTTTCACTTTTAATAAAATATAAATAATTTTTGGTACCATTAATATATTTTTCTTTAAGTACTAAATTGTAATCTATATATCTAATAAACTGTCTCAAAATGACAATACATCTTTTTTCATTAATATCTTTCAAATATTTATTTGCTTTACATGGTAAATAATATATTTTTAATTTTTCTTTAATATCGTTCATTTTGTCTACGACATTTAAATTAGATAAATCTTGTTTTGTAAAATAGAAATCCTCATCATCTATAGATTTTATGTTAAATATTACCATTAAATCATTAATAATATATCTATCAGGATTTCTTCTAAACAATTGATTTTTCATTGATATATATATTAATATTTTAAGTTAAAATAATTATAAATATTAATAATATATAACAATCACAATGGACGAAATTATAAATAATAAAGTTAATGTTTGGGATATTATAGATACATACTTTAGAGACGAACCTTATTATAAATCTCAACACCAAGTTGATTCATTTAACGAATTTATTTTCTCAAAAGATAACGGTATTCAAAATATTATTACAAGAGAAAACCCTTACATAATTCATCAGGGTGATAAAGGAGGTAATAATGTATCATTTAAATATGAATTACAATTTTATTTCGGTGAAACCTTAGAAGATGATTCTGAAAAATCTAATTATGGTGAAATTATAAATAAAGAAAATATATTCATTTCCACACCTACTTTATATGATAATGACAAATCTAAATATATGTATCCAAATGAAGCTAGATTAAATAATTATACCTATAGATCTAGTATATTTTGTAATATTGGTGTAAAATATATTATATTAGATTCAGATAAATTGATTGTTAAGAATTTTGAAAAAGTTAATATAGGTTTCATTCCTATCATGATTCATTCTAAACTATGTTTATTAAATAGTTTAGATTCTGTTAAATTATCTGAATTAGGTGAATGTCCATATGACCAAGGAGGATATTTTATAATTAGAGGAAAAGAAAAAGTAGTATTATCACAAGAAAAAAAAATTAATAATATTTTGTACATAACTAAAGGAAAAGATAAAATATTATGTGAAGGATATATTAAATCAGTATCTACCAAGGGGTTTCAAAGTTCGAGAACAAATAATATATATTATTATACACACAGTTATAGAATAAATCAAGATGGTGAACAAGTATATAAACGAGATAATATATTTTCAGTAAGAATATTGGGATTTGTTGGTATAAATCCAGTAAATAGTAATGATTCTATACCTTTATTTATACTATTTAGAGCATTAGGACTTGTATCAGATAAAGATATATTATCATACATTATATATGATAAAGATGACGACGTTTTAAAAAATAAATTATATGATTTAATTACACCGTCTATGAAATATTCACAACCAATTTATACTCAAGAAAGTGCATTTAAATTATTAATGCCATTAACCAAGGGTAAATTACCAATCAATGTAATTGATATATTAAATAATAACTTTCTACCTAATTATGGTAATAATTTATTAATTAAAGCACAATTTCTAGGTTATTCTGTTAGAAAAATGTTATTATCTTATTTAGGGTTAATTGATACTACAGATAGAGATTCATATTCATATAAACGTATTGATTTAGCTGGTTCATTATTATTAGAATTATACAGAGAATTATGGGGTGGCTTCAAAAAAACAATATCTAAAAAATTAGATTATGAATATCGTGCTAAAAATACTGAAATTTCGTTAGATGAAGATAAAATATCCGAATTAATTAATGAAAATAATAAAAATAATATTTTTGATATTTCTATGATGGAATATATATCTAAATCGTTTGGTGCTAGATTTGGTACAAATATCTCAGGTAGACAAGGTATTGTTCAAGATTTAAATAGAGATACTACTTTAGGCACACTATCTCATATTAGAAGATTATCATTTCCATTACCTGCTGGATCTAAATCATTAGGACCTAGAAAATTACATAATTCACAATGGGGTTTTGTTTGTCCAATCGATTCACCGGATGGAGGAAATGTAGGTATAATTAATCATTTAAGTATTATGGCAAAAGTATCTACAAATATTTTAGAAGATAGTATAATAGAATGTTTAAGAGATATTACTTTATTATTTATAGAAGATTCAACTGCAGAAGATTTATCTAACAATACATATATATTTTTGAATGGTAAAATAATAGGTTTATATGAGAATCCTGCTTTTTTATTTAAATATCTGAAATTATTGAAGTTAAATAGTATTATTAATATAAACACATCTATATCATGGAATATAAAATCGAATGAATTACATATATTTACTGACTCTGGCAGAATTATTAGACCAGTATTTTATTTAAAATCAAATGATAAAGGAGAAAAATATAATGAATTAATTAATAAAGATTATTCATATATTGAAACATGGAGTAAAGCAATACATGGATTAATGTATGACGAAAGCGATGGTAAAATTACAGTATATGATACTAAATATTATAAAGATGTTTTAGATAAAATTAAAGGTGACAATGACGATTTTATGAGATATTTGGAAAATCAAGCAGCTTGTATTGAATACATAGATTCAATTGAAAGTGAAAATGCTTTTATATCTAAAGATATTTATTCCATAGATAAAAATTATACACATTGTGAAATACATGCGTCTTTAATGTTGAGTGCATTATCTGTAAATATACCCTTTCCACACCATTCACAATATCCTCGTAATGCTTTCTCTTGTCAGCAAACTAAACAGGCAGTAGGAGTATATTCAAGCGCTTATAATACTAGATTTGATATATACGGACATATTTTATATTATCCTCAAAAACCTATTGTAACTACTAGATTTAAAAAATATACTGATGTTGATAAATTACCATATGGAATTAATGCTATTGTTGCAATATGTAGTTATACTGGTTATAATCAAGAAGATGCAGTTATTATTAATAAATCGGCAGTGGATAGAGGATTATTTAAATCTACTTACTATCGTAGTTATGGTTCAGAAGAAGAAATTAAAAAAGGACAAAAAGTATATTTCGCTAACCCATTATATCAAAAGAATGTCGTGAAAAAAGATCTCTCTAATTTTAGCAAATTAGATGATAATGGATTTATTAGAGAAGGTGAACATGTCACTGATAAAGATATCATCATTGGTAAATGTAATAGAGATATTACAGAAGATGGTGTGGAAATTGTGAATGTAACTGGTGAAAAAATAAAAAAAGGAACATATGGGATTGTAGATAAGGTTATTGTGACTAAAAATAATAAAGGTATGAGAACTTGTAAAATAAGAATTAAAAAAATAAGACCGGCTACTATTGGTGATAAATTTACATCAAGATGTGGACAAAAAGGTATGAGTGGTATGGTTTTAGAAGATTTTGAGATGCCATTCACTAATGAAGGCATAATACCAGATATTATTGTAAATCCTCATGCTATCCCAAGTAGAATGACTATTAATCAGTTATTTGAGGTAATATTAGGTAAATCATGTTGTATGGCCGGTTTATTAGGTGATGCTACTCCATTTTTAAATAATGATATAAATCAATATTTTGAATTATTAAAACAATATGGTTATGATAAATATGGTGACGAAATAATGTATTCAGGTATAACAGGTGAACAAATACATACTAATGTATTTATAGGACCTACTTATTATCAAAGACTTAAAATTATGACAGAAGATAAAATACATTCTAGAACTACCGGTCCATTACAACATATGACTAGACAACCTGCAGGTGGTAAATCGAATGATGGTGGATTTAGAATTGGAGAAATGGAAAGAGACGCCATATTAGCTCACGGAACTGCCGAATTTTTGAATGAATCTATAACTAAAAGAGCAGACGGGTATTTTGAGGGTAGATCATATAAAGTTAAAGTAAATCAAAAATCAGGATTAATGTCGTATAATGATGAAGAAATTAAAGATATTTGCAATATTGAAATCCCATATGCTAGTAAATTATTTTTACAAGAATTAGAAACCATGTCAATTGCACCGCGTTTAATAACTGAAGATACGGTCAATTCTAAACCAATATTTAATCATTTATTAAATAATTTTTCAAACAATAATATCGAATATGATGATGACGAAGAAGAAGAAGAAGAAGAAGATGTATTACCCCAGCAGGATGATGAATAAAAAAAATCTAAAAAGAAAGTAATATCTAATCCAATATTTTTAAATATCCTTTTCTATAATCCCAGTAAAAGTCTTGATTTACCCCACCTAACTCGCAAAACTCGTTATAATCATTTGCAACCTTGTATCTTTCATATTTATCATATGCCGAAGTGCCGGTGCTCTTAGGGTTTTCTTGTTGTAATGTAATTTTAACATTAGATTTCATATAGTTTTTAATAATAGATTGTTCAGATGGATCACCATTACATGTTGATTTCTCCTTGTTTATATCACTAAAATCTATCTTATTATTTAATTTTTCACACACCTTATTTTCAATTAAATCTTTCATATTTAAACCTTCATGATTTAAATTTTTTAATTCTTCATCATTTATTAAATTTTTTATTAATTTAGTTTTTATGGCATATACCATGGACTTGTAAATATAATCATTCATTTAATACATCTTCTATTATATTATTTACGAAATCATTTATCAAATTTTTAAAATTTATTTCTATAAATAAATCTTCTAAATTATTTAAAATAATATTGTAATCGCTATCTTCTATTAAATATTGTGGATATTTCTTTTTTATTAAATTTAATAAAGAAATATCTATATGAGATTGTTTTTTTAGTTTATCTTTATTAATTTTTAACGGATTAGCTATTAAATGGTATAACTCATTATCATTATTCATTTAATTATAAATATACAATACAAAATTATTATCAAATTTTTTTATATTATTTATATTTAAGTCTACATGATCATCATTTAAATTATTATTATTTCTCAATTTGATTATATTATTTTTTGAAGGGATATTTATTTTTAAATGATCATTTATATATAATATTATTTCATTTATTATATTGATATCTTGTTTATTCAATAAAATTAAATATATAAACTCATTATTTTTATATATTTTAAATTCATTTATTCTTATAAAAATACCATTCATAAATACATTATTTAAATCATATATTAATTTAGTATACTTAAATTTATGTATAAATTTAATATTATTTAAAATTATACTATTCTTATTTAGAATTAAATTCATAAAATAATTAACTTAATATTATGAATAATCTTTTTCAAGATTATAAACACAATCGATCTTTTTTAGATTTAGTCAATTATAAAATAGGATATATAATTTATAATTTTATGTGTAATAAAAATCATCCTAATATTATTATAAATGGTGTACCGAATTCAGGGAAAACATTATTAATAAAAACAATAATAAATGATATATTTAATGTAAATAAATATACAAAAAAAGAATTATTATGTGATAATATATATTATGATAAAAGTCATATACATTATCATTTTGATTTAAAAATTATTAATAATAATATTAATTTTATACCTTTTATAAAAGAGATTGCAAATAGTTATAATTATTTTTTAAAAAATTATAATTATATTATTTTAGACAATTTCGAATATTTATCATATATAAATCAAAATAAACTTCGTGTTATAATTGAAAAATCCTTTAATACTACTAAAATAATATTAATAACAAGAAAAATTAATAATATTATTGAACCATTAAAAAGTAGATTTACAACCTTTCGAATACCCAAACATAATTTATTAGATAAATTTGTTTATTTTAAAAAAATATTATCAAAAAATAACTTTATTATTAATGATGTAAGGTTACTAAATATTTTTAAAAAACACGATGATATTAATTATAATTTTATTAATATTTTATCATATTTGAAAACAGGTATTATTAATAATGATATTTATGATGAAATTATTAAAAAATATATGAATATTATAAATTCTAAAAAGAATATACAAACTAAAATAACATATATGAAACAATTAATATATTTATCAAGGTCTATAATAGATATAAATACATTTTATAGAAGATTTTTAACATATTTATTGGACTTAAAAATTACTCATGATAAAAAATATAAATTAATTAACGTGTTCAAAGACAATGATATATTAGTGAATAAATCATTCAAAGATTTATTATATTTAGAAGGATTATTAATTGAAGTTTATCAGATATTAACGACGTCTTCTTGATTTATTTCTTAATGATTTTTTTGATCTAGTATTAGATTTCTTTTTAGATCTCTTTTTAGATTTCTTTTTCTTGGATCCTGTATGACATTGAACTTTTTCCCATGTACCTGAATTCTCTACTTCTTTAGGTATTATATCAGTAATCACATGACCGCCACCACTGGGAGCACTCATTAACCAATTATCATTATCATAATTATTAGTTATTGTATAATATGTAGGCATCCCTATTGGCCTAACACAATTACCTACTTTCCAATTATATGTATTACCACCTTTATATTGCACTTTTTCCGACTTCTTTTTAGACCTCTTTTTGGATCTCTTTTTAGATCCGTGAATAGAGTCTTTCCTTATTATATCTTTCAATGTATGTATCCCTTCCTTAAGTTGACTGTGAAGCGATCTAGTTTTAGGACTGGGTTCCATACCGAAGCATTCAGAGTCGATTATACTATTGAAAGTACGTTCTAAACCATCGAGAGTTCTTGTAAGACTTTCAGAGGATTGTTCTGTAATGCGTGGTTTTTTAGTCACGGTTGTCATATTTGTTATAATATACCATAGATTATAATAAATATTAATTTAAAAACAAAGTTTATTAATAAATTAGATGGATTTATATGAATTATTAGAAATTGATGGAAATGATTTTAATACGAATATTCTTAAAAAACAATATCATAAAATGTGTTTAAAATATCATCCTGATAAAGGAGGCGATGTTAACCATTTTAAACTCATCCAAGAAGCATACGAAGTTTTATCAGATGATAATAAACGCAGCCTATATAATAATTATAAAAGATTTTCATTCCTAAAAGGTTATGATTTCACTGATGATGAATTTCAAGAAATAAATTCATATTATGAAGATCTATTAAAAAACGAAAATGTCCGTTTAGCAAGAACATTATATAAAACATTGCCTCAACAAGTTAAACAAAGATTAAATTCAATGAAAGATTATATATTCAATTATGATAAAAATAAGGCGCTATGTAAAGAAATAGTTTTATCTGCAAAATACATTGATATAACTAAATTATATGAAGATTTTATTATAGAATTAAATGTAAAATTAGAGGATGCATATAATAATTCTTTAAAAAGAATAATAATCGTATCTAAATATGGAATATATTATTTATTTTTAAGAGATTATAATGAAAAAATTTATTTATACAATAAATATTCATTAATTATTAAATTAAAAACATCACCCGAAAATGATTTTTCAAGAAATAATGATGACCTAATTATGATATATAAACCACAAATACATGAATTATTTAATAATACAATTTTGGATATAATGTTACCTAATAATAATAAATTATTATTGAATGTAAATGATTTGAAATCGAAAGATTACATAATTATAAATAATAAAGGATTCAATCATAAAGGAAGATTAATTATTATTAAATTAGGTTAAAAGGTTTAATTATATATCTTATATCCCAACCTATCTGATATGACCATATATATAAACATTCCACCCCATGATACACCAACATAGGCCAAAAAGACTGCTTCTTTAAATGTACTAAATATTCTATGAATACCTCTGCTTTCAGGGTGTCCTCGGTCTCTATATATCGTTATCCAAAATAATATGAATAGACCTATAAGAAATACTAGAATTCCTAATAATATTTGACCTATAATTAATAAAATTTTATTCATTATAAATATTAAATATAAAAAAATATAATAAGAGAATTTAATCATTACCTACCCGTTATGACAACAATAGGCGATAATATAATCATTATTAAATATAATAAAGCATTACCAAATGATTTTATAATTCGGTCTGACCCTTTTTCACTTGAATCTTCATACATTTCATACCAAAACTTCAAAAATAATATAAACAAAAACGTCAAAACCCCCAATAATATTTTACCTACAATTGATAAAATTTTATTCATTATAAATATAAAATATAAAAAAAACTCCTTCTGCTGGGTTCGAACCAGCGACCTATCGGTTAACAGCCGAGCGCTCTACCAACTGAGCTAAGAAGGATTATACGTCTATTCAAGATGTTGTTGATGTCTCCTGTAGTCGCCGCCCTCTTCAAGATGTTGTTGATGTCGCCTGTAGTCGCCGTCCTCTTCAAGATGTTGTTGATGTCGCCCGTAGTCGCCGTCCTCTTCAAGATGTTGTTGATGTCGCCCGTACCTGCACACCCAATTGTTAGTATTCTCTATACTAAGGATACTCACTATATATAACACAATATACTCACCATTTGCGGAAAATTCGTCGCAATCAGCAGGATTTGAACCTGCGCGGGCAAAACCCAATAGATTTCAAGTCTATCTCCTTAACCACTCGGACATGATTGCAAAATCACCCCGATATTGTGAAATATCCGGACATGATTGCTCAAATCATTCCAATATACTATATATTTATTTCTTTAAATATTTATACTTTAATATTATAACTCAAATATAAAAACATTTTAATGATCTTCGTAATATTATACAAATTATGATAGTATACAACAGTGTCATTGATTGCTTATATTGTTTTTATCATGTTATAATTATAGGTTTACTCATTCACGCGATTTAGTATTATACTGGGTTGTGTGCACCGATATATATTATATAATATTTTTCAATAATAAACGCACTATAAATGAATTATTTATCAAAGGCTTTCATAAATGACGGATCTGTAATTGATTTATCATACATGGATAGAAGATGTCTAATAATCTTTCTCTTTTGTTGTTGTTCATGGTCACCCTTTCGTGGAGAAGGCAACTCACGCAACGGTTTTATTAATTTATCTGATACTCTACGATTCAATAAATACCAATTTTTAATATCTAGTAAAATAGGAATACACTTATCACGAAACTCCTTATTTACTTTAGATAAAATATAAAGTTTCTTTATATCGAATGTATTATCCTGTTTCCCACCATGCAATGGTAATCTTTTATCAGGATTACCACATGATATCCATAATGAATATGGACCATAATGAATATATCCACAACCAATTATCTTTGAAATAAGTTCATCACTTAATATTTTAAACATTATCTTTTAATTAAAAAAAAATAAATAATATCAAATTTATTAAAATCATTATTAAATTTAATTAGATATTTTTCTCAATCTCTTTTCATTAAAAGGTTTAATATCTTTTGTTACTTTTAGCATATATGTGAAATTTTTTTTATTATAATCATAAATAAATTGCGTTTGTTCTTTTTCCATATCTGGATAAAAGTCTTCAGATATTTGTTTCAATAATTTATTATTTTGTTCAAAAATCACTTCTCTTAAAATATCCATTAGTTTTATAAAAAATTAAATAATGGAAAATCAAATTTATATATAAATATTGAAATTAATATTATAAATGGATAATTTATATCTAATGTTTTAAAATTCCATAGAAATTTATTATATAATGGATGTATCATAAAATGAAATAAACTTTTAAAATTAAATATATTTTTACCTAATGAATTAGATCTAATTAATATTCCTCCAACAGAATATTCTGTATATATTATAAATATTAATGTTATAATTGATATAAATAATAGAAATTTTATCATATATTAAATATTATTTTTTAAATCTTTAAAGATTAATTGAAATAAACTTAAAAATTTGATTTAAAAAATTAATAATTTATATAATAAATATGGATACGCTCTTGACCGGAAATCAATTCATTAAAATGAGAGACCAAGGGAAATTCTCTAAAAAATTCGAAGGGAAACATAGTTATTTTCTATATTTCTCTGAGAAACCGGTTCCTAAAAAAGAAAATAATGGTAAATTTATTAATAGATATTTTCATAGTAGTAATATGCCTAATAAATACAATATTCAGCTGACCAAGTAATAAAATATATTAATTATATATGCCTAGAAGAATTAAATCTCATCATAATTATGAAACGAATCATAAAAAACAAATTGAAAATATGACAACTATTATTGAACATTTAATGAAACGTATTAGATATTTAGAAGATAATATAAAATATTTACAATATGGATTATTAATAGAAGATATTAATAAAATTATAGATCATAGTACTGAGTAATATGATTTTTTGGATGATATATATGTATTGAAAATGTATATTGATTACTATTTTTTATTTTATGATAACCAATTTTATCATCTATATATGATTTTTCCAATGAACCATAATAATTTATATCAATTAAAGAGAGTTCTTTATTATATATTTCTTCTTTTAATAATCCTTTTATAATAAACATATGACAACCATTTTCACTATGATTATGTATTTTAGAAATAGCGTTTGGTTGCCATACAATAAAGAAAATATCTACAAATGGAAAAGGTATTTTATATTTAGTATAAGACATTATATTTAATAACTATTATTTTTTAATATTTAAATAGAATTTACTAACAATATATAAAATGACTACACTTAATAAAGACACACAATTTAATGAATATATATGCGTTGACGCACTAAATTTTACACATAAATTCATGGATAAAAACTGGAACTTAAATAAATCTCTTAAAGAAGTTAAAAGATTTGTAAATAATGTTCATAAAGATAATAAAGAATTAATAGTGTTTATAGATGGATCAGCAGAAACAGACGAAACATTAAATAAATGGTATGGTAAAAGAGTCAACGAAATTATGAATAATAAAAAAGGTGTTCCACACGCATGGGCTACCTTATTGGG
>Ga0209632_10000846_pt1 | contig 31700 bp, 34 predicted proteins | sample COG_10_FD_184754 | JGI IMG/M metagenome (GOLD analysis project Ga0209632, IMG submission 184754) | Pelagic Microbial community sample from North Sea - COGITO 998_met_10 (SPAdes) (version 2) | ecosystem: Environmental > Aquatic > Marine > Neritic zone/Coastal water | place: Helgoland, sampling... | reverse complement strand
CTACGGAGTTTACGAAGTTCCTCTCTTTGCACTTCGCGCTTTATTTTATGCAACTCGATGGCATCTAGTTCCTGTTCCATTTGTGTACATTCGACCCAAATATGAGAATAATCTCTAGTTGTTGTGGATATCTTATAGAGGTCATGAAGATTTGTTAGACGAAGATAGATTTTTTTTATTCGGTGGTATTGAACATCGAATTCTTCTAAAATCGAAGCAAAATTTTCCATTTTTCTAACATTTCTATTCTAAATACTCAAAAAATGGAACTTCGCCATCGTTGTTCGTCACCACTGTGCACTATGATTTTTTACCGGATTTAAGGGTGCGTCTAAATGTTCAAAGGAATATGGATGACACAACATTGTTAGAGAATCCCCAGTATGTTAAAAAAAAAGTGTATAAATTGATAATGATTATCATACAAAATGATCCTGACCAATCGCGCACGCAAAAAAATCGAACAATATAACTTGCAACCAGAAGATATTATAACAGTCATTGAAAGCGGCGAAGAGGTGCGACAACCCGCGAGACAAACCGTTTCAAATGGAAGCGGTGGCCAAAGACTACTTACATATCAAGAAAAACACTCGACGACTATTCTCAAACGAGTGGAAGGCCTATATGTTCGATTTAAACCGGAAGATATACTTGTCATAGATGTTTATATGAATTATAGGTCCCAGCGACGCAACCATGATGTTGTTTTGGAGACATTAGACGTAGAAGCCAATGCCGCAGCCCAGTGATATTTTATTACTTGAACAAATACACGAGAGGGGCAAATTCCAATCTAGATAGTGCTCACCGGTGTGAATAAAAAATAAAAACTTTTCTAAGTTTGTCTAAAGTACAAAGAGTGTACCTGTTTATATTACGATTGCCAATCACCGATTCCACTCCAAGCATGGTTCATGATACCATGGTATTGCTCAGGGATATATTCATGCACAAATTGAATCATAGTTTGCAAGTCTGGTGTTAATTTGTGAACCATTTCACCAGCTTTCCTAAGTTTCGCATTAGCAGAGTCAACATACAGCATCGTCTTGTGCTCTTCTATAGTCGGGTGTTCTATATTCTTCATCATAACTAATCCTTCCGCTAGTATTTGTTGAATGGTTTCAAGATTCAGTTCTGAACAGGGTTTATTTTTGGGCATTTTTGTTTCTAATCAACAGTTCGAAATCCGCGATACTAATAAGACAAACATAATTGGATGCCATGTTCTATTGTTTTGTACAGGTGCGAAGACTATTTTTAAAAGTCCATGAAATAGGTTGCCATTTGTGACAGATTCCTTTTGCTTTATCTGTGCATTCTTTGTCATAATCATATTCATCATTGCCGTTGCCCTGTTTCTTCCAATCATCATAGGGTGACCACAAATTAGAATTACTTATGTATGGGTTTCTGTTCCATGAGATAGAATCAGTCTTTTTACTTGAGACAGTCCATTGTGCATCTCCACCACAGGTGTCACCGGTGGTGCGTGCATTGTCGGACTCCGAGCATCGTCCATAAGAATTGCAAGCTTCTGTGCCTGTTTCATTGTTAGTGTCTGACCGTTCGGAACCAATGCAGACATTATCAAGTGGATTCCATGTATTCTCACTGAGAACACTATTCGACCAACAACTACAGGTGCCATCTCCTTTGCGTCCCCAATTGCACCAACCACCTCCACTACATGCAATGTAACAGAAGCCACGGTTGCATATGGATTGTGGCTTCAAGGGGGATTGATTCATCGTCAGACTTCCAAATGGTTGGAAAACATCTTGAAGTTGTGTCAGTGGGAGACGGCCACCACCATCACCTATTTCCATTCCATTACATTTTTGACAAGTGTCGCCCCAGTACTGTGGAGCACATTCGGTGCAGGTGTTGCTGTTTTCTGCTTTATTAAAATACACGGGTTCACCAGTATATCGTTCAACAAAAGGTGCCAGCATCCAAGCATTGTCTTCTGACACATCGCAATTGCAATGACCGTCCCCTTCAACACCTCCATTGCATTTACCGTGGCCTGAGCATTGGTTTTTGCCTGGACCTCCAGGACATGTTTTGCAGTCAGCGCCCCAAAAACCATCTGAACAGATATCACATTGAAGATCGTCGTTCCAATCTCCACATTCGCACAAATCCCCTGACCAGGCGATGATTTTGTCTGGATATGTAATTTTTGTAATTGGGTCTACATAAACCTGTTCGCCACAGTCACATCGCATATTGATATACTCACCACCTTTGCCTGCCAGTGATATCCCGCCGGAGGAGACTGAACATGTTCCCTTATTACCAGAACAAATTGTATTTTGTTTCCCAGTTATCCAATCATAACCTGGACAAAAATCACAAGCTGGTGACTGTTGATAGTGCTCCAATCTATTGTCACCCAGTAATTCTCCAAAAAAAGAGGGGTCACAATTGCAATTTCCAGAACCGTGCCATGACTCTTCGCAACAAACAGTATTCAAACAACGACCACCATTGTAGTTGCCACTATCCTGACAATCCTCATCTTTTTCACAAATATTTCCATTAAAATTAGAATACCATGTTTCATCCACCGGTTGGTCAATGCCTGTGCATTTCCCTCGACAGTTTTCTGAACGCTGACAATCTAAATGAGAAGAACATTGGGAAGTACCAGTGCAGATGGCTTCCCAAGGGTATTTATCCTTGAACCACTTCGCACCTGCTATTTCGCATTCGGATTTCTCTTTACCCTTATCTGAGCAGAATCCAGAATTTTTCAGTTGCCTTCCTTCAAACTCTTGTGCAGCATCGTCGTGACATGTGCCGCGATTGTTGCATTTGACAGATGCTATATCTTTCAACTTTTTTTGGACCTGTTGGGAAGTTTCCTCCAATTGTATGGTCAGTGTTGTTTTGGTCAGGACATCAGTGTCTGTGCTCTTGTAATTGTCAATCTGAAAAATCGTGCCATATTTACCATCAATTGTTTTCACTCTGGTTCCGGTAGTCAACTTGTTGTTCTGAGTTAATGTCACCAGAGGCACATCATTTCCGTAGGGACAACGTGTACAATAGTATCCAAAATGATTGGGCAAACACTCATCACACAAATGACGCTGGTCGTCTGCAGCTATTGAGTTAGGAAACAATGCAGATTTATGAGTCCATGGTTGCCAACCGTTGTCACACACAGAGCAATCGTCACCAGAGTAACCTTTGACACACTCCTCGCAGTTGACCCCAGTATAACCAGTTTTACAACGGTTGCAGGCAACAGCAGAAGCAGAAGTTGGTTCTGGTTTCCATCGTTCCGAGCAGATGGCACAATCAGGACCACCCCATTGTGGGTCACAGATACAAGTACCTGTCCCATACACTCCCCAATCGCACACGCCATGGGATAAGTCACAAGTACATGGAGCACACTGCGGGCCCCATTGCGCTTCTGTACAGTCACATGGTCCCAATTTGTATGGATACTTCCAAGTTATCCAGACACCAAACAAGGCAAAAGACAAGGCTGCTGCTAAAAATGTGAACGATGAAAAAACCTGTACCAGAGGCCATCGTTTTCTATGATTGCATTTTTGTATATACAAAGCAGAGAACATATACAACGACCATGTCCATGCAATAACACCGCCCAAGCCAATCCAAAATATACCCAATATCCAACCAGAAGGTGTCTCTGGTGGTCGATATCCAGACTTGTACATTGTTTGTGTACCGGACATCAATAGTCCGAGGCCTGTGAAAATGGAAAATAAACTAAGAATTTTAAACGTGTTAACTCCATACATTCTGGTACAGATATCAGACTATTTATACAATATAATTCATAAAATGTTTAGGAGGAAGCTTTAAAGTTGTTGGTAATCAGCTGTTGTTGTTGTTGTACCATAGTGTACAACACCTCATTTCTTTCTTCTATTTCTGCATTCTTCTTTTGACAGATTGACAATGTTGATTTCAATTGACTGAGTTCAAGCTGCAGTGCTTGGATTTCTTTGACCGATAGTGCTTCTTGACACACTGTCAGTGCGGCGATTGGACTACTTGGAGTTGAGCGTTGCATCATAGATTTTAGAAAAGACATACAAAGAAAAAACTAGTTGTATCAAAGAAAAAACTAATTGTATTTATACTTTACATAGAGACTGTTGTAATATTGTTTGTTGACCGTGTACCATGTGCAAGACCAATCTGCACAGCCCCTGATGACATTAGTGGAAGTACTGCCTTGACACCAGCTACTATTTTAGAATATTCGTCGTTATCATGGTGCAACTCATGTAGTTGTTGCTGTAATATAGCTAGTGTTTCCTGTGCAGCTTGTATGTCTGTTGCTATTTTCAAATGTTCAACGTTTTTCTTGTGTTTCTTTTTACTGTGTGGTAGAAAGCGTTCCTGACGTTTACTTTTGACATAGAATTTCTCTGAACGCTCTGCTAGGTTCATCAAGAATTTACCGTCAACAAATGGCACAACAACAAAGACAAACTGTGATGGCAGCCCTGATGTATGCGATGTGTAATTCACACCTAGTTCGAAAGCAGTATCTGTGCCTGACTTTTTATCTATGCATTTTTTTTTGAAGAAAATGGTGTTGTTTGGGACTGACTTTGTCAATACAAAAATCCCGTTGACTTCGCGCTGTATTTCAACAGTCTTGGACTTGATGTCGGGAACACGCACTCTGACAAATTTACTGTTTGGATAATACAACACTTGTCGAATATATAAATGTTTGTAAGAGGACATTTGCGGACTTAGGCGGAGACCAGGGTATTTTTTGTCCACATAGGGTTCGTCTCGATACAAAGTGTGACAAGGTTCAGAGGCGAAATTCTGTAAAGATGTCTTCGCAGGGAGCTGTGACACTTGGGCAAAAGTCATTCCTGGATATTCAGGAATTTTCTTTTTCAAAGGTATAGGCTTATCGGGGACAGCTGAAGGCTTTTCAACATCGTCAGTGTCTATCCATTCGTCTTCTGACTCTTCTGACAGCATTATCGACTCTTTATTTTGCAAGGTGGAAGACATATTTAGGTGCAAGGTGGAAGACATAACCGACGTATGATGAGAAAGAATACTTTGAATAGAAAATGACATATTCTTATAATATGTTTTTTATTTAGAATAGAAATTTCTTTGATAACTGAAGAATTTTCCAGTTGGATATCAATGTAAACAATAGTTATAACCGGTTAAAGCATAATCATAATAAACAGTATGACTTGCCCTCCTCCTTTTGCCCTCCTTCTCCTTTTGCCCTCCTCCTCCTTTTGTCACATCGTTGTCCACTGTCGTTGTCCACTGTCGTTGTCCACTGTCGTTGTCCACTGTCGTTGCAATCTCTTGCTATGTCGGTCTCTGTCGGTCTTATTACACTCCTCTTTTCACCGGATTTATCTTTTTTCATTTAGCGCGCTTACCCTTTCCTTTTTCCTTTTTTCCCCACCTCCTTTTTGTGGTGCACACACTTTTTGTGGTGCACACACCTCTTCTGTCTCGTCCGCCTCTCTCGTCCACCTCACTCGTCCTCTCTCGCCCTCTCTCGTCCTCTCTCGTCCTCTCTCGTCCACTTCTCTAACATTTTGTTAGACTTTTTGGATTACCGTAGATCTATAAAAAATTATTACCTCTTCTGTCTCGTCCTAGTGCTCATGGACAAATTCGACACTATGAGCCGAAAAGAGTTGCTGGAATTGGTGACAAAATGTGTGTGTTCTTCCTTGAACCGAAAAGATTTGCAGGAATTGGCCAAGGAAGGCAAACTTTCAGAGTACAATGTCAACGGAAAGTCAAGCAATGTGCGAATTATCGAAGCGGTGCGTCAGCGCGATATTGACAACGAGACTAACTCTGGACTTATCGCCAGACTTCGTAAATTTTACAGACTTCAGGCAGAAATCGACAATTACGAAAATCTTAGGTCGACCACCTGCGATGAAATAAAAATCTTGCAAAAGGCGCAAGCTGATTGGCACAGAGAACAAGCTCAGCAGCAGGAAGCATTAGCTCAGGAGTGTCGAGCTAAATTACCAGCATTAAAAGCCGAAGCGGTTACCCTCCGTAACGAATTAGTCAAATTAAAAAAAGAAGATGAGCTTGCAAATAAAAGGGATGGTTTACAACCTCGTACCCTGTCCACCACCATGCTTGAACGACGTAAATCAAACCGCAAATCAAAAAAAAAATAAGTTTTTTGACGACAACGACTACGGTAGTTTAAAAATAATAAAAATAATAAAAATAATATTTAAATATTCTTGGACACGGATTTTCATTCCGGTTGACTACTACTATATAAGAATACAACCAGAGCACAAATGTGTGGTATTCTTGCTCTGTTTCATGAACATCGTTCTGGAAACCGTTTTGAAAAATTAAACCGTCGTGGACCGGATATGTCAGGTCATTTTGCAACTGAATCAGTATGGCTTGGTCATACACGTCTCGCCATTGTGGGTCCAGAAGCAGGAGCTCAGCCAATTATAACTGCCAACTGGGTCCTTGTCATCAATGGTGAAATTTACAATGGTTCTGGTCCTACAGATTGCTACTGTGTGCCTGAGTTGTTGGACAGCTTGGGTCCAAATGCTCCAGTCAAGATGGACGGTGTCTTTTCTTTTGTGGCATACAACAAACATTCTAAGGACATCATTGTTGCACGCGATGCTGTTGGTGTCACTCCATTGTATTGGGGTACCAGTCCACATGGGCTCTATTTTGCATCATTATTGGATGCAATTCCGGTCGATGCTTTGGTCAAAGTGGTACCACCCGGTCACAGTACCTGCTTCAACTTGTCTAGTGGGATGCCAGAGTTTAAGCCATGGTCTACCCCATACAATCCATGGGTTGACCTTACTCTCCTCAAACCTCCCACAAATTTGGTTGAATTAATGTACAATGCAGTCTCTAAAAGATTGATGGGGGATGTCCCATGGGGTGTTCTTCTGTCAGGTGGTCTTGATTCTACAATTATAGCCTCTATTGCAGTGCAACTGAGTCACAAGCGTCGAGATTATCCTATTGTACATACATTTTGCATTGGTATCAAAGATTCGCCCGATGTCCACTGGGCCAAGATTGTGGCAGAGGAATTGGGCACACACCACACTTCTTTCGAGTACACAATTGAAGAAGGCATTGCTGCCATTCCTGAAGTGGTCCGTGCAGTCGAGAGTTACGATGTGACTACCATCCGAGCATCGACACCCATGTGGTTGATGGGAAAAGCTTTAAAACGTCGTGGTATTAAGATGGTGCTCTCTGGCGAAGGTTCTGACGAATTATTTGCAGGTTATCTGTACAATTTGTTTTGTCCATCCGAGTCTGAGATGGTTAAGGAATGTCAGAAGAAAATGTATCAGCTGCATGCTTTTGATTGTGCTCGTGCTAACAAGACACTTGGAGATTGGGGTGTCGAAACACGAGTACCGTTTTTGGACAGGGAAGTTGTGGATTTCGCCATGAATCGTTTGCATCCGCGCTACAAAATGTCAGGCACCCACCCAGACGGACCCAAAGCTGAGAAGTGGTTCCTTCGCGCAGAATTTCAACATTTAGTGCCCAAGTGTGTGATAGACCGTACCAAGGCGCAATTCTCGGATGCTGTTGGTTCAGACTGGATAACACAGCTCAAGAAAGTAGCAGCAGAAAAGTGTGACAGTGTCCAGGTCTCTGTGGACAACGAAGCCAAGTGGTACAAGAGTCTATTCGATAAACAGTTCCCACAAGTAGGAGCTGAAAAAACTGTCCTCTATACAAAATCATCCATTGCGTGTTCTTCTGCTGCAGCAAGTCACTGGCATGCTGGCTTTCAACATTGCCTTGACCCATCAGGAGATGCTGTAGCAACAGCAATGAGTGAACGAGCCAGGGACTTTAGTTGAGCCTGTCAGCTGTGGAACGAGCCATTCACGACACAGCGCGCGCGCACTATTGTGTTCATATAAATACTTTTATTGTTTATAAAAATGAGTCACTTGTACAGTCTAGATAATTTCTTTGCTTCGAAGAGGAATCGAATAGTCTTCCGGATTCCACGCAGAGGTCAGTTGTTTGAGTAGTTTTGTACATATGTTCCAACTATTTTTTAAAGTATATAAATATAATGAATATAGGCAAAATGCAGCGTTATATCGAAATGGGATTTTCCGCAGAGTTGTCTGCTGAAGCTGTTGAGAGATTTGAGGACGATTTACACAGTGGCTGTCATTGGTTGATGACACGAGAAAGTGTTGGTCGTGTACCCAAGCGACTGTGTCTGGCGCAACACCACAGCAATGAAACCTATTATGATTCTGAAGTCACAGTAGATGGTGTCAAGTGGAAAGTAGATGGTTATGACAAAAAGCATGCCCTGATACGAATTCGTAACCACGAAAAAGCACGTTGGAAACATATCTCCGACGCTCGTCTGGAGTGGGTAGTTGTTCATCACAACAAACCACAGAATTTCGTCCCTAAAGCTTCTTGGAAACGAAAAGTTGGTTCGTTTACAATGGCGGTGCCTGTGTTGTCGGGTCAGTATCCTATCACTGTTCAAAATGCGATTTCGACGATTCAACTACATGGTCGTCCATCCGCAAATAGACCAATTGACCAGGGTCTGTGGCGGGCATTATTTGCATTGAATCGTACCTACAAGCATGTACCATCTCGTCCAAAACCACAGGGAACGAATAGCCGCGATATTCACGAATTCCGTGTTGAGTGGATGACCTATTTTTTTGCATTGTGTGATGTGTACAATGTAACAGAGCAATGTTTTTCCACAACCTTGTACGAAGAAGGCATCGAAGCAGTATTGAAGCTGTTTCCAGCCTCGGACGAGCTGCGTTCCCGATTGGAACATTGGAGCACGCCCCAATCTTTTCTAAAAATAGAGCTGCAGGAATGGAAGCAAGATTGTTTGCCATTGGTCGAGTTTACATGTTCCAAAATTGTCAAAGAGTGTGTGTATATCGATGTTCATTTTCATGACATGACATTTGTGAAACTGGACGATGCGGATGAAGCACGCATTCATCTGCAGTTTCAATACTTATTTGCTGCAATCTTTGATACTGATTGTGTTGTAGAGAAAGGATATTTGGACCGACTGCAGTTGCAGAAAACATTAAAAAAATCCAAGAAATCACACAATGATAGTACTGAACCATCCGATATATTTGTGACGACCTTGTTTCCGTATCAAAAACAAACACTGAATTGGTTACAGAACCGTGAGACAATCGCACCACATATTGATACGGAGGGTTGGCGACGCCATGAGCTTTCGGATGGGTTTACATTCCACAGTTCTGTCTTTGGGCATTTTTCACATACTGCACCAACCCAGAGTGTGCGGGGAGGTATATTGGCACAAGATGTTGGTATGGGGAAAACTGTGGAGATGTTGGCCTTGATTGCGACCTCACCAGTTCCTGGTCCAACCTTAGTAGTCATGCCCACTACAATGTTGTCAGTGTGGATGGTTGAGGCTCAGAAACATGTACCCTCTTTAAAGACTGTCAAGTTCCATGGTGCTCGTCGTTCGTTGTTATCTATCAAAGAAGCAGACATAGTCTGTACAACCTATCGGATAGTAGCCAACGAAAGTCGCAATCATGTACCGACATTGGGCGCTATTCGGTGGGGTCGAATTATACTCGATGAGTCGCACGAATTACAAAATATGCAGTCTGTGACTGCGGCGGCGGTGTGTAATTTGCATGCACCTGTCAAGTGGTGTGTATCGGCGACACCGTGGAACAAGCAAAGTCACAATGTCTTTGCTATGATGGCCCTCTTCAATCTCTATCCTTTTCTGCAGTACATGCAATCGGCCACGGTGCAGAGTCCACTCCATCTCGATGTCTTTTCAGTGCATCACCTTTGCAAAATTCTGTCCAAAATTACCTGGTGGCAACAACAACGACATGTTCGTTTGAATTTACCCCCGGTCAACACACAAATTGTCACAGTGGACAATGTGCAGCAACTTAGCTATGCACATCTGGTCAATGCTATTCGTGTTCGAATGTCTACAGAGACCACTTACAGTCGACGGACACATGTTATGTATTATACCTGGCTGCTGAAAATGGCTGCCTTTGATATTTCATTAGTTCCTTTGTCTGCATTTGGCACCATTTCGACAACCAATATGCACGATTCTGAATCCAAGAGTATCGAATCATTTGTGTCAACCTTAGGAAACTCCATGTATGACCATTCTGTACGTGCACTGGTTGATTCGTGGTCACAAGGGCAATTGATGTGCTCTATTTGTATGGACGTGATAGAGAGACCAACTCTCACTCCTTGTCACCACCTGTTTTGTTTTGACTGTATTCAGTCAAGCTACCACCATGATGAACAACACAAATGTCCATTATGTCGCAAACTGGCTGGCACGGAATGTCTAAAAGAGTTGACTATGGGTGATGTAGAAGAGACTGTTGACGACACAATCTACACTACTGATTTACATGGCAAACGTGTTCAAATATCGATGAAAATAAAGGAAGAAATAGTACAGGATGGTCGTAAACAATCTTCTAAGATGGATGCACTGCTACAATTGATACAACAGAATGGAAAAACGGTAGTATTTACTCTCTATCATCTGTCCTGTACTGCTGTCTGTACAGAATTGTCTAGACAAAATATACCCTTTGTCTCTATACAAGGACGGATGTCACCAAAACAACGTCAGAATGCCATTGAATCTTTTCAACACAATCTCAATGTCCAAGTCTTTGTCATGACTCTAAAAACAGCAGCTGTAGGAATTACGTTGACTGCTGCAAATTACGTTGTGTTTCTCGAACAGGTGCCTTCCCCAGCAATGCGGAAACAAGCCATCGGTCGAGTATGGCGTATCGGTCAGACAGAAGAAGTCCATGTGTCAACACTGATGACCAACAATACAATTGATACTATGACACTACAGCAGTTGTTGGACTCTTCTGAATAAAATCGTTTCTTTCTTTTAACAATCTTCTAATTGTATCACGGTCTCCGGCCTGCTGTGCATTCTTCAACAATTCTTCAAAATCATCCATGTCAAAAGAGTAGGCTATTTCGCGAATAGAGGGTGTTGCGGAAATGCCCTTTGTGAAACGTCGATAGACAGCCTTGGCACGCTTTGGATTCTCCGACAAATAAGAACCCGAGTCTTCAGTGAGTAACAGCCGTGTAAATGGGTCTTTTGGTGGACAGCGTCCACATTCACCCAAATGTAATCCTTTGAGTAATTTTTTTTTACTACTGTTTGAATAGGACTGTTCACGTACCATCCATGGATTTGCTACAAATTCGTCAGAAATGCTATCAAACAACATTGACTCTGACGACTCGACGCTGGCATGTTTGACAAGTTGTTCCAAAAAATCAAATCGTCCTGCAAGGAACAGTTTCCACGCATACTTTTGCAGCCGTACAATGTTTTCGGAAGCGGGGAGTAAATACAACAGCTCACCTTTTGTATTGTATTTGTACAACAACCGCCAGGTGACTACACCCTTCATGTACTGACACACAGCCTCAGCACCCATAGTATCTGCAGAAGTCAACATTTTTTGGACCATATTCTGAGCTTTTTGTGTGGAGTTGATATGGATTTGTTGCCCCCATATGTACAAAGTGCGACCAATGATATCGGAACGAAAAGTTCCGTGACGCACATCATTACAATAACTCCCGTTAACATGCCCTGTGTCAGACACTTCTTCAAATGGGCCTTGGCGCTGACCATGTTCCCACCTACCCTTGAATACAGTGTGGCCGTCGTACAATGTACCAGTGCCATGACGTTCGTCATCCAACCATTCGCCAGTGTAAGAACTACCGTCCGGATACTTGATTGTACCTAGGCCCGAGTACTTACCTCGCTTCCATTCGCCAGTGTACTCGGTTTTGTTGGCATAGACAACAGTACCATGACCATGCCGAGTATTACGATACCATCCGCCTTTGTATTCGCCAGTGAATATGGATACACTATGTCCATATCCGTGGCGAGTATTGCGATACCACTCACCAACATAAGTACCATTACAGGAGCTGCTACTACCATTGCCACATCGGGACCCACGCTTCCACATACCAGTGTATATTTCCCCACTGGTCAGGGTCGCAGTTCCATGACCATGTCGGAAGCCATAGCGAAAATAGCCAGAGTAACTTTCGTCTCTTGTAAATTCATGACCTTGGCCGTGACGGGTGCCACTTGACCACTGACCATCATATTTTTTATTCAGGTCTTTCTCAATATAGATACCTTTTCCGTGAAAAATTCCATTTTTGAAATATCCAATGTAGGTGTTTCCTGACGCCAGTTTTAAGTTGCCACTGCCGTTGTACAGGTCACACAACCAATATCCACTATAGGAATATCCGTCGTTGCCCACTTCGCTACCATATCCATGACGCTTTCCATCAGAAAAAAGACCGGAATAGGTCCGACCATCTCTCATTTTCAATATACCAACCCCAGATGGTTCATTGTTGTAGGTAGGACCTTCATACACATTACCGTTTTCATATTTTAGTTGGATGTTGTTTAGACATTTCTGCCTTTTGTGCCCTTTCATTCTGGTTTTACAAGAAGTACAACGAGGACGTTTCATTTATAAAAAAAAGAGGGATTATATATACTTGTTTTTACGCAGGCTAATTTTATTCTTCTACACGGCGACGTTTAGGCTTTCGCACTTTGAGAGCCTCTTTGGTTGTAGTGTGATCGCGCTTGTACTGTTCCAAATCTGCTGGATTCTCAATTATCTCCTCCAGTGTTTTCATTGACACAGACACTGTTGTCTTTTCTTCGCGTTCAAAAGTGACACCACCAATGTCAGCAGACATCATATTATGTTCGCGCATGTACGAGTGGATTTGTCCCAAGCGTTCTTTTTGAGCTTTGTTGCAGGTCTTCAACTGCTGCTTCAATGCATCGATTTCAGGCAATGCATTGATGAATTCTTTCTTCAGGTCGTCAAATTCAGTACTGGACATGTTTGCAGATTGTCTTCAAGCTATAGCAAAAAAAAAGAATATTCCATGACTATGTGATTCGACGAAATCAAAAAAGTACTATTAAAGGACATCTAATTCACTCGATGTCTGTCCAACATGGACGTGTACAACGACAGTTATACGACACTGAAAAGGCACTGTATCGATTTCAATACACAGAAGGAAGAGCTATGGCTCCAGCGCAAAGGCAGCATTCAATTGGGAAAGCCTTTGGTGGGTTAGTGCTATTGTCAGTAGCCGGGATTATTTCAACATATGGAGTGTACAGTCAAGAACAGAATATAATGTGGATAGGGTTTAGCTTAGTGTGTATGGTATTTGTATGTACTCTGTGTTCTAATTGTCATAATTAAACAGACCATGTTCCCCAGCATAATTGGCCATTGCAAATGTCAGGTTGTGCGTATTGGCTTTTCCCATGATTGGACTGGCCCATTCGTAGAATTGATTGCATACTTCAAGAGCAGTGACATCAGTGCTGTGGACAAAAGACAGAAATTTGGCCAGAATTTGGGCAGGGGTATAGATGCCATGGTCTTGAAATTTGTCAATGGAGGCAGGACCCATGCCGGGAATCTCACTCATTTTAAAATCGAGCAACGAACGATTGACAAATTCGACCACAGTGTCGGCACGCAAAGAACTTTTAGATGGTTGGTAATTAAAGTTAGACATGTTTTTTTGCTTGTTTTACAATCAAACGTTAAATACTATCATATTTGTATTATAGTTGGATTTAACTGGTGACATTGTAATCAAAAATCTATCTCAATTAAACTATCTCTCTTTCTTGTTAATTTCTGCAATTCATCAGATTCTGTCAGTGTAGACAGCTCCCTGTTCAACTCCTCCAATTCATTCTCCAACTCACTGGCAAACTGGAGACGCTGCAACGCTACTTCTTTGTCAATTTTGTGGACGCTGACCCTTGGGACTCTGAGATATTGCTGTAATGCTTGCTGCTTTGTAAATATACGATGTTGTATCTGTTCTCTTTTCATGTCTGTTTTATTAGTGATGTTGTTTATTTGAAAGTCCAATTTGCCCAATTTATAAAGCAGTTTCAATTGTTTAGCGGTAAACTCCTCCAAATTCAACGGTTTTCTCCACATTGTTGATGCATATTTCCGTAGTGAGTTTTGATATTTCTCCACTGTTTTGCGTTGATTGCTATCGAGTTCCTCATATGGTGTCTTATATATTTGTTGAGAAATGATAGTACGAGTTTGTGAAACTGCAGGGGTGTCTGCAGGGGTGGCTTGAACTTGGCCCATTATTGAATAGAGTGTGTTCTATTTATACAGTTATATTGTTCTATTCTAACAAAAACTAGTCACTATTAACTAATGATACATTCTCTACTTTTAGACCTCACTGACTTCAGACAAAGTTCCTGTATTTGGTCACCCACCTTTGCTTTCACTGCAAAATCGGTGCATGTACTATTGGGCGTGATTGTATCAATGAATCCATGATAGACCTTAGTATCAGTAGACACACTGCCAGTGTTCTCTTGCTCTGCAAAAATTTGACAGGTTTTAGGGCGTTGCCTTGAGACTAATAACGATTTCACTTTGAACGTATAATCTCCTTGGTCGTTCGATACATTAATATCGTCACCATGAACAATATCCCATAATTCGTGTGTTTTAATAGCTGACATCTCTTGATAAAAGCGGTACTTAAATAGTGTTCGGACGTGATTTCTGTCGATGTCGAATCAACCATTCATATTTTTCCCTTTTGCGTTTCGGGTACCAACAACACCAAAAACGACGAACAAAAGTATGGTATCCAGAATCGGACATGCGACAGTTTTGACGTAATGCGTTATCAGGTGTCTTGTAATAACTCAGCGGGGTATTGCACGAAATGCACTTCATTGTCAGCTGACAGTTCAACTTAAATAGTCAGAGATTCATTGAGCAGAGATTCCTTGAGCACCACAACACGTTCTAAGAGATGTTGCATTTCAGTGGGCGATGGATACGAATACCACTCATCAAAAAAATAGTTTTTGACAGTTGTTGCTGTACTATTGGTAGAAAAGAGATGGCTATGATGTGTGTATTCGTCCAGTAGTTGTTTGCTCTCAATGCCAATCTTGGCAATAGAAGAGAATTTATCTCGGAGTATTGTAGTGATTATACTGCGGTTTGATAGTATTTTGTATCTGTAATTTTTCCAACGAGTCAGAAAAGTCACCGAGTTGTACATTTTCTTTGTGGGTAATCCGATGGAACAGGCTATCATGAGTAATAGTAGAGGCGCGTCCATCACCTGCTTTTCCGATTCCGGTGGTGCCATTTTTTGCAATGCAGCTTTGAAATCTGTGACGTGTATAGCTTTTTGTGAGTTTATTGTCCAAGAAAAGGTAGTCACCTCGCCAAGAGGGTTGTTAAACGCCTGTAAAAATTGTTTGACACCGCCAATGACATGAACATGTCTGTTGCTGTCATGTATCATGCAGAAATCATTACTTATCTCACCAATGACCGACGATGCAACAGCTTTAACCCACTGCATATCAACGGTGCAATGGGTATTCTTTGCAATATTGTTGATTTGGTTTTTGTGCCAGCCGTGATTAACACAGAGAGTATCACATTTGGCAATTGCAGCACTCTTAGTATCTATACTTGGTCGTCGTTTCTGTGGTGTCATATGGACTGTCTCAACTGTCTCACTGTCCATAAGTGTCTCCATGTCTGTCTCACTGACTGTCTCGCTGTCCTTAAGTGTCTCACTGACCTCTACTTCTTTTGTTTCTCCTGTGCTTTCGCTCTTCATCAAAGCCACCAACTTTTGTGTTTTGTTATCCGAGTATTCGTCAGTTCTCGGCAAAATATTATTCACGTGATAGTCCCAAAAAAGTTGATGCGCATCCATTTATGATGCACATAAAATTCTTCTATATATACTAGTTTTATTGTAGTAAGAAATGCCTCCAAAAAAACGTTCACGTGATTTAAATCAACAGGCCAATGACGAAAAACGAAAAAGACAATGTGTACACCAACGAGGCAAACGTAAAATATCGGTTGTTTTTGATGGCCGTGCCATACAGAACACAATAGTACGCAACATTAAACGCGAAGACACTGTCTATGTTGTTGGATGCATTGCTTGGTTGTCTAACAAACGTGTTTTGAAGACAATGTCTGAAAATACAAAAGGTGTGAGTATTATTTGTACCAAAGACAAATTGACTAAGCGCAAGACCAACCAGCGTGCCTATGCCAAACTATCCGGTTGTTTTCAGGGTGGTGTCATCCGTACGATGGGTGCAGGTCGTGGTCGTTTCAAGTCACTGATGCACCATAAATTTTTGATTGGTCTCTCTGCAGAACGTACTCCAGTCTGGGTAATGAACGGTTCCTTCAATGTGACAGAATCAGCAGTCACTAATTTGGAAAATATCATGGTCTTTGATGACCCCGAAATAGCGATGACTTTTTTTGAAGAATTCAAACGTCTTCATCGTGTGTCACAACCCTTAAAAATCAAAGGATAACACCAGTTGCACTTTCTCCTCACTAGATTGAGAAAAAAGGTACGTACACAGACAATACAAACGATTGAAACGATAATCATATTTTTTTTTATACATATTTATTTTTGTATGGGTTCTTCCAAATGTTCAATCAGTCATGCCTTTGGAACGCCACGCTTTGGACAATGGTGGTGACCGTAAAATGAACTTCTCGACCAGAAAAAAGTCAGGACACTACCGTAACTAGGAGTCTTTGTGGTAGTCGTCGTCGTCAAAAAACTTATTTTTTTTTGATTTGCGGTTTGATTTACGTCGTTCAAGCATGGTGGCGTGAGGGGGGGTCGATGCACTGTTTGGTTGCGCCGTGGATTGGACGTGGACACCATAGCTGCTACTGCTCGATTCGGCTTCGTTGGGAGCTGTCGTTTCATCGTTTGGAGCTTCGATGTCCATGTCGTCGTCGGTAATGTCATCGGTAACTGGATCGTGAAATCTGATTTGCATCATGTTGCTATCATCGATGACAGCGACAATGGTCTCTTTTCGTACTGTGCAGAGGCCATCGTAATCGTCCCACCCTCGATTTACACTGTCACCGCTAATCGGTGCCCAAACGTCGTCAGGGGGGGCAACCGTAAATACTTGGCCGTTTACGCAGTCCACGATTACTCCGTAGTAAAGCGTGCCCATTTGATTGAACGATATGCGACAACCTGGTTCTCCCTTTTTCATTTTGATGTCGTTACCCTTCAAACGAAACTCAATATCGTCCAGGGCCAAGTGGGTGGTCGATGTGTGAATAGAATCTGCACACACAGCGGTCGAACTGAGCATCATGATGGGAGGATTGGAGGATGATTGGAGGTGATTGGAGGTTGTTCCGGGTTGTTATATATAGTGAAAGATGTAACTGTTTATAAAAATAAATGTAACTTCCTTTAAATGTCGTTGAATCATCGTCCAATCATCCTCCTTCACCTATTAACAGAGCGTCAGCAGCCACAGCAACCACCTACAGCACCGACCAGCAACCAAAGCCCTGAACAACCGGCATGTCCCAACAACTTCGAATGAATATTGAGCTGTCCCAACAACTTCGAATGAATATTGACCAGGCTTTGGCTTCACTACAAACTGCAAATAATGAGAAACTTCGAGTGGAAAAAGGGAAAGTTCTAGACGATCTTATGGGTCAACAGGTGCTAGTGCTTCAAACTCAAATCAATGAACTTCGTCAAGAGCTGACATCTCTTCGACAAGAAGTGCAGGTGGGTGAAACCAAAGATGACTCACTCCCATTTGTTCAAGCACAGAGAAGTCGTTATGCGTACATCTCACACAAAATAATCCCTCAGTTTCAACCGAGCGTCGATCCTGACGATATACCATACGAACAAATAGCGTGGTGGAAAATGATATTTTCATATATTCAACCAAACGATTATGAAAGACTTCACTTGCGTCGTTTATGTAATATGTTCAAAGCAGTGTTGAAGCCACCACCAAAAGGTAAGTGGACGGAATATCCACATACAAACCATGCGTCAATTGATAGTTTGTTCAATCGTTGCAAAGAATTGTACGAAGAAGACCCAAGAAAAGCACCGACGATATTTTTTATCAAAGAAGGTGAGCATGAAGTCGAGGGATATGTTTGCCCTTATGAAGATGAAGATGGAGATGGCAAATTTCACATGGTGCCGTATTTGTCAATCACGTATCCAATGAAGATAATCGGTGCTGGACGAGATAAAACATTTATCACCAACGGTGGTTTTGATATTCAAGGAACAAAAGAGGAAGGAAAGAATGTTGGACTGAAAGATATGACCATGAGATCGAAAGGGACTGGATTGAATGCCGACAATGGTCTCTCCTTTTTGTGTAAAGATATGACCTTTACTCAATGTGGTGGAATTGGTGTGCGTGCGTGGAACACAAAAGGAAGATTAACAAATTGTGTAATCACACAGTGTGGAAGGAGTGGAATATACTGTGTTGAAGATGCATTGATTGAGTTGGAAGGTCATCAGACCAAAGTTGATGGGAATGGGACACCTGGGAGTAGTTGTCATTATGGGTTGGAGGCCTGGGCCACATCGTCCAGAATCCATCTTCTCTTTCCACTCACTAAAGAATCTGTTTCCACGAACAGTCAGGGTTGGGGCAATCATGGTGGTGCTGGTACTATTAAAACTGTCACGATTATTGAAGAAGCTGTAGACAAGAAAGATTGGAACTAATCGAGACGTTTTGCAGAAATATAGTATTGCTTAACAGGTTCGAACAGGTACATATCCACAACTGTACCTTCCATCGGTTTTTTGAGATTAGTATCTAAAAGTTTGAGCAGTCCATGAAACACCGATGATATAGGCGGGGCCGAACCTGCTATATCTTTCATTTTTTCAGACATTTCTGTCTTGTATCTTTTGTTTAAATACTGTAAACCTGTCGACAGTCATGACTGTTCACTACGGGGCTTGAACCCGTGACCTTCGGCTCATAAGACCGATGCTCTACCAACTGAGCTAAGCGAACACAATTTATTGACATTAAAACAATCTTATATACACTCTTTTTTTACGTAAAATAAAATCCTTCATCTATGATATATTCTTCCATTATATCGAAGGATTGCCATGTTTTATTAAGCCTTATATTAACTAGATTATGCGTGAGCCAGCTGAACACAAGTACGTCTTTGGGCGTTTGTACGTAATCGAGGGGAAAGGGGTGCATTTCGAGCAACGATTGAAAGTGTTCGCGGCAATCTAGACATGGGAAATTTTCTTTGTAATCTGCAACAGTATCAACTAATTCTTGTACTGTCACACAGCTATGTAAACGTTGCCAATCGTATGAAAACGAACTAGTAGAAACAATGAGTAACAAAAATACCCACATGATTACGCATATAAAAACAAAAGTATATACTTTCATTTTATTCGTTAATGGATTGTGGCACTGAAATTGATGAGAGGTCATTCTGATGAGAAAGTAGATATACTAGTATATAATAGACGAATTCGTATTTAATGTTTGGCTTTGTTGTTTTGCTCTATTTGACCGTGTGTTTATTGTTGTCGTTGGTATTGTTGTGTCGTCGTCGGTATAGTTCTATTCCAGTAGTCATGGTTGTTGTGTTGGCTTTAACTTTGATGTGGTATCTCTGGTCACCGATTCACTTTGGACCAATCTCCATATTGAAAAGTACCGACCGTCCTACTATTAATGGACAGGAACTTCGCAATTGGGGAGACACTGTCTCCTGCACACCAACGACCCTGTTGACACCACAAGACATTACCGAAATTTCTGTTGCAGTGGCCACTGCTAAGAAGCTTCGAGTTGTGGGTGGGGGTCACTCTTGGACACCGTTGGTGTGTTCTGAAGACACTGTGTTGACTTTGCCCTGTGGTGTACCTGTTATTCGAGCTAACAATGCTACGTTTGATGCTGGATGTTCGATTGCTGCAGCGCAGCAGTATTTGATGCAAGAAGAGAAGCAGTTGTATGGTTATGGCTCCATCCAAGTGCAGACGTTGGCTGGTGCGTTTATGACTGCGTTGCATGGTGTTCAGGCTCGAAGTTTTGCAGCAGATGTTCTTGAGATTCAGGCAGTGTTAGCAAATGGTACAGTGCTAACCACCAATGATATTTATATGTGGCAGGGTTCAATGGGTATGTTGGGTGTGGTTGTTCGAATGACATTCAATATCTATTCGAGCAAGAATGTCCAGATAGAGGAGCGTGCGGCGACCATTGAAGAGGTTCTCGCGGCGATGGACAACAACAAATTCTTTGGTATGGATGCAAAAACAATTTGGGGTAATACAGAGGACGTGTATAACTTGCGTACATTTTCCGACCCAATTGATAAAAAGATTTCGTTATCACATCCAATTACGGTTGAATCGTTTTTACATGACAACATTATGTTGCCTGTATTGTTGACGTTGTCTCGTGTTGTGTATTTGTTACCGTTGGCGAGTTGGTATTATCCAACTTATCATAGTAAGCGCGATGACATTACAAATGCTTGGTACCGATACCCAGAGTTTGGTTTCAAAAGTGCAGCCTACTCAATTCCATTGGAAAAATGTGAGGCAGCAATCCAAGAAATACGCCAAGTAGCAAAGGGACAGTTGGTCACAGTGGAGTTACGATTCTTGAAAGATGCTCCTGGATGTTTGTCTTGGGTACAGACGCAATCTTGCATACTGGACACTTCTTTTATTGATGCATCGGTGAGTAATTTTGACCGTCGTGTGCAGGATTATCATGAACGCGTTGAGCAGATAGTGGAATCCAATAATGGTAATCCTCACTGGGGCAAATATTATGCTTCACCGTATTCGATGTTAAACCTGCCGTGCATGGATGAATTTAAATCACTGAGAAAGTCGTTGGACCCTTCTGACAAATTTGTCAATGCGTTTACAGAGGCAATATTGACTGGTACCTCCGGTCACTATTTCCCTTCAGCCATCCAAGAACGAGCTTATGTGTACCGATGGTTGCAGCTGTTTGCTGTTTTAGTTGTTCTCTTTTTGTATGTCTGGCCTTCCAACTCTCAGAAACGAGTACCTCGCTTTTTGGCCACGCAATATTGAATTGCATTGTGCCTTGAAGCAGAATTAGAAACAGTAGCAAAAATGGAAGAAGAATCAAGATTAGATACCATTCTGCTTAATAACTTTTAAATGTCAAATGTAGTCTGTCGTACTGCTCGGTTCAGACTGTACTCGTACAGATACTGTTCAGAGTACATCAACACCACAATTCCGAGCAGTGCTCCAGTGGCAATAGATGCTCTTTTTGCCAGCACATATTCACTACACAACCACGGCGAGACATCTGCAAGACAAGCGATGACGACAGCCCACACAGTACAAATACAACACTGTAAAAAAGCAATGTGAAAGATACATGGTGATGTATCAATACCAAGAAGTGTTTTTTCGCGTGAAAATTGTTTGTAGCGGACACGAACCGAGTAGATGGTCTGACACAACACTGCTGTTATGGTCACGATGCAATGTAGTGTGACATATTGAATATTACTATGGTTGCACAATGGTGCTGCTGTTGCACGATGACCAAACTCTACAAAAAGTCTGTCTATCCACCAGGTGATGAAACTCCCCCAGACCCAAGGATAAGTAGAAGATACAAAGGCAAGATTTTGTCGAAGATACATAGTTGAATAGAAAAATTATCTTTTAAATACACAGTTCAGTTTTTTTCATTGGTTTTATTTTTCTCTTCTGCATAGCGCACTTTGTCTTCAGAAGCCATAGTGGTGTATTTTTCTTTGATTTTTTGGCCGGCAGTTTTCCAAGCTGTTGCTACATTGGACATTAATTCGCGTGGTGTTTTGTCAGGGTATTGTTTGGCAATGTCTGCACGGACATCACGCATAAAGAAAGCATAGGACGAACGCGGGCGTTTAATTTTATAGGGTGGTGTATAGTCAGACATTTCTCGACGATAACGTGCTTGGTCTTTGGCAGATTGTTGTTCATATAACTTTTTGTCTGTCACATTTCTCCATAAATCAGCAATGTGACGTGATTGTTCGGTCAGCGACATTTTGCGACCTTCCTGTTTCAACAGTTTGCGCTGTTCGCAAGCATAATACAAAAAAGGTGTCATGGCACGCTTTGGTCTGGCAGGGTCTCTTGTTTTCTTTTTTTTTCCAGCTTTTGTCATAGTTAAGTGAATATACAATGGTAAGCTATATAGTTTAAAATTGTCTTTATAAATTGGGATTTACGCTGCTACCATCTGCCATCGAACCTGTTGCATATTTTGCAATAGGGTTGAAATGTGTGCATACTGCTGCGTGTTTTCTTTTTGATATTCCATCAAAATATTAATATCTGTTCGAAGAGTCCACATGCTACACAGGTGCGCAATGGCAATTGCAATGCAGAGACAGGTCAATGCGTTAGTGTATAGAGTGGACGGTTCTTCTTCTTGGTGGGAGTGTTCCGGTGTCTCTGGATATTGTGGATATCTGTCTCTGACACTATCGTCCTCTGGGGAATTGTGGTGGAGTGTGAGTGGTGGACCAGCATCTTCTGTATTGATAAAGTCCATTTGACAATGGTAGTAGTTAATATATACTCTTCAAAAATTCAACCTTTTTTGGGATTTTCGTTGACGCAACTCTGTTCTCTCTTTGACTACGTTTGATGTTGGCAACAATGTTGTTGGCAATAGTGTCTGAGGTGGTTCCTCCTTTTGTTTGGGTTGGACATAGTATGGTAGACAGAGAATGACACTACCAAAAATGGTCAGTATAGCTTGAATCCATAAACAGTTTTGTACTAATGATGTCGACACATACATCAGTGCAAAGAAATTCGATGCCACGGACACACACATTAATGCACCAATCAGGGAATACTCGTCAGATTGTGCCATGAAAATGATAATGGGCATAGCCACCAACGGTGGTGAGACCCACACAGTCCAACTCGAGTTGAGCATCAGTGAAACATTGGCTACGATAACAAAAGGAAATGCCCATGAAAACAGAATGACTAGACGTTGCATCGATGAGGCAATGTAATGGGGTATTCGCAAAATCAGATACACATTCCATGTTTGGTACAACTCAACCAATAACTGCAGTCCTATCAAAAAGATGACAACGATACTTCCTGGAATGGTATGAACACAACCAGAGTGGTCTATGCATCGCATCGTGGCCACTACTGCCAGAGCCAGGACAGTCATGTCCACAATTGACGCAACTATTAATAGAGCACTAGCAATGTACCATGCTATCTTTGAAGGGACAATTGTACACAACATGAGAAGTCCGTACAGGATGTAATTTATCTCTAATAGGCCTGAAGCTTTGTGCACCGAGTCAGAAACAAAATTCTTTCCAATACGTATACCAATTGATATGCCAACCGACAATACAATACGAAGTCGTATATTGTTTTGTAATGTGATTGAAGACATTTCCTTGAGTAGGTTGTGCTTTATACTATGCGCGGCTGTCTTGCGTCACTAGGTGTCTCATGAACAACATGGGTAAATAACATTTGTATTTGTATGAACAGTATCCACAAAAACAACACAAGTGGTAAAGAATTACACAAGATTTGTATTGTTTGGGTCTGGATGTACATTGCAAATATCAGTACGACTGTGTTGCACAGACACCAAGCTGTAATCAATTGTTCCGAATGTACATGACAAACAAAGATAGGAAAAAAAGCATGCCAGGATAGTAAAGAAATGGCTGCGATTGATTGGGTCTGTGTGTTGCTCCAGAAGAGGATTGGAAGTTGACTGAGGGCCAACAAGACCGGCGTCGTGGTCACTAAGATTGTAGGCATTGGGAACAGAATTGGAGTGAGACGATACCACATATTCGAATGCACTTGCGGGTACCACCAACATATTTTGCTCGAAACACCAAAAGCGATGGCTCTTCCAAGTGTCCAGGACCATGTACTGGTGGCGACCACAAATAAAAGTGTCATCTGTTGTTTATTGTTGTCCAACCTTATTTAGAAACCAATTATGTTAATTATATGAGACTATATAAGGTAAAACGTTGATGTTATATAGTCATGACTAGTCATTGGAATGAATTTTCGTTACAAGATACAAAACGTCAAAAAACAGAAACGTATGAATTTGAAGCATTGACTGTACCGGTTGCTATGGAGAGCACGCCGGATTTGTTGCAAACCGAGTCTGCTTCGGCGGTGCAGACACCGTCTCTGATGGTAGCGGAGACTACCTTTTTCAATCAACAAAACCAAGATTATTGGCATCGTACAGACTTGTCCCATCTACGTCCGTACGATTTCCCGTATGTACGTGCATTGTTGCAGCAAGCACCTTGTGACACCTTGTCTCCCGAGGATATCAAACACAAGGAACATGTTCGTACTTCAATTCAGGTAGTGTCCCGTGCTTATGAAGAAAAATTTCTACAAGAACCAGTGGGTAAAGAGAGGGCCTGTATCATGGGTGACCAGTGCCAAGGTCTGCATTTGCCTTATGTCACTGAAAATGCCTTTGTACTGAAAGAGTTTCTATTACCCACTGAAGAGGAAGAGTATTTGCGCACAGGCAAATTACCGTCCGAAGGTCGTTTGTGTCTGATGTGCAAGCGCTCAGAAATTGCTCGCGCTTTTATCAATATCCGAGCCGATGGTATGGGTGTCAAAAACAATGTCATTCTGCAGGATTATCGCAACTTGGTGGAAGAAGACGGTGAATATTGCTTAGACGATTGCATCGTCTCCTCGCATCAGATTTTCCAAGGACTCTTAGACCCAATTGTTTTGCATTTACGCAATGCATATCGCCTCAAAGTTGTTGACGGGGTCCGACACTACGAACAATGGCGCATGAAATACCCAGGACAAGAAAACCATTTTTTAGTACATGCGCCCGAGAGTTAAATCTCGGGCGTATTTGTCCGTACGAATTTGTGGACGGTAGTGTTCGTTGTCTCCCTGAAACAACATTGCTGCATTTTTTTGCAGGTTCTGAAAACGAATGGTTGTTTATGGGTTCTTTCTGGGACCGTTTGCAGATTGCTGTTCAAAACAAGAGAAAGCAAGCCTGGTCACCACCACACCAACATAATAAAAATGTGGCAGCACTGACAATCGTTGTCAACAACATTATCCATCTCATGTCACTGACATCACTGCCGTCTGACATTTCGTTTTGTCTACACATATACTTTGATGCACATGTGCCATTAATGTGTGCCGTCGAAGAAGCCACTACTGACAATCTACTGCCACTGTTCCATAAATATCGCCCAAATACAACAGAGGTGATTCAAGAATCCAATCTCCCCGATGTCATCAACGAACATCTGGACTGTTCATTTTGGAACGAAAATAAAACAAAAATGAAGCCCATTGTACATTTGATGTGTAAAGCATTACCGCAACGCTGTCAGATTCGAAATTTGCGTGAAATTATTTCAAACTACTGTCAGACCGATGACACTGTTCACGAATTTATGCGGACTGCCTTGCTATGTTCACTGCTCGGTGCATACAAACACTGCAAAAAACGACTGCACTGGTCAGCGCGGAAAGAAATCATCCATCGATTAGTTTATTCCAAACCAAACCGCACACAACTGCAGGAATGGTTGTTTACCAACTATCAACATTTATTGTTTTATACAATCAAAGAGTTTTTGACATTCTCAATGCCGATGATTCCAGCACTCTACAATGAACTGTGTAGTACGTACAAATGGTCTGTTTTTGAGGAAACAGTTTGTTGTGCGATGGACAAAGCTCGAACTATGGTTGAAAGCAATATTATGAAATCATCATCCATTCAAGACTGGATGTCTCATGTAGAAACAGCACTGATTCTAGTCAACAAGCAGCAACTATGTAATCTGTACCGACCACAGCGACAAACATTTGCACAAACAGTCATCACAGCATGTGACCGCATTGATGAGAATCAATACCGGGTCAATATTTACGAACAATTTCCCATCGAATATGTACATTTGATGCGGAAAATGATGCAGCGAGTACCGCGCAACACAATACACATTGAATGGTTGACCTATTTCAATGTGAAACAATCTGCCATCCAATTATTAGTCAATATGTACAAACATGTACGACAAAATTCATATCGTACAGAATTGCGGAAAATGCTTCAGAATTTACCGAGATATGATTTTGAGGCCATTCGTGCGCTCTTTGCAGCATTTTACCAGACACATACGGAAATACGCGTCTTTCCATTGCCTTCACATTTGTACAACAGTCAGTGCAACGCATTGCGCCGTCGCTATGGGTTACAACACAACGACGAGTTGCCTGCCCATGTTGGCATTGTCTACCTTTGTCTGTCATGTCATAGTTTCAAAGGTTTTGTAGTCAACAAAGACAGCAAAATCAATAATTTGTTTGCCAATGGTCACAGTAAAATTATTATTGACGACGAGACGCTCAAATGTTATTGTGGTAAACGTTGTGAAAAGTCCGATACTAAAAAAAGAAAAAGAATTGATGTTGATTCTTTTTTGGAATCGGTAGAATTGGAAGAACACCGCAAGCGTCGCGTGAAAAAAAACTGGAAGTCCAATAAAAAAATGATTCAAAATGAACGATGTACCAATACGGAATGTGTTCAAATTAATATGACAGGATGTCTCTTGCAATATTACGGCACACTCTATTTATTTTGCCCTTCCTGCGGCAATCCGACTACCTACCATCGTGACCAATACAACAAGCATGGTTTCACCTGTGGTCAGTGCATGAAAGATGGGACACTCTACACTTCGGTTAGTTGTACCATCTGTGGGACTTATCGCGGAAAAGACACCTGGACCACAGTGCAAACATCGGACGAAAAGACAGTTCCTATTTGCAACGGATGCTACAAACCATGGCTTCGAGAATACGACGGTGTCATACCACAAAATATTCTACAACAACAACGAGATAAATTTGAAAAAAAATCCAAATAAACACAGTATCTTTCTTATTTAGGAATTGATTTTATTTTATAATGTCTACATTAAAAATAGCACCAGAATTAACATGGTTCCCAGAGTCAAAGACAGCTGTCATCGACAAAGTGGACTATATTGAATACGGATATCTTGGTATCTTTGTCTTGGCCATTGTTCTTTTTTTGTACAGTTTTTCAAAAGTCAAGACGTAACATACGACCAGACGAACGTGTATTCACATTAGGCAGTGTTTTTAAAACATCTTCCATGTCCCATCCAGCATGTTGAACGCGGTCCTTATCATAGAAACCGGTCGAGACCCATTGCGTTAGTGTTGGTGACCAATATCGCTTCAAATCTACTAGGTCAAAGCCAAAAGCACGCCAAGTTTCAACATTGGCACCGATACCTGACATAATTTGCCAATTGAATCCAAGTTCTACCAATTGATGAGTGGTGTAGCCAATGGCTGCTAATTCGTTGATAGTCATGTTCATTTGTAATAGTTTTTCAGCAGTGAGGTCCAAATTGTGCATTTGTTGCAACCAAGTGAACGATTGTAATTGCTTTGGCGTAATGCCCATACTTACCATATGCGACCAATCAAAACCAAAATCCAAGATGTCCTGGCCGTTGTATCTGGTCGAAATATCTGACCAAGGAATACGTTCCTGCACCGCGTCGCTGGCTTGAAAACCAGCCTCTGCGATATAAGACAGACGTTTATTGTGGTAGACATGGTCAGCAAAACAGGTTGCTGTTGGTGTCAATGGTGTGAGTACGCGCTGGAGACGATGCAAAAAAGTACTGGCCTGTACCGGTTGCAACTGCCGCTGTTGTATTTTGGACATGATGGCAGAACTAACTGCAACTTGTCTATCCAGACCCACATCTGGTAATGATGCTGTAGAGGTGTTACAGTTTGCACATAAAGACGAATAGGGATGTTTTAAAACACAAGAGAGATGAAAAGAATGTCCACAGTCAAAAACTGCAGTATTGCGTTCGGTCAGAGCTTGGACACATAAAGTACAATGCATGTTTTAGAAAATAGAAGTCTATTTATAATATATTTTTGTCAGTCATGTATGACCACTACTTTTTTGTTGGCTTTTTTCCCTTTTTTGTTCTCGGTTCATCTGTTCTCTCTGCTCCAACAGTTCGACGTGCTTCTTTTAGAATGACATTACATTTGTGGAGGACCACGTCGACTGGTGCACCAGGTTTGGAGTACGACAATGCGGTTCCCATAATAAAACGAGATGCTTCAACGGCCCCAATTTGTTCGGAGAGCTTTGAATAGGGCGTAACAACAAATTGTAGTTTTTCATGTGGGATGCCTGTCTGCAACGCACGATTTTTACGTTTCCCTTTGTCGGCAGGATTTGGAATATCGGCACAGATGATATCGCCTGGGTACAAGGTATTGGCACCAGAATTGAACAATGTATTGAGGCCAGCAACAGTCATGACAAATCCCTGTTCGAAAATATCAACCTCTGGTTTAAATTCGGTGACTGCCACACCTGCATATTTCAAAGTTTTCATCACTGACCCCTTTTCAATAAAGCCATCACCGGCGGTTGGCCCCGATGAACCTGGTGCTGATGCATTTAATCTCATATCATTACTTCCCTCTAACCCGTTGGCAAAGGAAAAAACATGCATTTGGTGGTCACCGTAGCGACGGACACCCGGTTTCTGAGTCTGCATTAGAACTTCACCTTCCATCACTTGGAAAGCTTCGGTAGTGCCTACAGCTGGGAAATAGGGGTCAATGACGTTGCCATATTTGACACGCTGAAAATGACGAATGTCAAATGCAACATTAATATCAAAAGAGGTTGTACGAGCGAAAGGTTTGATGCGACGGCGTTTTGTAGAAGAATACATGGTATAAGATAATTAAAAATAAAGCGATTTATATACCGCATTTTTGTTATATACGCATGAGGACTTCAATCCGTTCTAAACTCTTACATGTCTCTGTCACAGAATGTGCCTTTTGAATCATCACATCCGTTGGTTTTCTGAGTGTGACCTGTGATACAATCCCCACAGGTAATAGATACTGTGCCTCTTCAAAGGTTGCGCAACAATCCATTGTTGCACACACTTCAAAGTACGTTGTACCTTTTTTCATTGGTTCACGCATACCTTTGGGACCACAAAAAGTTTCATTTCTTTTGACTTTTGACTCAAAAATCCCAAGCCATAACATTTGACCCCGTTGCAAAATCCCATTCCCGTCGGGCTTCCACAAGCGTGCCACTCTTGAACGACCGCGGACATTGATATTCAACAAACGCTGCCATTTGGAACCGGTGTCCATGTCATTGTTCAAAATGCCAAAGTAATTCCAGTCCGCAAGAATCTTGGCAAGACTAGTATATTTCAAGATATCAGATCCATCCACTTTGGTCGTCCGCAACAAGTGATTCAACACCGGAAGATTAGCCACAACATTATGCGTTGACGATGCGCGAGAATCGTCACGACGTACAAACAAAATATCACCCTCCGAGTACTCCTTTTCAAATCCACGAGTAAAAGGTCGGACAAACAAAGGAGCACGGGCTGTGGGGTTCACCATCGCTTCTGGTACTTTATTGTGCATGGTTGGGTTCTGCAGTGCAGCAACAGAAGGACGCTGACTGTAATCAGCACCAATACCTGGCGAAGAGCCGAACGAAAATGGTGGTGCTGAATTCACAGAACCTCGTGTTGGTGTACCTTTCATGAATGCTACAGATGTCATATTTACAAAAAATCAACCCTATTTATACTGTCATACTACAGTTGTAGAGCGAACATTTTTTTCGGATTCTCTGTCAACCTTTGAAAGTCGAAGTACTCAAATGTCCCAGTGGCTATTTTATGGTGATGGTGATGGTGAAGCGTTAGGTGCTGTGTCGCCAGTGTCTCCTTTAATTCCTTGCGCTCCTTGCACTCCTTGGTCACCAGTGTCTCCTTTAATTCCTTGCGCTCCTGTGTCTCCTTTTAGCCCAGTGTCTCCTTTAATTCCTTGCGCTCCTGTGTCACCTGTGTCGCCAGTGTCTCCTTTAATTCCTGGCGCTCCTGTGTCACCTGTGTCGCCAGTGTCTCCTTTAATTCCTTGCGCTCCTTGCACTCCTTGGTCACCTGTGTCGCCAGTGTCTCCTTTAATTCCTTGCGCTCCTTGCACTCCTTGGTCACCAGTGTCTCCTTTAATTCCTTGCGCTCCTTGCACTCCTTGGTCACCAGTGTCTCCTTTAATTCCTTGCGTTCCTGTGTCTCCTTTTAGCCCAGTGTCTCCTTTTAGTCCAGCAGCACCGTCAATACCGTTAAAACCTCGGAGACCCATTTCACCGTCTTCGAAGGTTAGTGAATACAGGAATCCCCCTGCTCCCAAAGCTAATGCGACCACTATTAGTATTTTCCACACCATGGACATGCCTTTGTTTACATGGTTGTCTTTTGGAATCAGTCCCTCTTTCATAGATGGTTCACTTGGTAAAAAAATTAATTTTCTTGATTTCATTTATATTATGTCTTCTATTTATATAGTGCTGAAAAACAAACCGGCGGTAGACTATAGTCAAGCACGGGTTTAAGAAAAACTATAAGGTTTTATAGATTGAGTTTTGGATGCAGTCTCTTTCGACAATGGACCCTTGTAATATTTAATCAAATCCAACTTGTGCTTGGACAACGCTATCCACTGTTTTATCGAACCATTATCTACTTTAGTTCGTCCTGTAACATTGTTACGACTCAGTATATTCTCCCGACGTACATGCTTTTGCATTGAATTTACAAAGGAAATCTCTGAACCAACCATACGTTTCATATTCATCCGATGCTTTGAAAAATGGGCCTTACATGTTTCTGCTGTCACATCCGGTGCATCAATGCCCTGTCTTTCCAACGGTTCCTTCACATGGGTTCGATATAAATCTGCCTGTAAATGGTATATTTCGTCATCTCTGACTTTGCCGACCATCTGCGAATCGATTTCCTGCATCCGTTGAATGACCGAATGTGCTTCCCCAGAGCCACCGTCACCATACTGACACAGTGCACACTTGCAGCCGTCAGTATGCATTTCTTCCTCATCATCACTGAAATGACAAGGTACAAAATCTCCTGGATCATCCTCTTCCATCATACCAGTATTGTCAGCAACTGCCTCGAAATCAAGTGGGGGCAATATTTCCATCAATATAATTTATCTAAATCACCTTTATATATCTATTTTTTTCAACAATCAAAGACATGAGCAGTTGCAGTTCGCTTGAAACAATTTTCCAAACAAGTATCAGACATGGTGACTGCCTCTGCCGCAGTTAATATCCCATCTTGATTCGCATCACAATCTCGTACAATTCTGTCAGTACCGCCGAAAAAATCAAAAGCTTTGACTTGCCACCAAGGAAGATGGTCTCCGATTGCTTTTTTTAGCTCGTCCTTCGTGACCATTCCGTCGTTGTTCGAATCTGCCACACCATAAAAACACTGAATAGCCTCCTCTTTGGAAATACAAGCAATGACATGAGTTTGAACCAACATTAATAGCACTAAGCGAAACATAACTGATTTGAACAATTCTATTTATATACTAGCATTCAATGGTCTGAGCCTTTCTACGAAACCACAGCACATATGTTATTTTCGATTTTGAGAATTGAGAATGATAGAGCTGCTGATGTCAAGCTTTTCGTTTAC
>Ga0209632_10000836_pt1 | contig 31842 bp, 19 predicted proteins | sample COG_10_FD_184754 | JGI IMG/M metagenome (GOLD analysis project Ga0209632, IMG submission 184754) | Pelagic Microbial community sample from North Sea - COGITO 998_met_10 (SPAdes) (version 2) | ecosystem: Environmental > Aquatic > Marine > Neritic zone/Coastal water | place: Helgoland, sampling... | reverse complement strand
ATCGGTCAATTTCAGGGCCGTGTTCAGAGGCCGAATTAGAGGTTAATGGTAAATCGCCCCACAATGCAAATGAAACAATTGTGATTCCGTATATAAAGCCTAAAAAGGCCAACATAAGGTATCCTTGCGTTTTATTGTCACCATCGTTGGCAACTTGAGATACATCTTTATTTACTTGTGCTAAATCAAAGATTTTGACCATTTGCCAAATTGCAATTGTGATCCCTAATAAAATTAATATTGTTAATAAGCCAGTCATCGTTATATGTTGTCTTTTTAAATTTTAATTAATAATGAAAGTGTTCGCTTTCCTTGATAAAAGGATTCCCTTTTGCTAATAATGGTGCTTTTGATAGCGCATAAAAAACAATAAATAAGAATAATCCTAAGAACAATACTATGGCACTAATTTCAGGAACCCCAATGAACCATCGGTCTCCTACTGTTGCCGGCATAATCATATTGAAAATATCTATATAATGACCGAATAAGATCACAATACCCGCCATTACTATAAACCATGGCACACGCTTGTAATCGCTGTTCATGAGGACTAGGAATGGGAAAATAAAGTTTAAAATAATCATTCCGAAAAATGGTAAGTTATAGTCTTCAATACGGGTTACAAAATAGGTCACTTCTTCAGGGATGTTTGCATACCAGATTAACATAAATTGTGAGAACCATAAGTAAGTCCAGAAGACACTAATCGCAAACATGAATTTTGCTAAATCATGAAGGTGACTGTCGTTTACAAATTCCATGAGTCCTTTAGACTTTAGATAAATTGTAATTAATGCAATCACAGTGATTCCACTTACAAACATACTTGCGAACACATACCATCCAAATAAGGTACTAAACCAGTGTGGATCTACACTCATGATCCAATCCCAAGACATGATGGATTCTGTATAGATGTAAAATACTAGAAATGCAGCTGAAATTCTAAAGTTCTTTTTGAAGTTACGGTTGTCATTCACATCCGCTAAATCTTGTGCTAAGGAGAATTTACGTGAAAAATATCGGTATAAACTCCATCCTGTGATAAATATCAAGCCTCGTATGGCAAACCATGTTTTGTTTAACCATCCTGCTTTTGCTTGGATCAGTTCATCATGTGCGACTACTTCTGGATCCATCCATATGAAGATATGATCTCCAGCCCATAATGCAATTCCCAAAACAATTAATCCTCCAGGTAATACGTAATAAGTAATCGCTTCCATCACTCTAAAAAGTACTGGTGACCATCCAGCTTGAGCTGCATATTGTATCCCGTAAAAAGCTAACACCCCTAAAGAAATCATAAAAAAGAAAAACGCTGCTACATATAAAGCGGCATAGGGTCTGTTGTGCATTTGGTGTAATACATGTTCGGCATGCGCATCATCATGATGGGCATCCGTTGCATGAGCAACTTCTCCGTGTGCTTCTTCTGCGTGACTGTCTGAATCATGTGTGGAATGAATCATTGCAGCATGAGCCTCCGCATTTGTTTGGACGTCATGATGGGTTGCATCTGTCGTTTCTTCGCCATGAGAAGCCTCTGCACCGTGGTGCGAATTTTCTTCTGCTAGTAGCACTTTTACATCGTCAAGGGTGAGCCCATGAGTTGCTACGTAGCTAGTGCCCCATCCTATAGCGCCAACGACGAATAGAAGGATTGAAACAATTTTTAGTCTTTTTGAAAACGTGTACATGTATATAAATGTTTTACTTTTCTTATTTTTTTAATTCTGCTCTAAGGGTTTCTACGTAAGCAGTCACTTGCCAACGTTCTTCCTCGTTTAATAAATTCGCGTAAGACCCCATGGTGTTTTTGCCATAATAGATCACATGATAAATACTTCCTTCCGTAATCGCTCGGTCCGCGTAACTTGGAACTCCAAGGATTTTTTCTCTTTTAACTAATTTTCCTTGACCTGCTCCTTTATTACCATGGCAAATTCCACAATAAATTTCGTAGAGTTCTTTTCCTCTTTTGGCATCCAATTCTGCAGAAGCTAAAGGCGAGATGAGATCTGAAAGTGCGGAAGCATAGCCTTCATTTGTGTTTTCAAACTCATATAAAGAATGTCCTCTAGAAATGGTCCCTTCTACAGGCAATAATGCTTGTTGAGAGTTTGGAAAAAATTCATATTCGCCATAAGCTTCATAACCTATTGACGTATACATGTTTGGGAAGTATTGGTAGTTTGGACTGTTATCATTTTGACATGATAAAACGGTCACAAGAACCAAGACTAAGACGATTATTTTTGATACACTTTTCATATGACTAATGTGCTTCTTTATCAACGATATGAACCTCTACTGCCCCTGTTTGGGTTAGAAGGGTTGTTAATTCTTTTTCATTATCATGAACCGGGATTTCCATTAAAAAATGGTCATCGGTGGTTCTTGGATCCGGATTTTCTGCATTTTTAAATGGCCACATTCTACTTCTTAAGTAAAAAGTAATCACCATTAAGTGGGCCGCAAAAAACACGGTTAATTCAAACATGATTGGCACAAATGCTGGCATGTTCTCGATATAACTGAAACTTGGTTTTCCCCCAATATTTTGAGGCCAGTCTTCAATCATAATATAATTCATCATAACGGTAGAAACGATCAAACCTACACAGCCATACATAAAGGCGGCAATGGCAATTCGAGTGGGTTCTAATCCCATCGCTTTGTCCAGTCCGTGGACAGGAAAAGGCGTAAATATCTCTTCGATATGATGCTTTTCGTTCTTAACGGCTTTGACTGCTGCTAGCAACACATCATCATCCGTATATAGTGCGTGAATAACTTTAGAAGATCCCATAGGCTACTCTTTTTTCTTTTTAGGTGTTATGGCTGGTTTTAACTTAGGAGCCGTTCGTTCATCTGAACCGGTTCCGACTAAGCTGTCACCTGCTTCTCTAATGTTTTTATAACGTTGTCCTGAAGACTTTAATATTGTTTTGACTTCAGCTTGCGCAATGACTGGGAATGTTCTAGCATATAACAAGAATAATACAAAGAAGAATCCAATCGTTCCAATGAAAATACCGATATCTACAAATGTTGGTGAGAACATGGTCCATGACGATGGTAAGTAATCTCGGTGAAGAGACGTTACAATAATCACAAAACGTTCAAACCACATTCCGATGTTTACAACAATTGAGATAAAAAATGAGAACATGATGCTCGTTCTTAATCTTTTGAACCACATAAATTGTGGCGAAAATACATTACATGACATCATTGCCCAGTAGGCCCAAGCATAAGGTCCTGTTGCTCTGTTTAAGAATGCATATTGTTCGTATTCAACGCCTGAATACCAAGCGATAAATAATTCTGTCATATACGCAACTCCAACAATGGATCCCGTAATCATAATGACGATGTTCATCAATTCGATGTGTTGAACGGTGATGTAATCTTCAAGACTACATACTTTACGCATGATGATTAATAAGGTGTTTACCATGGCAAATCCAGAGAAAATTGCACCTGCTACAAAGTAGGGTGGAAAAATCGTTGTGTGCCATCCCGGAATCACCGAGGTTGCGAAATCAAAAGATACAATGGTGTGTACTGATAATACTAAAGGAGTTGCAAGTCCTGCAAGTACCAAAGATACTTCTTCAAAACGTTGCCAGTCTTTTGCACGTCCACTCCATCCAAAACTCAATAACGAATATATTTTCTTTTGGAACGGTCTTACGGCACGATCTCGGATCATTGCAAAATCGGGTAATAAACCAGTCCACCAGAATACAAGTGAAACGGATAAATACGTAGAAATCGCAAATACATCCCACAATAATGGGGAGTTAAAGTTGACCCATAACGATCCAAATTGATTTGGAATTGGTAATACCCAGTATGCTAACCAAGGTCGACCCATGTGAATGATTGGAAACAAACCTGCTTGAATTACAGAGAAAATAGTCATGGCTTCCGCAGAACGGTTAATCGCCATACGCCATTTTTGTCTGAATAATAGTAATACTGCCGAAATTAGGGTTCCTGCATGTCCAATACCAACCCACCAAACGAAGTTCGTAATATCCCAAGCCCAACCAACGGTTTTGTTGAGACCCCAAGTACCAATCCCCGTAGAGACGGTATAAATCATACACCCTATTCCCCAGCTAAAAGCTGCAAGTGCAATAGAAAATACTACCCACCAAAGTTTGTTTGCTTTTCCTTCAACAGGTGCAACAACGTCCAAGGTTACATCATGATATGATTTTTCCCCGGTAACTAATGGTCTTCTGATAGGTGCTTCGTAATGAGACGCCATATTCCTTTATATTATTTCTTATTATTTATGCTTCGTTTGTGTTTCTTACTTTCACTTGATACACCACATTTGGTTTTGTTCCAACATGATCTAATAAATGATAAGCACGCTCATCATCTTTAAGTTCGGTAATCGCACTTTTCTTATTATTTATATCTCCAAATGCAATGGCACCAGAGTCACATGCAGATGAACAAGCGGTCTTGAACTCATCTGGATTCACTTCTCTTCCATCGCGCTTCGCATCCAGGATTGTTTTCTGTGTCATTTGAATACACATCGAACATTTTTCCATAACCCCTCTAGATCGAACCGTCACATCTGGATTGATTACCATACGTCCTAAATCGTTATTCATGTGGTAATCGAATTCGTCATTCTCATTATATAAGAACCAGTTGAATCGACGTACTTTATAAGGACAGTTATTCGCACAGTATCGTGTTCCTACACATCGGTTATAAGCCATATGATTCTGACCCTGACGACCGTGAGACGATGCTGCCACTGGACACACGGTTTCACATGGTGCATGATTACAATGCTGACACATGATTGGTTGAAAAGCAACTTGCGGATTTTCAGATGGAATTTCCATCTCACCAAATGTACTTAATGAACTTCCAAGTCCTTGAATATTATCTTTGGTAGTGTTATCTCCTTCAAATGTTTCATCGGAAGAATAATATCTATCGATCCGTAGCCAGTGCATATCGCGACTTCTACGAATTTCTTGTTTTCCTACAACGGGAACGTTATTTTCGGCATGACATGCAATCACACAAGCGCCACATCCAGTACATGAGTTCAAATCGATTGACAAGTTGAAATGATGTCCGATTGAACGATCAAATTCATCCCACAAATCAACATCTGGTGAATCTACAGGGGTTTCTACATGGTTCAATGACACCATGGTCATTGGATTCCATTGTGCAGCCGATTCTGTATTGAAAATCTCCAAAGTTGTTTCTTTGATGATATCGCCTCTACCCATTAATGTATTGTGTAATTGAACACAAGCAAATTCATGCTTGCCATCGGTTAACTCAATAGTAGCTGTTTGCACCGTATTAAAGTCGGTATATAAAGGATAGGCATTTACACCGGTTTGCATTTCTGCTTTAAGACCTTCACTTCGACCATAGCCGAAAGACATCCCAACAGTTCCTCTTGCTTGTCCTGGTTGAATAATCACAGGCGCTTTTAGAGTCTTACCATTAACCGTCACGTTTGCATATTTCCCATTCAATCCTCCGTTGGCGTCATGACTGTTTTCGCTAAAAAACGTACTCGTTTCTAAAAAGAACCCTAATTCTTTACCATCAAATTCTGAAATCGTTAGGTAGTTATCCCAAGTGGTTCTAGTCAATGGATCTGGAAATTCTTGTAACCAAGGGTTGTTGGCTTGTTGACCATCGCCCATTCCTGTTTTAGGATAGAGTGTAAGCTCCATTCCAGAAGTTGCTGTTGCAGCAAGTGCAGTGACAGCGGCTTCTAATTCTGAAATTGCGCTTCCATCAAAAGCATCTGCAGTATCAATGGTCGCAGAGTTTGAAGAAACATAAACCCCATCATGCAGGGTGTCATTCCATGACGTTCCTGTTAGTACATTGTTTTTCCAATACGACTTTACAAAATCATGATACGACCCTGAATCTCCCAGAAGTTCAAGTAATACCTCTTGAAATTGTTTGGTATCAAATAAAGGACGAATCGTGGGCTGCATCAGTCCAAAGTGACCTTTTTTAGTTTCTAAATCGCCCCAGGACTCTAAATAATGAGGTGCGGCAGCAATATATTGTGATACAGAAGCGGTTTCATCATTTTTCATGGTGAAGGCAACTGATAATTCTGTTTGTTTTAATCCTTCAACAAATGCAGAAGCATTTGGAAGTGTATACGCTGGATTGACCCCAGCCATAATGACAGCACCAACCGTTCCAGCATTCATGTCTGAAACTAACTGTGCAACCGCCTTATCATTCCCTTGACGGGTTTGAATTGGGTTGTTTGTATCAAACGCTTTACTGTTTAGTTTTTCGTTGATGGCTAACACAATGTTTTGTGCATTCACATCTTGAATCCCCGTAAGGACCACAGCATTAGAACCTGCTTTAATCAATTCAGAAGCCGCATTAGTTACAGCGGTTTCTAAATGTGCTGGAAGATCACCTCCAACAGCCGTTCCAACTAACTTTCCATATAGTTTAGCAAGTGCAATTTTTTGTTGAGACGGTTTAATCGCGACACGTTTATCGGCGTTTGCACCAGATAAAGTCATGTTTGCTTCGAACTGAATATGACGAGACATTTTTCCGTTTTTTGGAATTCGTCCTTTTGCATAGGCCGCATCAAATCCACCACCTTGCCAATCGCCTAAGAAATCAGCGCCAATAGAAACAATTGTTTGGGCTTTTGAGAAATCGTAATTTACTAAGCCTCTTTGGCCATATTTATTTTGGTACGCATCCGCAGCTGCAGATTCTGATATCGCATCATAAACCACGTGGCTTACATTCGCGTATTTTTGTTTAAAGTCAGCAATTAATTTTGAAGTCGATGGACTTGCAAACGTCTGTGTTAATAACACAATCGATTTGTCAGTTCCTTTTAAAGACTCTAATTTTTGAGCAACTTCTGCGGTAAGTTCACCCCAGCTAATGGCTTGTCCGTCTTTTTGTGGGCCTACAACTCTTTGGTTGTCATATAAATCTAAGACTGAGGCTTGAACTCGGGCGTTGATTCCTCCATTCGCTTTTGCCAAACTATTAGATTCAACTTTAATAGGACGGCCTTCTCTTGTTTTAATTAAAACACTTGCAAAGTCGTATCCGTTAGCAATCGCAGTTGCATAATAATTTGCAACCCCAGGAATAATTTGCTCTGGTTGTACAACGTAAGGAATCGACTTGATCACTGGCCCTTCACAAGCTGCTAAAGAAGCTGCAGCAGTACTGAACCCAACGTATTTTAAGAAATCACGACGCGTTGTACTGGATGCTTCTAGGGTTTCTTTGTCGCCTAAAAATTCATCTACAGGAATTTCTTCTGTAAACTCCTTTTGTTTAAGCGTCTCAACAGCAGAGCTATGGTTCGGATTTAACTCCTCAACACTTTTCCAGTATTTCTTGTTTGATGACATATATATAATGTTACTTGTTGATCGTTTTAATTAAGTTCTAGTAATGACATTTTCCACATTCTAACCCACCCATTTGTGCAGCGGTTAGTTGTTCGACTCCATATTTCTGAGAAAGCGCTTCGTGAATTTTTTCATAATAGCCGTTATCTTGAACTTTTACATTTGTTTCTCTATGACAGTTGATACACCAACCCATTGTGAGTGGAGAAAACTGATACATCACTTCCATTTCTTCGACGGGCCCATGACATGTTTGACATTCCAAGCCAGCAACCGTGACGTGTTGCGAGTGGTTAAAATAAGCGAAATCAGGAAGATTATGAATCCGCACCCATTTGACTGGTTTTGTTTTTCCAGTATATTTTTGTTCGGCATCATCCCAACCAACAGCGTTGTATAGTTTTTTAATTTCTCCATCATAAAACTCTTTGCTGTATTCTTCGGTAGCAGTTGATGGCGAAACTTCATAAATAGATTTATGACAATTCATACACACATTAAGCGCTGGAATTCCAGAATGCTTACTCACACGTGCAGAGGAATGACAATATTTACAATCGATTCCATTGTCACCGGCGTGAATTTTATGGGAATAATGAATGGGTTGAATGGGTTGATATCCTTGATTAACACCAACTTGCATAAGGTATCCATATACAAAGTAAGCACTCGACAATAAGAAAAAGATCGCCACTACCAACATTAAAAATTGATTGTTTACAAACGCTTTCCAAAGTGATTTTCTTTGAACTGCTTCCGCAATTTCAACATTGTTGGCTGTTGCAAAACGACGTAATGTTTTGTTTACTAAAAATAAGCCTAAGGCTAACAATGCGAAAAGAATTGCAAGTGCACCTAAGACAATTTCTTGAGAAACGCCTCCTTGTGATTGTGTGTTTTGTGTTGTGGCCATTGCTGCAGCTACAGGCGCTGCTTTTTCTTGAGCGGTATAGGCTAAAATATTTGAGATGTCTTCATCTGAAAATTGTGGAAAAGCAGTCATTGCAGAGCCGTTGTATTCAGCATAAATTTTATTCGCATACGCATCTCCAGACTTAATCATAGCAGAACTGTTACGAATCCAAGCATTGAGCCAAACGCGGTCTAAACCTTCGGTTTCGCTTAGTCGTGTTTCCACATTTCGAAGCGAAGGCCCCGTCATTTTCTTATCTAATTGGTGACAAGCAGCACAGTTAGCATTGAATAACGATTTTCCCTTAGCAGGATCGCCTTCTTGTGCGTAAAGTGACGTGAATATAATTGAGAAAAATAAAAGCCCCGAAAATAGTGTTTTCGAGAGCGTGTAAAAGTTAAATCCCTGTTTCATAGTGTTGATAGAAGTCATTTCTAAACTTTGGTACGATTTTATCATGCAAATAGGTAATATCCGTTTATAAAAAACTTAGGCAAAAGTAACATATAATGTCCATTTTTGAAATGTTAGATATGTGTAAGTTTCTAATTTATATACGTTCTAAATAAGTGTTTTTTTTATCTTTTAATTATATTCGTTTACATTTGTAAAAGCAATCCAATATTATGAAATTAATTTGTTATAAATATTTTATTATAAGTGTCTTATTTTCAACGCCTATATTGGCGCAAGAGGGAGTGGTACACATAAATAAAAGTGCAGAAATTGATCGTGTCTTAGCGCTTAAAAAAGAGTTGAATAAAGAGCAAGACTACATTAAAATTCAAATATTTAATGGGAATCGACTTGATGCAGAAGCCGCTCTTGTTGAGTTCAAAACAGAGTTTCCAGATCACTTTGTTGAAATGAAATATGAAACGCCGAACTATAAAATTTGGGTCGGGAAATTTAGAACGCGCCTTGAAGCGGATCGGGAGTTATTGGTCGTAAAAAAGTTGTTTCCTAATGCATTCCCTTTTAAACCTTAAAAGCAACAAACTTCTATTTAATTAGAATTTTTTCAAAATAACGTCGGTTGTTAATTTCAAATTTAGTGATGTAAAATCCTATTTGAAGTTGATGGACATCTATCGTATTTTGATGAATCTTAGAACTACTTATAACTGATTTCCCAGAAAGGTCAACTACTTGAATATTTGAAATCTCAAAAGCCGACTCTATTGTAATTAAGCCTGAACTCGGATTGGGAAATAGTTTAAATAGACCTGCAAACTCTTGATTAGAAGTCCCTAATGTTTCACTTTGAACATCACCTGTGAGCGTTACAATAGTGGAATCTTCATCCCCTCCACAAAGCGGAGTGTTTGTGTCTGTCGTCGAATTCTCAACCCAAACGCCCAAAGTGGCATCTGGAGGATTTGGTGTCGATTGCGCAGTATTATAATAAATTAAATACGTTCCAGAAAAATCACCGTTGCCATCATCTGCTCGGAGCTCCCATCGACTATCGGTGTCATTATAAGCGATTTGAAATTCACAAACCCCAATGCCGCTACAAGGCTGATCGCCTGTGATTGGTGTGGTTTCAAAAACAGCCCTCCCAGTAGCGTCTGTATCCGTTTGAGTGAATATAAATTCTTGATCGTCAAATAACGCTTGGCAAGCGTTGAGCGTAATTTGAGCAAAGCCATTGAAGCTTATACTTGTAAAAATAAAGAGTTGAATAATTAATTTCATCTGTCTTTAATTTCTTGATGGATAAAGGCCTTGTAAAGCAATAATATAAGTCACTGTAAGATAGGGTTGCATATTATTAACAGCCTGTCCTCCACCTGTGCTACTCACCATTGTAGCATTCATAGTGGTGGTACCTACAGCATCGGAGTATTCCTTGTCTAGTAGTTTTGTGCCGGCTGGCAAATTGCCGCCAGGAATCGATGCATTACCGTCTGCCGTAACCGCATTGATGGAATGATTATGAGCAGGTAAATTAGCGACCGCTAGCATATTTGTTTCAGCTCCCCCGGATTGTCCCTGTGTATATGAAGATAACCCAGATCCAGATCCATAATGCATGGGCACCCGACCTCTTAAGTCTGGCAATGCAAAAGTAGTTCTGCCATCGCCGCCATAATTGATGCCTAGTATTGCAAACAATGCATTGTTTTGACTAATCTGCAGTAATTGACCTTCGCATTTCGCCCAACCTCGTGGTGCGAAATTTCCTGCAAACATTCTGATTTCTCCAATAAACGGATCTTGTGCATTAACGGATTCACTAAAAATAAAACAGAAAAATACTACTAAAGTTATAATTGGTTTTTTCATACTATAAATTAAATTGGTGATTCAAATGTACGTAAATTCTTTGACACCAAGAGCACAGCTATACCACAAATCACTTGTTTATAATTTATTACAAGTTTTATTTATTATACACAAACAGGTAGTAAACAAAAAACCGTATGTCCAAAAGGCATACGGTCTTTAAAAATTTATGTATCTATAAACTAAATACTACTACTTAAGTGTTTTTTTAACCTCTACTTCACGGAAGGCTTCCAAAATATCACCTTCACGAATATCGTTGTAGTTTTTCACTTGCATCCCACAGTCGTAGCCTTTAGCCACTTCTTTCGCCACAGGTCTAATGGCATTCATCACCAAATTGTTGTCTATCTCCAGTACCATCATGTAGATAGGCTATTAGATTGTCCCACCTAGTCAAACAATAGGCCATGGCTTTACCCAAGGCAGATTTAGGAAGTGTGTTTTTATACTCACTAGCGATCCATTTTCCGAATAGATTACAAATATAACAAAATCAAAGAAGGATAGTGCTACACTTGTAAGGCTACATATCGTTTACCTTAGTTTCCATTCCATCAACGATATTTACAAAAAATAGCCACATCTTATAGCACTACCCAAAAATTTAATAAAGAGTTTTATGGTAAATAATACACTCTAAAAACTAATTCTTCACAAATTTATATGAGGTTCTTACCGATTCACCATCTTCTTTTTGCATATCACACGATAAAAAGTAGATTCCTGCTGGAAAATTATTAACATCTAACGTAATTTTTTCACTACGGTCATCCTCTAATCGCTGTGATAGCATTACAGAACCTATTATATCAAATATTTGATAATTATGCACTACTACATCGCCTCTAGGTTCGATATGTAACTGATTTTCAGCAGGATTGGGAAAAATATGAATCAAATCTTCTTCTATTGATAAAGATTGTCTTTCTATTGATAAAGATTGACTTTCTATTCGCATCACTCCAGGATAAGTAGTAGCAAATGTTTGAATACTAATCTCTGCAACATTACCAAATCCCTCATCAGGAGATAAATATCTAACATATTGAGTGTTTACACCCTCTGCATTTAGACTAGTAATATAATAATCCTGAAAAGATAGCGTAGCATCTGTAGGAATAGTATAAATTGTTATAGTATGAGAAAAATCAGCAGTATTACTAATCTGAAATTGACCTCCTCTCATTCTATTCTCCTGATCTTTTCGTGGCCTAAATTTAATACAAGTAATCACTTTTCTACTCCCTAAATCCAAACCTACCCATTGACCATTTTCCTCAGGTGCATCAAAAAAAGTAGTATCAATTCCATCAAAAACTTTTTCTTTAGTCATATTGTTTCCATAAGTCCCAGACGAGCCAATAACACTTCCTGTTACTTGAATCCCATCACTGGCACATTGTGTAGCATCTGTAAAAAGAAGTGCAGAATCATCTGCTGTATAAACAGTAACCTCTGCAACATTACCAAATCCCTCATCAGGAGATAAATATCTAACATATTGAGTGTTTACACCCTCTGCATTTAGACTAGTAATATAATAATCCTGAAAAGATAGCGTAGCATCTGTAGGAATAGTATAAATTGTTATAGTATGAGAAAAATCAGCAGTATTACTAATCTGAAATTGACCTCCTCTCATTCTATTCTCCTGATCTTTTCGTGGCCTAAATTTAATACAAGTAATCACTTTTCTACTCCCTAAATCCAAACCTACCCATTGACCATTTTCCTCAGGTGCATCAAAAAAAGTAGTATCAATTCCATCAAAAACTTTTTCTTTAGTCATATTGTTTCCATAAGTCCCAGACGAGCCAATAACACTTCCTGTTACTTGAATCCCATCACTGGCACATTGTGTAGCATCTGTAAAAAGAAGTGCAGAATCATCTGCTGTATAAACAGTAACCTCTGCAACATTACCAAATCCCTGGCTTTTATTAATGGTGAAATTTTATTGTGTCAGTTTATCTGTTACAATAGATGCTTCCATGTTATGCTTCTGTAAAAGTGATTATAGTACTATGTCAATTGCATTTTCTTCCTGGTTCAATAACTCCAGAAACTTTTTTGTTTCAATTTCTGCGCCTCCTTTTCTGTACTGATTGTCTTCATAATTAAAGTTTATAGCCTTTCCATTGATATGAATTGTCTTTGGATGACAAGTTTCCTTTTTTACTGAAAAATTTAAGTTTAATGGATACCCTGCATACACTAATGATGCCGATAAGCCATCTAATGCTTTTGGAATCACAGGGTCAATGATGGTTTTTCCGAATTCGGTACGCAACCCTAACAAATGCCATACTACTAATCCCATATAAATTCCAGGTCCACTGGAATATATACGCCATCCACCTTTAAGGGTTATTTTTCCTGCTTTAAGCTCTTCATAACGTTCATCTGCTTCATAACGGTTTTTAAAGCTTACATCTGAACTACTATAATAACAGTTTGCCTGACGTACATCGCCGATAGAGACTACTTCTTTATAGGCTATTGGATTGGCCTGTCTCAACGCCCTTACAAAGGCTTCTGCATTACCTAATCTAGCCTGTGTTTCTGCATAACGTAGGTGAGCATGCATGTACATAATTCCAATCTCTCTCCCAAAATAAGAACTGCTTTCGGCTCTCTGGAAAATGGTTTGGGTGCCACCGTTGTATTTTGGTGGGCGGTTCATCAAACGTGCACCATCGGGTCCTTTTAAGTGTTGTTCTATTAGTTTTTGATGAAATTCAGCTTGCTCTTTGGTGAAAATACCACTTATAACACCTCGAATCATCGGTAACAAACGGTATTGAATATTGGTTTTGGTATCAGTCGGGTGTAACAATAAACTGATGCTGTTATCATCTTCCAACAGTCCATGCCCCGCAACAATATTATCTTTTACCAAGTGTTTGTTAAAGTCAGATTGTATTTGTGTACAGATATTTTGTAGTCGTGCTGCTTTTTCAGTATCTTCTAACAGTTCATATACTAATTGAAAATTCGAAAAGGCCTGATAATTTAAAGCTACAGTCCAACTAGAAATCAAACGTTCTGCTAAGGCTTTACTTGCTGGTTGCATAGAATCATTCCAATCACCTCCTCCAAACGGGACAAAAGCAGTATTTGGAATAAACGAGTCAACAAGCATGTCAATAAGACGTTCTGTATGCTCTAAAAGTGTAGTTTTTTCTGCTACTTCAACTCCGTTTTCATGGTAATACGGTAATACTTCGTTTAAAAAATCTGTATCCCCTGTCACTTTTATATAATTTCCCAAAGCAATGATACACCAATGATGAACATCGCCATGAGAACTTCCTGCTCTTATATCTGAATAGCTATCAAACATCCACCATTGTGGCCATTCACCATTTGTATTTTGATGGGAAAACATGATACGTAAAATGTCTTTAGCTTCTTCAAACTTTTCGGTACACAATAACAATTCAAAAGGTCCCTGAGTGGTATCTCGTGTTCCCCAAGCAGCTCCGTCAAATTGTTCTAAACCATGTGGGGTTAGCACATGAATCATGGCATTTACTCCATACCATGGTAAAATCTCTTGAATTACAGCAATGTCTTTATGGTCGCTTTTTAATGATAAGTTTGAAGATAGAACTCGCCAGTACGCTTGTCCCTCTTGAATGTCAAATTGGTATTGTTTTTCACTGTTTTTAATTTGAGTTGCTTCAACAGTTGTGGCTACCTCTCCAATAAAACTCATACAGAAACTGGATGTGTTTTCTAATTCAATATTAAAAAAGGCATCTCCTTGACTTTTATGATTTGGATACAATATTTCGTCTCCATAAACTTTGTAATCCGAATTATGAATCTGTATTTTGAATTGTGCTTTTGGAAATTTTTTAGCAATAATGCTATCTGGTTTTGGTTGTAAAGTATATGAACCACTTGTATTACTATCTGAAATATACCATCCATTATCTTCAGCGAAATGATTGGTAATCAATACCTTTACGGGCGAGCCATTTAGGACTTTGAAATCCATGTGAATTTCAGGAGTCGATTTGGATGTCCAACTTCGAACTTGAAAACAAGTATCTTCATGTTTGTAAATCCATCGACAATGGTTCAAGCCAATTTCATAAGCTGATGGCACTCCTAAGAGATGTTTTTGATTATTAATTTCCACAAAAATACGTTGCCCTGTTTGTGGTTCTAGATTAAACTGACTGGAGCAAATAGAAAGAAATCGGTTAAAATTGGTATTTCCTTGAGTGATGTGTGAATTAAAAACACCATAAGCATAAGTACTTGTGGACATCATATTTTCATCGGGTGTATAACCCATTTTTGCTTGCATGATATGTCCGTGTGGGCGATCCACCAAAATTTCTTTGGCCCTCAAAACCACATGATTGTTTTCTTTATAAAAAACGGATAATATTTGTCCGTTTTTTTCTTCAAGGTTTCGCAATTTATCACTAAAAAAGTGACCCAAGTCTTTCTTTGTTAAATCATCAACAGGTAATAAAGGTGAAGTGTTAAAAATATTATTTTCGGTTGTAAATGGTTTTGCCGAGTTAGAAGTTGGAACTTCATTGTTAAACTCTTGTAGAAGTAAAGGTAACTTTTCCAAGTCTTTTTGAGAAGTTGCTTCTGGATGGTCTGCCAAACAGGTGCCAACAAAAGTACTCTTGTGATGCTCATTACTTTCCAGATTAAAAGGTTTTTCTTGCAATGCTATAATTGATAATTCTCCTGAACATTCTCCTGTTAATGATTCTTTGAGTAAACTTTCTGGAATTCCAGTTTCTCTAAAGGAATTTCCATAAAACTGAATTCCATCTGTACTTCCTGAAACTGCTGAACTTTTACAAGCTATCATCAGCCAAGGATTTCCAATAGTATCCATAAAATTTTGACGACAACAAATAACCGACCCGTATTTTTCGTCTTCCAAAATCTGACGTTCTACATATTGACTCACATAATATTCATTAACAAGGGCGTCAGATATTTTTTTTAAACCTATATCTTGAACGTAAATCACGTCCAAGACAACAGTATTTTCGGCTGTGTTTTTTGTGATTATATCCCATTGCCAACTTGTACTTTTTGGAGAGAGTTGTAAAGTACAGGTGTAGTCAATACTATCCCAATTGCCTTGAGCTATAAAGGTGTTTTTAGCAATTGTAAATTGACTATTGCTTTCCGAACCTAAAAGAGCTTTGTATTCATATTTATCATTTGCCTTTTTTCTTAGATAGACATTTGCACCTGATTTTGAAAATGCAGTAGCTGTTTTTAAACTAACCCGAATGGATTGGAGTTCTATATTTTTAATTAAGCCATTTTTCAAAAAGTTAAATAAAAGACCTTGCTTGTTTTTGATGTTTAAATTCGTATTAAGGGGCATTTTTTATAGTTTAATTTATTCTTGTTTTATTTGAAATAATAAAGGATTACTATTGTTATTCGTAACAATAAATATGTTTTTATTTTTTGTTTTTAAAGTATTGATTTGTCGGCTGTCAGAAGGAACATAAAAACCACTTTCAACTACTGAAATAGATTTAAAATTATTTTCACCATCTCCCAACAATACTGCTCCTATACCTGCATCATAACGTGTAGTTTCAACTTCTGTAGCGTAATGGTTGCCTACTGAAACAATGTCTTTATTTCCATCTTTATTAATGTCCATAACCAAAGCTGATTTTAATGGTGATGCTTGGGCTTCAATAGGTAATGTTTTTTTAAGAAGTTTCCCATTATCATTGATTAATAGGATACTTTTGAAATTGCTAATTTCATAAATTACTGCATTTTCAATTTCTTTTTTAGGAAGAATATCTGTTAATTTTGAAGAGGCAAAACTGTGATAGTCTTTAAATTTTTCAGAAATATAAGGCATTTGTTGGCTAGTGCATTCACGTCCTCTAACAGGTACATAGTCTTTTTTGTAGAATTTTGCGAATAACACATCATTGGTGCCATTGTTGTCAAAATCATTAGCATACACTTTAAAGGGGTATTCTTTAGTAGCTTTAAATTTGTTGTTCTTTCCAAGGTTTCCAACTATATAATCGTCATCTCCATCATTGTCCAAATCACTTGCAGTAATAGACCACCAAATACCACGTGTATTTTTTAGTCCCCATTTTTCTGAATTATTTTTAAAAATGCCATCATGATTTTCTAGAAGAACAATTTGCATCCATTCGCCAACAAGTATTAAATCTTCATCACCATCATTGTCTGTATCAGAAAAAACGGCATCAGTTACCATACCAATATTTTGTAAATCTTGGGCTGTTTTATTACTTGCTTTTTTATAGATTCCGTTATCATTGATTAAAAAGTAGCTACTTGCAGGATAAGGATATTTTCCAGGAATCAATCGGGTTCCTACAAACAAATCTAAATCACCATCGTTGTCAATATCTGAAGCTTTTACACACTGAGTACTTTCATGAATTATCGGTAATTTGTTTACTGCTTTTTCAAAAAGTCCCTCTCCATTATTTAAGTAAAGGCGGTCTTGTAAATGTTTATCACCTTGGCTAAATTCACTACCTCCACTTGTAACATATAAATCCACATCCTTATCTCCATCAACATCTAAAAAGAGACAACCTAAATCTTCTGAAGCTTTGTCTAACTCCCATGGTTGGGAATTATTTCTTATAAATTTTCCATTTGTTTGCTGTAAATACAAAATACCTCTTTGCCCTACTGCTCCACCAAAAAACACATCTTCCATACCATCATTATTAACATCTGCTACAGTTGAAAAAGGACCATTTTGAGAGAGCTTATGTGGCAACAAACATTCGCGTTTAAAATCATCAAAATCATTTTCTTGGTGTCTATAGTCAATACCAATTTCAGAAGGATTCAATTCTTTAAAATGAGTGTCATTCTGCTCTTGTTCTTTAGAATATTTTTTAGTTTTTGAATAATTTGCAGTTATTATTTTATTGGCTTTAAGGCCTTCAAACACATTTATTTTTCCATCTGGCCAGATAATTTTCAAACTGTCTATATGCGTATCTTTCCCTAATCCAAAAAATAAACCTGGAGCTACAGATGAAAAATAGCCTCTTGTAAGCGTATGTTCCGCTATTTGTTTATTGTCATTATGATAAATAGTAGCTTTTGCACCAATTCCTAATGGGTTTTTAACCGACCCTTTGAGTTTTATTTTTAAAAAATTGCCTGTTGCATTGTTTTTGTAAACAAATGCCGGAGCATCAATATTATTGATTATTATATCTAAATCTCCATCATTGTCTAAATCTCCATAAGCAATACCGCTTGAATAACTTGGTGTATCAAACCCCCAATTTTTTGATACTTTTTCGAATTGTAGATTGCCTTTATTTTTGAAAATATAATTTGAAAGTGGAGCAGAAGGCGCTTTTTTAGCCATACTCAAAAAATCTTTCGAGCCAGTATTGAGTTCTTTTTTTGTATTACTCAAAAAATCATTATTTCGAATATCCTTTTTAATACCATTGGTAACAACAATATCTTTCCAACCATCATTATCTAAATCAACCAACAATGTTGCCCAACTCCAATCTGTTTTTGAAACACCTGATAAATTTCCAACATCATAAAAGCTTCCCTTTCCCGAATTAATTTGAAGGGTATTTGCCATATATTGATAATGTTTCCCCCATGATACCATTTGATTAAATTTTTCAGTACTCATAGAGCCCATATTCGTTTTAGAACGATAATGATCTTCAGCTGCCATATCTAGAGTCATCAAATCCATTAAACCATCATTATTAATATCTCCAGCATCGGTTCCCATACTAAACCATGAAACGTGTTTTAATGTTTTATTGGTTACCATTTTAAAGACCCCACTCCCAGTATTGTAGTACATAAAATCAGGCTCGTCATAATCATTAGAGATGTATAAATCTACCTTGCCATCATTGTTAAAATCGGATGCGCTTACATTTAATCCGTGTGCCAAAGTTTTTGAAATCCCAGAAGTTTTAGAGACATCTCTAAAATAGCCATTGTCATTTCGGTACAATTTATCAGTGTGCAATAATTGTCGTTCTTTAGGGATTTTATAACGACTAAACAATCTTGGGTCTGGTGGTTGGTTAACTTGATACATATCTAAATCTCCATCGTTATCCATATCAAAGAATACTGCTTGAGATGAAAAGCCTAAATCTGCCAACCCATATTTATTAGCAGATTCTGTAAACGTTAAATCTCCATTATTAATTAGTAATTGATTTTGACGTTCACTAGGATTCATAGATTCTCCATTTCTACTTACGTAAATATCTAAATAGCCATCAGCATTGACATCAGCCATAGTTACACCCCAAGACCATCCATCATTTCTAGCAACCCTAGAGCTTTTAGTAATATTTTCAAACTGAAAATCTCCTTTATTCAAATACAACCTATCTGCTACCTGATTTCCACAAAAGAATATGTCGTCTAAACCGTCATTATTGATATCACCAATAGCAACTCCTGCGCCATTGTATATTTGACTGTAGTATAAATGGTTTTTGGTTGCTGTTTCACGGATGGTATTATTAAAGTCAATACCTGTGTTTTCTGGTTGTAATAATTCAAAACCTCCAATTAGCTCTTTTGGACTGAGGTCTCTTTTTTTTTGACATGCTAGAATACATGTTAAGATTCCCAAAAGAAGATATGTATTAAATAGTTTGATATTGTTCATAAGTGATGTTTTTTTGCTATATTATATTGCATACTCTTTATAAAAATGAGATTATATTTTCTTGATGTGAATTGCGACACCTCCACCAGCAGCCAATTGGATTTTTAAATGTGATTTTGAGCTTACATGCATTCTTTTTATTTCGTAAGCAGTCGGATTGGTCAAATAATCGGCATCAATACCATCTTGATAAATGATTGCTTCGTATTCCAAAGAATCGTTTAAAAAGTCCAAAGGAATTTCCAATTCACGTTTAGATTCATCTGTAAGGCTACCAATAAACCAATCTTCTGATTTTTTTTCTTTTCGAGCTATGGTAACGTACTTACCTATATCTGCATTCAAAACTTTTGTGTCATCCCAGTCTACGGGCACATCTTTAATAAATTGAAATGCATCTAAATGTTTTTGATAATGTTCTGGTAAATCGGCAGCCATTTGTATAGGGCTGTATAAAACAACATATAGTGCCAGTTGGTGTGCCAGCGTAGTTCTTACCGAATTGTCTTTTCTGTATTCATCAAATTTTAAATTGAATATGCCGGGCGTGTAGTCAATTGGCCCCCCAAGAATTCTTGTAAAAGGCAATGTTACGGTATGCTCTGGAGGATTGCCTTCGCTCCACGCATTAAATTCTTGACCACGCACACCTTCACGCGTCATCATGTTTGGCCAAGTTCTAGCTAATCCTGTAGGTTTTATAGGTTCATGAACAATCAACATGATTTTATGCTTCGCAGCTGTTTCTACCATTTTTTGGTAAAAATTGACCATCCATTGTCCGTGATGATGTTCCCCCTTAGGAACAATATCGCCAACATAACCCACTTTTAAATAGTTGATTCCATTCTCTTTTAAATAACTCATTGCAGAATCCATATGCTTCTCGTAATTGAGAACATTGGCTCCTGTTTCATGGTACCCCACCAGTTCAATACCTTTTTCTTTGGCATAGGCGGCAACTTTTTTTAAGTCATAATCTAAAGTTGGTGTTTGAAAGTTTGGTAGGTCTTTGCTTTTCCCTACAAAATATTCAATGCCTTTGTTCCATCCTTCTATTAAAAGACCTTTGATTCCATGTTTCGATGCAAAATCTATATAAGCTAAGGCATTTTCAGTTGTTGCACCGTGATTAGGACTAGGCTCAAAACTGTATTTTCCGATATGGATGCCCCACCAAATTCCCATATATTTTGTTGGCTTAACCCAATCTGTATTCTTTATTTTGTTAGGTTCATTTAAATTTAAAATCAAAGAAGACTCTATCAACCCGCCAGGAGTATCAGAAATTTGAATAGTTCTCCACGGGGTTTGAAATGATGAAGCTAATTTTGCTTTTGTTCCATCTATTGCGGGCACCAAATCGCAATCAAATCCTTGTTTATTATCTTTTAACACTAATGTCATGGAAGGATAATCAATCAAAGATGCTTCATGAATACTAATATATTTACCTTCATTTGTTTTCATGGTTAACGGTGTATGTACCGCTTTTTGATTTTCTATACCTTTAACCAAAAAATAGTTAAGCTGCTCTTCGGTAACTTGAATATCGCTTATTTTGGAGTGTACGGTTGGATGCTCATAACTATTATAATTTGCAGGAATCCACCAAGTTTCATGATTTCCTGTTAAATTGAATTCTGTTTTTTCATCTTTAAGAACATATTCTTTTACACCGTTACTTTCTGGTAAAATATACCTAAAAGCAATACCATCATTATAAACTCTAAAAACAATCTGTAATGATTCTTTTTTTTCGTTTGATAGCGTAATTTGGACTTCATTATACGTGTTTTGTATGGTTTTATGTTGTCCCCAAACTGGAACCCAAGTTTTGTCTATTGACTTAGTATCATTTTTTTGGATTGACAGTTTGTTTAAAAAAGAGTTCCCGTTTTTAAACTGTAGCCCCAAATATGATGTGTCGATTATGGTTTCCGATTTTTGAGATACGTTATACCAAGGTTTTCCTTCAGCATTTAAACCAAAAGACATGGAGATATTCTTATCTGGTGATTCAAAATTAGCAGGTTCCGTATTGCAACTTATGCATGTAAAAACAATGAGTATAGCTACGACTGAGTGTCTATTTTTAGTGTTCATTAATATAATAGCTGTTATTTTAACTTTTAATTTTTGCTACTGATTAATTGAGTAGTCTTTTAAATTCAAAAAATGAAATTAGTCTTGTTTATTTTCTAAGGCTTCACTGTTTCTTTTATCAAGTGCTACTGCAATTTCATAGCAACGTTCTTCGGTCAAAGTATATCTTAAAGTAAAGAAAATAGACACAAAACATAATAATAACGGCAGTCCAATTTCTACAGCACGCATCATAAACAGCGTTTTAGGTGCTTGTTGTGTTAATTCAGAAATATTTCCTTTAATGTTTGAAAGTTCGCTATTAAAAGAACTCAAGTCCTCTGTAATTTTCAAATCCGTAAGTCGATTTCCTATGTTTGTGATATTCTGTGTAAGTGTTTTATAATGTACTTCACTATTCTCGTTTTCTAAAGATTTTGATTCTAAATGTGTAAGCAATAATGTTGCAGTTATTTGAGCCTTTAGAAGACCTGCTTCTAAAGTTATTGGTACTACCTTGCTAAAACCACTTATATCTTGAGTTGAAATATTAAATGTACTTAAATTTTGTTTTGACAATTCTAATTTTTGAATAATGAATGATGTTTTAGATAGTCCATCTGTCAAGGCATTCAAATCTGTATTAATTATGTTTGATTCTATTTGTTCTGACTTAGCTTTTACAATTTCATTTTCAAGATGTTTTACGTATTCCTCGGCTTCTAGGATTGCATCAGCGTTAATTACTTTCGTTTTTTCAAGTAATTCTTTTGGTGAATTTGCTAGGTTTTGATAATCTGTGTTCCAACTTTCAATTTTACTTTGCATTTCATTAATTGTACCTTGAAAAGCATCTACTTTTGTAACTTGACTTTCATCAAATTGGGTAAAAACAATGAGTAAGCCTGCAACAAAACTAGCCAAAGCAGTTCCCATTTTAATGAACCACCAAAAAATAGAATAATAACTTCCTTCTGAACGACGCCCTGTTTTTAAATCATCTTCATCACAGATATCACCTACCATAGAAGAACCTAACGTAAAGAAAAAGAGCATTCCTGCAGAAAGTAGCATGGTTGGTATAACTACTAGGTATGGGTGTTCTTGACTGTAACAAACAATTTTTGAAAGTTGAGCCAAACACATCAAAGCAATGGCAATCAATAAGGTTTTACGTTTACCAAACTTTGGGCTTAGCCAATTTAATGGAAAAACCGCAAGAAGCCCAGTAACAGCCCAAACAGTACCATTTATTCCTAGTAAAGTTGATGCGGCAACTTTATCGCCTTCGAAAATGTAAAAAATAGGAATATAGTATCCCAATAAATTCACAAAATTAAAGCCCATAGAAAGTGTGAAAATTATAATGACTAACCTTAGGAAGGTCTTGTTTTTAAACGTGTGCTTAATATCACTCCAAAAAGCTGTTTTTTTCTGTTTTGCAGCTGCTTTAAACCCAGGTTCACGAACGGTGAAAAACCACCAAAAGGATAAAGGAATTAAAATGACAGCTATCATCATGGAAACATATTTCATTCCATCTGCCTCATTACCACCTGGTCCTTTAAAATACTCCATGTTTGCTAAAGCAAAAAGCCAAGGTGTACTTATTGCAAAAAGGTTTCCTAAAAAACTTTTTGCACTAAATAACTTTGTACGTTCATGGGAATCGGTAGTCATTTCCATGCCCAATGCACCATGAGGGATTTCAAAAATAGTACAAGCAGTAAAAAAGATTATTAGCCAAAATAAAATATATCCCAATTGAAACCATTGAAAAGCGGACTCAGTTGGAAACCAAGAATGCACCAAGTCACCATCTGGTATCCACCACATTAATACAAAACTGATAGCCACAGCAATACCTCCAATAAGAAGGAATGGTCGTCGTCTTCCCCAACGACTTCTAAAATTATCTGAAAAATGACCAACAATAGGATCTGAAATAGCATCCCATAATCTTGGAATAATTAAGATAACGCCTAGCCAGAGTGCACTAAGCCCTAAACTTATGTTTCCAATCAAACCCATGAGTTGCCCCGCAATATTAAATAGAGCAATAGGAATAATGCCACCGAAACCATAAGCTACCAATTGTAACATTGGAATACGGTTTGTTGGCTGAGTTACGCCTTTATGCTTTTTTTTCTTGCTCATAAATACTATGCTTTTCTTGATTGATAAGATTTCATGTTAAGGCACATAAAACCAGGTAGGCTATTACTTTGCTTAATTGCTCAATCATACTGAAGGACAATTTAAAATAATGAGTTAATGAAAAGGAGAGGTTCAAAACCCCTCCTCCATTACTTGAGACTACAACTCAAATTCAACTTAACTAACAATAAAAAAGATTTTCATTTTAGTAAAAAAAATCATATCATTATTTTTCTACAAACCTAATATTGTCTATGTAGTATATATCTTCAGATGTTCCGTCTGTTTGTCCACCATTAAAGAATAATACTAATTTGTTATTTGCTTGACCAATAGACGGACTAAAGTCAAAGGTGTACTCAACCCATTCATCAACTACGGATATATCTGCAGAAAGTTCTAAGGGTGCTAAACCACCTTCTATTTTTACAATAAGCGGTACAGCTTTACTAGATAAGATTTTAATTTTCAATTGATTATGTGTCGTTAAGTCTATTGGGTCTCCAAAATCTATAAACAAATTGTCCCAAGCGCTTTTGCCATCATCGGTGAATTTTCCAACATTTGAGCTTCTATTAACACAGCTTACATTTGGATTTTGAACAACAGGAACTTCAACCTGTCCAGTATAGTTTTGTTGGCAATCAAAATCGTTTATCACAGTTAGATCTTCTGCTACTCCTGAACAATTTTCAGAAACTTCATCGCAATTAGTCATAGCAGTAAACATGATGTCGTCCACATAATAGATATCTTGTGAGGTTCCATCTGTTTCTGCTCCATTAAAAAAGAGTGCTACTTTTGTATTACCGTTTCCTGCAGCCGCACTAAAATCAAATGTATAATTCTTCCATTCTCCAGTTACATCAATAGCTCCCCAAATTTCCATTTCAGTACCTCCTTCTAATTTTGCTAATAATGGTACAGCTCTATCTGAAAGTATTTTTATATTTAACTGATTGTTAACAGATAAGTCTATTTCTGCTCCAAAATCGACAAACAAATTATCCCAAGCACTTTTACCATCATCTGTAAATTCTCCAACTGAATCACTTGTATTCTCACCACTTTTGTTTGGATTGTCAATTACAGGAGCTCCATCATTACCAAAAGCAAAGTTTTGCTGACATTCAAAATCGCTGATAATACTTAAATCTTCTACAACACCATCACAAGGCCCTACAAACTCCATAAACTTAATATCGTCTACATAGTAAATATCTTCTGAGGTTCCATCTGTTTCTCCTCCATTAAAAAATAGAACGACTCTAGTATTTCCGTTTCCTGCAGCTGCACTAAAATCAAAAGTGTATTCTTTCCATTCTCCAGTTACATCAATAGCTCCCCAAATTTCGATTTGAGTGCCTCCTTCTAATTTAGCTAATAATGGAATTGTTTTACTAGAATGAATTTTTAAGCTCAACATTGGTTTTGCTACTAAATCAATTTCCTCACCTGTATCAATATATAAATTGTCCCATGCATTAGTACCATCATCTGTATATTCACCTACATTATCACTGGTGTTAACTCCACTTTTATTAGGATTATCGGCTACAGGCGTTGTCGTGTCATCACCAGTATCAGCAGGATTTCCAATAAAGAAATTTTGTTGACAGTCAAAATCATTAAGAATAGTTAAATCTTCGGTAACTCCATCACATGGATCCACTACTTCTAGTGAAGTATCCCAAAACAAATCATCAATATAGTATACATCTGTTCCTGAAGTTTCTACACCTGCATTAAAGAAAATAACAAGTTTTGTATGGTTTTCACCCTTTTGGTTACTAAAATCAAAAGCATATTCTGTCCATTTAAAATCTCCTGAGATTATTCCATCATTATCTTCTAAACCTATGGCTACAACTTCAACTGGAGTAGAAGTACCTCCTTCTAATTTAGCCAAAAACTTACCTTCAACTTCCGTTTTTATCTTAATTTTAAGCACACCATTTGTAGAAAAATCGATTGGGTTTCCATAGTCTATAACTAATGCATCCCATGCATCTGTACCATCTATAAGTTCACCAGCAAATTTACTTGGATTAACTGCTACTTCTGCAGGGTTTCTTACTGTATTTACAGCAGAAAGATCAATATTTGCCTGACACTCAAAATCAGAAATAATATTGGCATTTACTACAACGTCAGCATCTTCACATGGTATATACGTTATAGTATCAAATGCCTGTGGATCATCCTCATCACAAGACAAGTTAAAAGCTAACAATAAAAGAAGTATAGCTCTACCGTATTTTTTAAATTTAATTATCTTCATAGTTATTCATTTTTTTATAAATTCATTTAAAGTTTTTTGATTAAAAAAAAACTTTAAATGAATTCTAGTTACATTGATACTATTTTTTTAATATCTTAATTACTTTATTAGATTTATTTGAGTTAACATTTAAAAAGTAAAGTCCAGAATTTAATACTGAAATATCTATAGTAAAAGAAGTTCCAAATGTTTTACTCTGTTTTTGTATAATTGTTTTTCCTGTGATATCGACTAATTCGTAAGCATTAATATTAACTTTTGAATTAACACTAATTTTATCATTAGCAGGATTAGGAAATACTTTTATAACATTATCTAAAGCAACATCTGTTGTTGATAAAGTAGCACTAGTAAATAATAAATCATCTATATAGTATATGTCTGAAGCTGTCCCTGTTGTTTCCCCTCCATTAAAGAATAATACTACTTTTGTATTTCCATTTCCTGCTGCTGCGCTAAAATCGAATTCATATTCTTTCCATGCACCGTTAACATCTACAGATCCCCAGATTTCCATTTGAGTACCTCCTTCTAATTTTGCTAATAATGGTATCGGCGCAGTTAAAGCTGTAGTATAGATTTTAACCCTTAATTTATTATTAACAGATAAATCTATAGGTGCTCCAAAATCTATAAATAGATTATCCCAAGCACTGGCTCCATCATCAGTAAACTCTCCTACGTTAGCTGAAGTATTAATTCCTCCCGGGAATGGATTAGCTATAGTTGGCGAAGCGCCATTGGCAAATGGATGAGATGGCGCAGAACATTCAAAATCTGATATCACTGGATCCATACAAGGCGCTGTAGTCCATTCTATATCATCAATATAAAATATGTCTGTTGCTGTCCCGTTTGTATTACCTGCATTAAAAAACAATATTAATTTGTTATGACTTTCTGCTGCCTGACTGCTGAAATCAAAATAGTATTCTTTCCATTCATTCGCTACATCTATAACATCTGCACTTCCATCCGTAGCGCAACAAGCCCCTGTTTCAAATGCTGGTGACGTGCCTCCTTCTAATTTTAATAATAAAGGTACTGTAGCTGTTGAATATATTTTTATTTTCAAGAAATTAGTGGTTGATAAATCTATTGGTGCTCCATAATCAACCTCTAAGTTATCCCAAGCATTTAATCCATCATCGGTAAACTCTCCTACATTTGCAGAGGTATTAATGCCTCCTGAAACTGGATTGGCTAGACTGGTTACTCCATTTCCTCCCAAAGTATGAGATGGCGGAGAACATTCAAAATCAGAAATAATTGGATCTACACATTGAGAAAAAGCAATGTATGACATAAATGTCAACGATAAAAGTAATAGTTTTTTCATTTTTTTAGTTTTTAAATTAATATTCATTTTTGCACTACTTATACTCAAATAAGAACTTATGAGTAAACATATGATTAGAATTATCTGCTATGAATAACTCATAATCCCCGGGTTCACTATCAAATTCCATTTGATGATTATAAAATTTTAAATCGTCAGCTTTAATTATAAAATCGACTTGTTTTGTTTCTCCTTTTTTTAAGAATATCTTCTGAAATCCTTTTAATTCTTTTACAGGTCTAGTAATACTTCCTACAACATCTTTTATATACAACTGCACAATTTCTTCACCATCATAGTCTCCTGTATTTGTAATGGATACAGATGCTGTAATTATTGAATTTGCAGTAAGAATATTAGTATCTAGTTTCGTGTCGTTATAGCTAAAGGTTGTATAGCTTAATCCATATCCAAATGGATAAAGCGGTGAATTATCAACATCCAAATATTTTGAAACATACCTTGGGTCGGCATTTTCAATGTCTGCTGGTCTACCTGTATTCTTTTGGTTGTAAAAAATAGGAATCTGTCCTATATTTCTTGGAAATGTTACTGTTAGTTTTCCCGAAGGGTTATAATCTCCATATAATACATCTGCTATAGCATGTCCACCTCTAGTACCAGGAAACCATCCTTCTAGAATAGCATCTACAGTTTCACTTTCCCAAGACAAGTCTAATGGTCTTCCATTCATTAAAACCAATACTATGGGTTTACCTGTTTTTTTGATTTCGGAAATTAATTCTTGTTGATACCCTGGGAGGTTAATATTGGTTCTAGATGCGGCTTCTCCACTCATGTTCTCTGCTTCACCCATAACCATAACAACGACGTCGGAAGCTTTAGCTACAGCTATGGCTTTATTAAAACCAGCTTTATCTCCGCCTATGATTTCGCAACCTTTTACATATTCGAAATTAGCTGCTCTAACTTCAAACCCTTCTTTCACACTCACAATGGCCTCAGTGCTTTTGTGCCCGTGTGCCGCCCAACTTCCTAGAATATTCGCTTCATCATCAGCTAAAGGACCAATAAGTGCTATTTTTTTAGAATTATTGAGAGGTAGAATTTTATTTTCATTTTTAAGGATTACTATTGACTTTCTAGCTGCTTCTCTTGCTAATTCTAAATGCGCTTTATTAAGGATCAGTTTTTCTTCTTTCTCTTCATCACAATACCTATATGGGTCATCAAAAAGCCCAAGCTCAAATTTCATTCTTAATATATCTCTTACGGCTTTATCTAATCGTTCTATCGAGATTTTTCCTTCTTCAATAGATTGACTCATATGATTTTTATATACGCCGCCTTGCATATCCATATCTGAACCTGCATTAAAAGCCAGTTCTCCTGCATGTTTTAAATCTTTGGCATAACCATGCGGTACCATTTCATTAATAGCTGTATAGTCTGTAACCACAAAACCATTAAAGCCCCATTCCTTTCTTAAAATATCTTCAAATAAAAATTTATTACCTGTAGCGGGTATACCGTTTAATTCGTTAAAGGCTGTCATAAATGTAGCAGCACCTTCATCTAAAGCCGCTTTAAAAGGTGGCAAATACACATTACGTAACATGGTTTCTGACATATCTACTGTATGATAATCTCTTCCTGCTTGAGCTGCACCATAAGCTGCAAAGTGTTTAACACAAGCTAAAACTGTATTATTATCTGCAAGATTTCCTTGAAAACCTCTTACTCGTGCTTTTGCAATTAAACTCCCTAAGTAGGTGTCTTCTCCAGCACCTTCAGAAACTCTTCCCCAACGTGGATCTCGTGAGATATCGACCATCGGCGCAAAAGTCCAGTGTAATCCAACAGCGGTACATTCAAGTGCTGCTGTTCTAGCTGTTAGCTCCATTAAATCTAAATCCCAACTAGATGATTCTCCCATAGGAATAGGAAAAATGGTTTTATAGCCATGTATAACATCATAGCCAAAAAGTAGTGGAATTCCCAAACGGGTTTCTTCAACTGCTATTTTTTGTAGCTTTCTAGTATATGCAGCACCAGTAGCATTAAATACTGCTCCTACCTGACCATTTTTTATGTAGTTTTTGTAATTTTTATCTAAAACTGGTCCTGTAATATCCATTCCACTAGAATACATAACGGTTTGACCAATTTTTTCATCAAGAGTCATCATGGACAGCAAAGCGTCTATTTTAACTTCATAGCTACCTTGAATCAATACAGATTCTCTTACCTCATCATTTTTACAACTCATAAAAAGCATACTAATTATTATATATCTTATTTTTATTAACATTTGGTTACATATGTGGACTAGAGAAACCTAATTTTTGCAAGCCTTTTTGCACGTCTTGATCCATCATAAAAATTGTCCATAGCAATTGTGTTCTATAATTTTCTATCATAGCTACTATTGGACCTTGATCAATGGCTAAATAACCATCTGCAACCCAATTATTTTCATCAGAAAAGGCGTCATAAAAACCGTATTCTCCCCATAATTCATCTTTACGTTCGTAGAAATATTCTAATGCTTTGGTAGACTCTTCTGGAGTATAAGGAAAAGATGACAAGGCTGCGGTAGGGGTAATAACTCCTAAATCATTATTTGGACTATGGGCTGAATACCCATTATTGTTATCACTAGCCGTTAACCCCCAACAGTTTTCCCCATAGCCTTCAAAGTCTTTAGGGTTTGCTTTACAATACTCATAATTGATTAGTGAATGATTTTTATTTTGCTCGAAATAATCTGAAATATACTCATCAGCTAAACCTCTTGGATCTAAACCAATAAATGAATAATGGGCAAAAAATAATGGCCCACCTAAATCTTCTCCTAATGGTAATTGATGTCCGTAAAACGTCTGACCATTTTTCATAGATCCATTTCTAGCCCATCCGTTTGTATATGTTAATTTATCAATTGTATGCGTAGGAGAAGCTGCAGCCAATACGTAAACCATCAAAGCTTCATTCCATCCACTTACAGTTTGATTTATAGCAAAACCATCTGTTTTAGACCAATGCCAAGTAATTGACTTTTTTCCTTGGGTATACCAATCCCATTCAACCGCTTCCCATATAGTAGTAATACGGTCACGAATAGCTTTCTCCTCCTCTGTATCTTCAGAAAAATAGTTTCGATTAATTAAAAGACCTTGAATAAGAAACGCTGTTTCAACAATATCTCCTCCATTATCAATTTCACTAAATGGTTTTGTTTTTCCCGTTCTAAAATACCAATGAGAAAAAGCACCATGATAGGTATCTGCTTGCTCAAGGAATGTTAGAACTTTATCTAACCTGTTAAGAACTTCAGCTTTTGATTTCCAACCTCTTTCTACAGCAATAGGAAAAGATGATAATCCAAAACCTGTGCCTCCAGAGGTTAAAACAAGAGATTGGGATCGTTCTTTTGCTAAGCCATTTGAAATATCTGCAAAATCCCAGAAGTAGTTAAAGGTTGTTTCTTGAACCAAGCCTAGCAAATCATCAATATTGTCTTGAGGTTCTGATGTACTATCCTTTTCACAACTAACATTGGTTAAAAAAAATAAACCAAACGCGCATAAAACTAAATTGTTAAATAACAAACTAAACATGTTACTCATATTTTTCATATTTATTTGAATTAATATTTATGTATGTTTCTATACACTAGTTAATACCCTGAATTTTGTATTAATATCCCTTCGGACTTGTCTATTTGCACTTGTGGTATTGGAAAATATTCATGTTTACCATCAACAAATGCTTTACCATGTGCTCTTAATACCTGTCCTGCTCTTCCCTGCCTTACTAAATCAAAAAATCGGTCATGTTCAAAAGCTAATTCATGTCTTCTTTCTCTCCAAATAGCAGCTTTATCAACTGTAGGAGCATTACCCAATCCAGCTCTGTTTCTAACTGTATTTAATGGTGATGCAGCATCTCTTCCAGTTTCCAAAGCAGCTTCGGCATTCATTAATAATACTTCTGCGTATCTTAAAACGCGTATGTTTTTTTCGCCTTCTCTTATTGATGGAGCTGTGCTAGAATATGCTTTTTGATTGTACATTGGGTTAAGCACACTTTCTGAGATTAATCTGCCATCAAAAAGAGTTTCTCCTCTAAAAATAATGGTAGCATCACTTCTGGTATCTCCAGCTTCATAAGAATCAGCTAGATCTTGGGTTGGTGTATTAAACCCCCATCCTAAATTATCATCTCCTCCTCTAGGAGCCTGTGTTTGACTATATCCTTGTATGCCCACTAATGTTGGTAATTGTCCGTGGCCTTGAATCTCGAAAATAGATTCTTGATTATTTTCATGGGAATCCTTCCAAACATCTTCATAATTAGGCATTAAACCATAGGCATTGGAGATCATAATCTCATTAGTTAAGTCCCATACATTTTGCCATTTACTAGCATCAATATTACTAGCATAATACATATACAATTTTGCTAATAGCGCCTTAGCAGCCCCTTGAGTTGCTCTTCCTAAATCTTCTAGAGTATAATCTGCCTTTTTGGGTAAAGCAGATATGGCATCTAATAAATCTTGTTCAATAAACTTATATGTATCTTCAAGTGTAGCTCTTTCTAATGAGCTGTCACGCCCTGTAATTAACGAAACACCGCCAAACATTTTTGCCAAACGAAAATAAAAGTGTGCTCTTAAAAATTTAGCTTCTCCAATTA
>Ga0209632_10000829_pt1 | contig 31916 bp, 23 predicted proteins | sample COG_10_FD_184754 | JGI IMG/M metagenome (GOLD analysis project Ga0209632, IMG submission 184754) | Pelagic Microbial community sample from North Sea - COGITO 998_met_10 (SPAdes) (version 2) | ecosystem: Environmental > Aquatic > Marine > Neritic zone/Coastal water | place: Helgoland, sampling... | reverse complement strand
TGAAAAAAAGTTACAGCAGAGTAATCAGGGCTGTCTAGGAAGTCCTCTTTGAAAAAAATCAACGGCTTAAATGGTTATCCTATCTCATCTGCCTGCGCTGAAAAGGCAATGATTGCTATACTCAATGCCTGTAAAATTTCCCTAAAATGGCTACGACATGACTCTGCGGCGGCTAACTTTAGTCACTCTTCTGCTTCTCCTGCCCCACGGCATGCTTGCCGCGGCGGAGCAAACAGTGCAATTGCAGGATGGGGCCTCCGTCAAACTGTTCTTCTTCGAGCCCCATGATGTGCCACTAGCTCAGGGAAACCCGCCGCCACTGGCCATATTTATTGCAGGTGGTTCGAATAATGAATTCATGGCTAAGGCACAATTCTGGTTAGGAAAGGAGTTTGTTGATCGTGGCTGGGCAATCGCAGTTCCCATTTCGCCAGATGGAAAAGGCTTTTCTACCGGGGAAAGCTCCACCCTCCCGCAGATTATTGAACAACTACACGCGACCCGCGCCCTGCAGGATTCCAAGCCCTTATTGGTAGGCATGTCTAGCGGTGGCAGCGAAGCCATCGCAATCGCCTTGCGCAATCCTTCCGCGTTTCGAGGCGTTGTAGCCACACCCGGACGAATCAAGTCCGACGCGTCAGTCGATGAGCTAGATGGCCTACCGTTTTATATCAGAATCGGAGAAAAGGACGACTTTCGCTGGAATCGCCTGTTCGAACCCATGTCGCAGAAGCTGGTCTCGGCTGGAGCGGAGGTAGATGCGAAAATAGTTGAGGATGCAAGGCACGTCTTCCAGCTAGACTGGGAGAACCTTGAAGTCTGGCTGGGAAAGCTCAAGTAGCCTGACCGCAAAGAACCGCGTCAGGCTACTTCATGGCAATTCTAGAACCGGTCTTCTTCGATCGAATAATTGGTAACTAGTCCGTCAATAAATTCTATCGATAGCGTTTCAGTCCGCTCTTCCTCGATGTCCACGGAGAAGACAAGAAATAAACCAACCTCAGTATCTTTCTCAGATCGATTTCTGTATTTCCAGATTTCCGTGCCATCGGCATAGGTCAACTTGGTAATCGGGTTGCCAAATGACGTAGTTACCCAATCTAGATTACTTTCACCGAGCTGCAACCTAGACACGTCAGCCTTGTTCCATACAGTCTGTAAAGGACGCGAGTCCGAATCGACAGTAACCAGACAACCAGTCAGTACGATGCTCATAACTAGCAATAGCGTTTTCTTACTCATTTAACAATCACCATTCAAATTGAATTCATTATTGAGATTGACCCTTTCCCTGCGGCGCCCAATAACCTCACCACTATCGCCGGTCACTCACCCGAAAACCTTGGAGTAAAATTGCCGAAGAGCTGTATAATTTGGTCTCCTGCAGTCTTAGACGGGGCAGCGCTGTAATAGTTACAGCCATAGACGCTCCCCTAAAAAGGAATATCGCTGAATCGACACTGAACACAGATTTTCTGTCCTTTAAAATAAAGAAAAATCGCGAATTTATCGATTTATCCCCAGAACACTAAAAACCGACAAGCTAACTACTAACACTCCCTAAGAGGATCAGAATGCTCGCTAGATTCAACCGCCTTTTCCCCCTATGGGCATTGCTAATTTCCCTGCTCGCCTTCTTTCTAGATGCACCCTTCGCCGCACTCAACACTGCCATCGTCCCGCTGTTAGCTGCAGTCATGTTCATGATGGGCCTCACCCTGACCAAGGCCGACGTTGAACGCATTGTGAAAGATCCGAAGCCGATTTTAGTGGGAGTGATCCTACAGTTCTTATTGATGCCGGTTCTAGCGCTGACATTTTCCAAGATGCTCCAGCTATCGAACCAACTCACCATAGGCATGGTACTTGTTGGCAGCTGTGCTGGCGGCAGCGCATCCAATGTCGTGTGCTATCTGGCCAAGGGCGATGTCGCCCTTTCTATCAGCATGACCATGGTTTCAACACTCGTCGGAGTCATAGCGACGCCGCTACTTTGCGCCTTCTATCTTTCGGAAACAGTCAGCGTAGATACTCTCGCATTACTTTTGAGCATAATGCAGATTGTCTTCATTCCAGTAGCACTTGGGTTTGCTTGTAAGTTTTTCCTGGCTGATTTCGCGAATAAAGCGGAACCACTCATTCCGACATTTTCGGTACTCACTATTCTGCTGATTATTGCGATAATTGTGGCACTGAATGCAGACAGGCTTCTTGATGTGGGCCTGATCACCCTAATCGCCGTAATCCTGCACAATCTTTCTGGGCTAGCAGGCGGTTACTACATTAGCCGCCTAATTGGATTAGATATAAAGCAGAGTCAGACCATCGCTATTGAGGTGGGCATGCAGAACTCTGGACTAGGTGTAGCCCTCGCCACTCAGTTTTTCTCTACTACAGCAGCTTTACCCGGCGCACTGTTCAGTGTTTGGCACAACATCAGCGGTTCGTTGCTGGCTTCAGCGTGGAGTAAGAAGAGAGCGTCGCTTGAATACCTATTAAAAGACGAAGAGTCTATCCTGCCTCCGAAGTAAGTCACTACAATAATGGCGCCGCAAGGTTTCCCTGCTCTATTACTTTTTTGATAATTTTCAACTAAATAATCCGCTACGCTTGACATGTTTTGCAGAAACCCGAGGTTCACGCATTCAAATATTTATCTCTTTATGAAGAAAATGAACGTCCCAACAACACGCTACCAACAACTGCACCATTATGGGTCATCGGCTCTGCTCGCGTATGGGGAGAATTAGAGGACCAGCATAGCGTGAATTTCTGATAACTAAACGACTAGCAATCCATTCAATAAAAAGCCCTCTTCGTTCTCAAAATTAGAGACCTTTCTTTCCTAAAAATTTCACTAAATACTGACAAACATGTCCGTACTGGGAAACTATTTTGCATAAAACCGCCCAGAAAAATCAATGTTATCCACGGACTCGCTTTCTATTTCGACTGCCATTTATAATGACTGGATCCGTTGTCAACTATTCAGCTACAGTCACAGGCTTAGAAATTACTTTGAATGCGCTAGGCCTGTCTTCAACTTTTCTATTTCCCATAGCGATGGTTTCGTTAATTCAATCGCGCAAAGCACTACTCCTGCAAGTTGCAGCATAACTCATCCCTGTACGCCAAGAGGCAACTACTCACAAACCCTCCGTGAGTGGTTACCCCTATTTATTTCTAAGCTTGAGCTGAAATAAACGCACCATTAAGGGTCATTTATTGCCAAAAAGCAGCTTTGTTTTTTGCTAGCGTAGCAGAATAAATTTTTGTTCCGAATTGAACCGGAAATCAACACTCCTAGTTGGTGCTTTAGGAAATGACATGTTAAAGTTTTGTTACTGTGCAGTATTGCTAAGCCCAAAAATACGGTCTACTAGGTTCATCAAAAGGACTAACCGCAACAAACAGCCGTAACAGATTTTTACTATCAAATAAATTTGCCCTAAAAAATTAGCTGCCACTATAAAATTTACTATAGCCCAAATTTGCCTCCTGTTATTTTGGGGGCGACTCATAACAATGCCGGAGAGAATTAATGAAACTTATTACCGCAATTATCAAACCGTTTAAAGCCGATGATGTACGGGAAGCATTGTCTGAATTAGGCGTAAGCGGCATGACCCTGACTGAAGTCAAAGGCTTCGGCCGCCAGAAAGGGCATACGGAACTTTACCGTGGTGCTGAGTATGTTATCGACTTCCTGCCCAAGGTAAAACTCGAAATAGCTGTATCTGATGATCTGTCGGATCAAGTTGTTGAAGCAATTTGCACGGCAGCGAATAGCGGGCAAATCGGTGATGGCAAAATTTTTGTCAGCAATTTGGAACAAACCATTCGAATACGAACTGGCGAAACTGGTAACGACGCGCTATAGGAGTTCAAAAAAATGATAACTAGTATTCTTAGAACTAAGTATTTCGCAGCTGCACTTCTATTTTTTCTACCGAGCGTGGCCTCGGCACAGGACGTATTAAACAGTGCCAATACAGCATGGATCTTAACATCGACTGCTCTCGTTCTTTTTATGACCCTGCCAGGACTCGCACTCTTCTACGGCGGACTTGTCAGGACTCGAAACGTACTCTCTGTCCTCATGCAGTGCTTCTCAATTGCCGTTGTAGTTTCTATCCTGTGGTTGGTCGTTGGTTACAGCATAGCCTTTGGTCCTTCTGAATCGGCTTACTGGGGCGGACTGAGCAAAATGATGTTTAATGGCGTCGTTGTCGACTCCCTCTCCGGCGATATTCCGGAAACTGTCTTCGCCTCCTTTCAGATGACTTTCGCAATCATTACGCCGGCTCTAATCGTGGGTGCATTCGCGGAGAGAATTAAATTCTCAGCTATGTTGTTATTCTCGGCACTGTGGACGCTGATAGTCTACTTCCCTGTTGCAAACTGGGTCTGGGGTGGCGGCTGGCTCGGCCAGATGGGTCTGATCGATTTCGCCGGCGGCACCGTGGTGCATGTAACGGCAGGTATTGGAGCATTGGTATTTGCTCTCGTCATTGGACAGCGCGAAGGCTTTCTAACAGCACCGATAATGCCTCACAACTTGACCATGAGCTTTACCGGCGCGGGCATGCTCTGGGTTGGCTGGTTCGGGTTTAACGCCGGCAGCGCACTTGCCGCAGACGGCAGCGCCGGTATGGCCATGTTCGTCACACACATCTCTGCAGCGACCGGCGCATTGACCTGGATGGCCATAGAGTGGATAAAATTTGGCAAGCCCAGCGGCCTGGGTGCAATCACTGGCATGGTCGCAGGCCTCGCGACGATCACTCCTGCCTCCGGCTCCGTCGGACCAGCTGGCGCACTCCTTGTTGGCCTTAGCGGTGGTGTTGTCTGCTATTTCGCTACTACCTACTTAAAGCAGAAAATAAAAATCGACGACTCTCTCGATGTGTTTCCTGTGCACGGTGTCGGCGGTATCATCGGTACTTTCCTAGCCGGTATATTAGTATCTGGCGATTTAGGAATATTCAGCGGCAACGGATTTGCCCAGGGCATGACTATGGGCTCGCAGGTCATGGTGCAGATCATCGGCATTCTCTCAGTGGCTGCCTATACAGGCGTACTCACGTTCATAATTCTGAAGGTGGTGGCTGCTGTAACATCAGGTATTCGCGTCACTCAAGAAGAAGAACAGATGGGTCTGGACATTACAGATCATGATGAGAGAGGCTATTCTTTGTAGTTACGATTGAGTAGTTACGACTGAGTAGTTAAGTAGTGATAGCACAGCACACGACGAAACAAGGCTGGTGGGAGCAATCCCACCAGCCTTTTTATTGGCTTAATCTTCACTCACTCTTATTGTTCGCCGCTAGGTACTCTTGCGCAGAGTGGTAATGGCATAGACTAATTTATTACCTTGAATATCGGTGAAGTGCGTGGCTACCAAACAAGTAGTGCGGCCATCTTTAATCAATTCTCCCTTCAGCAAGAATCTCGGCCCTAAAACTGGCGCGAAATAATCTATGCGCATATTAACGGTAGCCGACCACTTAAAATCCTCCTGGGATTTAAATAGTGTACGCACCGTGAATAGTGAGATCATATCGACATAAGTACCAGTAAACCCCCCAAACAGCTGATCCCTTGGGTTCAACAGATGATCAGGTAGATGCGCATCCACCTCCACTAAGCCTCGCTCCTCACGCAGAATCTTCCACTTGCCCGATTCCACTAGATCGCCTGCATTGTGACCGGGCTTCAAGAATATCGGTCGATCCACTTCTGCTTCGTTTGTCATTGCCTGTTCCTTGGGTGGGGCCATTTCAAGGACAGCCCCAACTTAATAAAAGTTGGCCGAGAATGAAGCAAAAGCGATAGCTGGTCAAATCCCGCTGGCGTCATTTATACTGGCTCAGGCTGATTTATCAAAGCAGCCTCTCTACCCACCTAGAATAATAATTCGGAGTAAGTCATGAAGCATCTCCAACAATCTGTTAAACAGGTCTGCGCTCTACTCTTGGCAATGCCCTTGTTGATCGCCAGCAGTATTGCACAGGGAAACGATTTCCCAACTGCCGCGCCGGAAGACGTAGGCGTATCATCCGAACGCCTGCAACGCCTCTCCAACACTATGCAGCGCTATATCGATAGCAATATGCTTGCCGGGACCGTCTCTTTGGTATCGCGCAACGGCAAGGTAATACACGTCGAGTCGCAGGGCTGGAAAAACAAAGAAAACGACGAACCGATGACGGATGATTCCATCTTCGTCATCATGTCGATGACCAAACCGATAGTGTCGACTGCTTTGATGATGCTCTATGAAGAAGGTAATTTCTTGCTAACCGATCCCATCACCGATTGGATTCCCGAGTTAGAAGGCAAGCAAGTTGTCATCGAAGAGAATGGCATTAACTATCGTATGTCGGCGCATCGACCTATTACATTTCGCCACGTACTCTCGCACACGGCTGGGGTCGATCCTAGCCGTGAGGTGTTGAGCGAAGAAGAATTAACTTTGCTGCCACGCAAGGCGACCTTGGAAGAAACAATTATCAATCGGGCGCCGCTGCCTCTGAGTTTCCACCCAGGAGACGACTGGCAATATGGAAGTTCAACTGATTATGTGGCGTTATTAGTTGAGCGTATATCAGGGCAGAGCCTAGTTGATTACCTGCAAGAAAAAATACTCGACCCACTAAAAATGCACGACACTTCCTATATTGTTCCCAAGGACAAGGTCGATCGTGTCGCTGCAGTTTATAGCCCCAGTGGGCCGAACCAGACAATCAAACTTTTCCGGGAAACTGAGTATCGCCAGACAACGTATTTCGGCGGCGTCGCGGGGCTCTCCTCCACGGTCTCCGACTATTGGCGCTTTAGCCAGATGTTATTAAATGGTGGCGAACTGGATGGGGTGCGCTTATTGAGCCCCAAAACAGTGAACCTTATGATTAGTAATCATAGTGGCGAAAATGATGTGTACATTCGCGGACCGGGATATACCTTTGGACTTGGGTTTGGTCTCGTCAATGATGCAGGCACAGCGCGTGACCCACTCACTCCGGGTACATTTAGCTGGGGGGGTGCTTGGGGCACTATTTTTTGGGTTGATCCGGTAGAGAACATGATCGGCATCATGATGACCCAAATCACTTCTTACAGACACCTTACAGTTCGGCAGGATGTGGGCGTTACAGCGATGCAGGCAATCATCGACAGTTACAGCAACAAGCCTTATTCAGTCGCTCCTTACGCGAAGTTAGACTAATCTAATAATGGGGACGGAGGGATTTAATTTTGATCAATCCTGAATTTATTTTCAGATTGATCAAAATTAAATCCCTCCGTCCCCATTGAGCTATTGATCTAGCAATTGGTAGATTCGACGAATTGCTCTAGGGTCTACACCTGCTGCGCGAATCTGCGCAAAATTTTGGCTGTGGTTGGTCATGTCGATCTGCTGCGCAGCACGTTCGAAACTCACACCGTCGCTATGCATCTGCGAGGTCTTACTCCACAAGTCACGCAGATAAACTTGAAAGTACCCTATGGTCTCCTTGCTACGCATCACCGGACCATGACCTGGTAGCCATGTATCGAAGTCGAGTGATAGCAGACCATCTAGAGTGGCTGGCCACTCATCGACATGCCCATCGCCCATATAGGCAAGTCCCGGCAACATCATATCGCCAGTAAACACGATTTTATCCTGCGGAAGATAGACCATCACATCGCCACCAGTATGAGCACGACCAAAATGATGAAGTTGAATTTCGCGACTGCCATCGGCAACGACTTGAAACAAGGTCATCTTTGTCTCGAGAGTAATATTCGGTGGCGTGGGTTGCACTTCGCCAATAGCGTTCATGTAATCTCGCTGTACCCGATGACGCTCTTCTAATATTGCCTTACGCGCAGGATCAGTTTCCGCGGCCGCCTGACGCTCAAGATCCGCCACTGCTGACGGAACCGGGTCAGAGAAACTCTTAAAAGTACCCTCCTCTAATACGTTACCTAACTCGCCGCTTAATTTCTTACGCGTAAACTCATGACCGATTATCTCGATTCCTTCTGGAAAAGCTTGAGCTCCGTGAGCGTGATCGAAGTGGTAATGGCTGTTCACAAGATAGCGAACTGGCTTATCAGTGATAACCGGTATCGAATCGAGCAACGCACGAGCCGCAGCAGGTGTTACATGAGAATCCACGACCAAGGTATCGAATTCACCAACCAAGACCATGACATTGCTCATTGTGAAAACAGAGCCTGTACCGCTGACCAACCAGACTCCTTCTGCGACTTCCTCGAAGCGATGGCTTTCAGATTCAACCACTCTACCCTGAGAGAAAGCGAGCGCAGGAAATAGCAGGAGGAATGAAAAAATTGAGAGTGCTGCAGTTATATTTCTTAGTGTCATAGTGAATACCTTATGTAGTTCATAGTACAAAATTTAAAGTTCAATAAATTATTTACGGCTTCACGCAGGAGCCAAAATCCATTGTAAAAACAATCCTGCCCTGGCGTACTCGAGGTGAGTTTCTGATGGACTACTTCGCCTCCGGCCCCACTGCTGCAGGCAGACAGTAGGGCAAAGTAGTAACTGGAGAAAGAATTCGTAGCCGAATCAGTATTTGGCTTGTCTAAGTAGCGTACACAAAGTGGCGCAACTAAGCTTTCGCACATTAGCGCATAGGCTTAATCCTGTAAAGAAACGGTGAATACAGCTTTTGACGTCAAAACACTTGGTGAAAACCACCACTTAGCAGGGCAATACGAATATCGATATATACATATCTTATTGTTTTTTAATAATATTTTAAATTGGCAAGGTTATTGCTTTATTGGGTAAGGCGGAAGCCAACCGAAATAAGTAAAAAGAATCCAGGGGAGCGCATCATGAAGGAAGTGAATCACACAATGAAATTAACAGCAGCGACAATGTTGGCGATGCTACTAGGAGGCTATCTTTACTCTTCGTCCGCCAACGCGGCCGAAGTGACAGATATCTCGAAGGTAAATGGCGGCATTCGGGTGCCGGCAGAGGAACGTGTGCGAGACATTTCTTCGGTGAATGGCGGCATTGATATAGGCAGCGGCGCCAGTGCCGAAAAGATCGAAACAGTAAATGGCGGCATCAATCTAGATGATGGCGTCGAAATTGAACGCGCAGAAACAGTCAACGGAGGCATTCGTCTGAGCCGAAACGTTTCGGTGCATGGCTCACTATCTACAGTAAACGGTAGCATTCAAACTAGCCCAGGCACAGTCGTCGATAGGCGAGTGAGTACCGTAAACGGTAAAATTAGACTACACGACACTCGTGTAGGTGAAAATGTGCAGACTAGCAACGGCGACATTTTTCTCACCGATGGCAGCGTAGTTGAAGGGGATATCATCGTAGAGAGTCGAGGCTCTTGGTTCGGAAAATTCTTTGGCTTCGGCAAGCAACCAGCGAAAATATTTATCGATGCTGACTCATCGGTCATGGGCGACATCCACCTGTATCGTGAAGTCACCCTCGATATAGCCGATGGTGTAGTAGCTGGTGAAGTTATCGAACATTTTTAACGCATCAACAAGAATAGCTAGTGACACAAAAAAACGGGTCATACAACCCGTTTTTTTGTGGAAAAAGTTTTAGAACTTACTTCTTCAGCGCATAGCCAGCTTGTTCTGCTTCCTCACGTAATACGAATTTCTGCACCTTACCGGTTGATGTCTTAGCGATCGGTCCGAACACAACTTTCTTAGGAATCTTAAAACCCGCCAATTCTTCCCGGCAGTACGCGATCAGCTCTTCTACTGGCAACTCCTGACCTGATTTGAGTGATACAAAGGCGCAGGGCACTTCGCCCCATTTCTCATCACTACTTGCCACGACTGCTGCTTCCAAAATCCTTGGGTGTTTGAATAGCACTGATTCAATTTCCAGCGAAGATATATTCTCCCCGCCGGAGATAATAATATCTTTGGAGCGGTCCTTGATCTGCACATAACCCTCCTCATCCCAGACGGCAAGGTCACCCGAGTGAAACCACCCCCCCTTGAAAGAAGCTTGTGTAGTTTTCGGGTTTTTAAGATAGCCCTTCATGACGAGATTCCCGCGCATGAATATTTCACCCATGGTTTTGCCGTCCTTAGGAACTGGCTTGAGAGTCTCTGGATCAGCGACCATGAGTTGATCTTGCAGTGGTGCTCTCACACCTTGCCTAGCAAGAAGCTCAGCTCTATCCTCAATCGAAAGTTCGGCCCAGCCATCCTGTGGCGCACAGACTACACAGGGACCATATGTTTCAGTTAATCCATATACATGGGTAACGATGAACCCCATGCTCTCCATGCCTGCGATAACTGCGGCAGGTGGAGCAGCACCGGCTGTCATCGCTTTTATTCCCTTTTTGATACCCGCTTTAAGGCTATCGTCCGCGTTGACAATCGTGTTCAGCACAACAGGAGCACCACAAAAATGTGACACATTGTGCTTCTTCATAGAATCGAAAATAGCTGCATCACGCACGTGACGAAGACAGATGCTCGTACCCGCTGCGGCCGCCAATCCCCAAGGGAAACACCAGCCATTGCAGTGAAACATCGGCAGTGTCCATAGGTAAATAGGATGTGCTGTCATATCCCAGCACAGATTATTTGAGATTGCGTTCAGGTACGCGCCACGGTGGTGGAAGACAACTCCCTTAGGATCGCCCGTGGTGCCCGATGTATAATTCAATGAGATTGCCTGCCACTCGTCTTCAATTTGAAAACAGCTGTAGTCGTCATCGCCCTTCTTTAAGAAAGCCTCATAATCTTCAGAGCCTAACAATTCTCCTCCATAGAAAGATGGATCATCTATATCGATGACCGTGAGCTCCTGCGGCACTAGTTTCAATGCGGCCTTTATCGTGTCGCTGTACTCTCTGTCAGTGAATAGTACTTTGGCTTCTGCATGCTCTAGAATAAATGCAATAGCCTTGGCATCTAGCCTTACATTTAAGGCATTGAGCACCGCCCCAGCCATAGGAACGCCGAAGTGCCCCTCGAATGTTTCAGGAGTGTTGGCTCCCATGAACGCTACTGTATCTCCCTTGCCTATGCCTATTTTCAGAAGCGCCGAAGCAAGCAAACAACAGCGTTTATAGGTCTCAGCCCAGGTATATTCTTTGTCACCATGAATCAGCGAAATCTTCCGCGGATAGACACTAGAACAGCGTTCGATAAAACTGAGTGGTGTTAAGTGTGCGAAATTAGCCTGATTTTGATCGAGATCTATTTCATAAATATTTTTGCTATTCATGTTTGCTATTGTTCCTATTAGCTATTCAACTCTGTTGTTTTGAATTTGGTTTAAAATACATGAGTAAGACTATGTTAATTATGCCGCAGAGCCACAAAGCCGATTCGCGGCACAGGGCAGGCCTGGCTAGATAAAATCCATATCCCCGGCGGTCAGCCACCAAGCGCCATAGAGCACCTCTGAGTTAGGTCCGGGATTCCAACTGTTACAGGGTATCTCAATACCCAATTCATTCACAATCGCGCCGGCGGTGAAGACCTTATCCTTGCCCGAACTTGTAACCCACAGGCGCAAAACCGTGCCGCCCTCTCCTGTGCTAAGCTCTTGTTTTAAATTATATATTGCCGATTTCATAACTGCTACTGGGCATATCAAGTCCATCAACAACTTACTGCCATCGTGTTCCTTCACTACCGCGAACGCGAGCGCCTTTTTCGAGCTTTGCCCACGTATAATTACACAGCGATACTGCTTTGATTTCGAAAAAGGGTGGTTCATGTAGCGATGCTGAATATACTCGGCGTCTCGAACTCCGATAATGCCATCCCTATAATCGTCCTTCATAAGGGCCCAGAGACTATCAATCTCCCCGCGAGACGCAGGATCAAGAGGATCGTAGTCCACGATCATAGCTTGATGCCGCTCCTGCTCCTCACCCGCCTGCGAAACAGGATAGATAATCTCAATAAAGTCATCAGTTTTTTCGTACAAGCCGAGACGTTTTGAGATGTTCATTGTCTTCTGGTTCGGAAAGCCAAATCCCAGCAAGTGATTTACTGTGTTCCCAATCTCTCGTTCCAGAAAAGTAGCTGCCACCTCAAAGAAGAGGCTGCCCTTGCCGTATTGCTTGCGGATACTTGGATGCACCATCACATCGCAGGGCTGAATGGCCAAAGATGATTCACCAAAATAGGCAATCTTCCGCGGAGCTCCACCATAGTGCGCCACTATGTCGCCCTGCTTGTCCAAGCGCGCGACCACACACTTACCGTCACCCTGAACATATTTCCAATTCCATAGTTCTTCATCGAAGTCGACATTGAAACTTTTCTCAAATAGGTCTGCAACCTCAAGCGGGTTAAAAGATTGAATGTCACCAAACTCTGCATCTGCCCATTCATAAGCAGTAGTAGACTCCCTGCGTAACACGAAGAGATAAAATCCGCGTCTACCGGTCGAGAATTCATCTCGCATAGTTGAAAATTCTGCATGCAGATCTGCCAGCAGATTAGAATCCTCTGCAGCTTCGCCGGCGAGCGCTGCACCATGCGTTTCTAGCAATGGACACAGCAATTTCAAGGTATGCGACGCGCTCGTCGACAGATCTCTACTCTCTAACTCCTTAAAACCGAGTCGCTGGGAAAGCTGCTTAAATGAGCTGAGGTTAGGAAGTGCTGAATACTTTATGCAAGAATCATCAACAAGAAATTCGCTGAACAGAATGAACTGGCCAGAATCACCGAGCAAACCTCGGCTCTTACTGAGCAGCGCCATCTGATCTAAATAACGTATTGAACCCGCATGAATCAATACATCAGCGGCAGCAGGATTAGTCGATGCCAGAAAATCTTCACCCGCATACTGAAAACTTACCAGAGCATCGATATCGGAATTCATCAAGCTCTTCGATCCAAACCAATAGACGGTTTTGCCGGTTTCAGCCATTGATTTGGCGAGCTGGAGGAGGGAATCGCCAACTAGGAGAACAACAGCATTCGCATCGTTCTTTACGACTAATTCGTCAAGGCTGTGTGTGAACCTCTGCTGGCCATCAAGAAGCTCGGCAGCGGTGTTCTCGCTCACGCAATTCGTGTCTTCAAAAAGACCGTAGTGCTGCAATCGAGACTCGCCGAATTCAAGTTCGAGTATTCTGCTTAGCAAACTCAGCATTGTCGGTTTTGAGCTAGTGGTCATGGTCGTATCAAGGCAGTACTGGTTTAGGTTATTCCGTGGCTATTTGCCCTAGTGGCGATGCAATATAACCCGCCATTACCTCATTGCATAGCCCAGTCCTACCGCACTCAGGGGCTGCGGCATATTGTCTCTATCGCTGCCCTTGACTTTCGCCTGACTGACTTTGCGGTAGAATAGGGAAATGAAAGCTCAAGCTAAAATTTCAGAATTCCTCAGCTTCCTCATCCCCGTTTCTTCCGATGGCTCGAGCCTCGGAAGACAGGGTCTACAGCGGCTTTTACTGTTACGCACCTTCGTAACCGCTGCCAGTGTGGTAGCCGTAATTGTCCTACAAGCCTTTTCTGTTCTGGAAATTCCGGTCACATTTATCATCTATTTGATCGCGGGCATCCTACTTTCCGTTCTAATCGGGTATCGCCGCCTTGCAGCGTTGAATTTTATTAGCAATTTCGAGCTGTTCTGCCACATTCTTGTAGACGTATTCTTCCTGATCATACTGTTACTAAATACCGGCGGGGCTAGCAACCCGCTCATCTCTTATTTGCTGGTATTGCTCGCGCTCACAGCCACGCTTCTGCCGCAAACCTATGTGAATGTATTTTCTATAGGGGGAATTCTTATTTATACCTCGTTCTTGCTACTGGACCTATCATCCGATCATCGTATGGCAATGTCCCCAGAGAACGAAGTAATGACTTTTCAACTCCACCTCGTGGGCATGTGGGTTATCTTCTTGGTGAGCGCCGTTCTCATATCCGTGCTTATCACGCGCATGGCCAATGCCATAAAAATTCGTGAACTGAATCTCGCCCAAGCGCGCGAGAATGAATTACGTAATGAACAGCTGGTAGCCATAGGCACTCTTTCCGCTGGCACAGCCCACGCGCTAGGCACGCCTCTGTCTACAATGGCCGTGTTGCTAACCGATTTGGACAACCTAAATGCCGAAGAGCTTAGAGCTAGCAATATAAAGAGCGACATATCGCTACTTAGGCAGCAAGTCACGCATTGTAAAAATTCTCTTACGCAACTGATTCGTTATTACAACAAAGACAATCCTGAAGAAATTGAAAACGTATCGCTCGATACCTTCGCCGATGACATTCAAGATTATATTGTGAACATACACCCCGCCTCTTCGATCAAATTTCATATCGACGGCAAGTCGGAATCGGTCGTTACCTCGAATCTAAGTGTCAAACATGCCGTGATCAATATTATTGAAAATGCTATTAAGTCTGCGCACAGCAATGTAGTCGTCCACTTTAGTATTACCAAAGAATCGCCTTTCAAGTTCGAAATATCGATTAAGGACGACGGCCCCGGAATACCCAAAGATGTTATGGAGAAGCTTGGCGAGCCCTTTATTTCCAGACGGAAAGAGAGCATGGGCCTAGGAATATTTCTCGCAAATGCTGCGATCGAGCGACTCAATGGTTCTATCGAGATGCTCAACATGAAAGAAGGCGGCGCACTTAGCATCATCCGCCTTCCCCAACCCACACTGTAAGCACAGGCGCCAGCTCTTAAAGAGACAGGAAAATGGATAAGGAACATATTTTACTAGTCGAGGACGACGAGGTTTTTTCTCAGGTGATGACTCGCGCACTTTTGCATCGTGATTACGACGTGTCACACGCGGCTAACGAAGATGAGGCTCTGCTACTGATAAAGAGCACGCTGTTTAACTATGCCATATTGGACTTGAACCTTGGTGGCCATACGTCCTTGGGACTAATCGCTCCTCTAAAGCGCAGCAACCTAAGTAGCCGAATTTTAATTCTTACCGGATATGCGAGCATCACCACCGCGGTTGAGGCAATCAAATTAGGCGCAGACAATTATTTGGCTAAGCCGGCAGACGCTGACGAAATTCTCAGCGCACTCTTAGTAGACACCAATAAATCTAACGCGACTGCCCGCCCACAGGCGACACGACTCGAACCTATGTCTGTGCGCAGACTGGAGTGGGAACATATTCAGAAGGTACTGAATGAACACAATGGAAATATTTCCGAAACAGCCAGACAGCTGAAGATGCATCGCCGCACCCTGCAACGGAAACTACAAAAGCGCCCCATGGCTAAGTAACAGCGAATCGTATTGTGAAGCGCCTCTTACTATCTCCGTCCCAGAGGCGTCATGGTCAGGTGTCGCCCACCGTCAACTATTAGCGTTTCACCGGTAACTACCTGAGGCCCGCTGATGAAATACGCAATTGCATCGGCCACCGTCTCGGGCGTCGCTGTAACTCCAAGCGGTGAATTCTTACGATGAAAGTCCATAAGCTCTTCATATTTTTGATCGCCTAGTCCTTCGCGCAGCCAGTCGCCTTCAATGAAACCTGGGCACACAGCATTGATCCGCAATTTAGGCCCCAATGCTCTGGCCAAAGACAGAGTCATCGTCACCAGCGCGCCCTTGGAGGCAGCATAAGCCACCGAGCTACCGATGCCGGTAACTGCCGCTGTCGAGGCGACATTGATTACCGCGCCGCCTTCTTCCTGCGATTGCATCTGCTCGCTCACGGCACGAATCATTTGATAGCTGCCAATCACATTCACGCCATAAATATGCTGAAAATCATCACTGCTCAAGCCGTGAAGATCTGAGTGGTCTACAAACTTGGTAGTCCCAGCATTGTTGACGAGAATATCGATACGGCCCCACTTTTCAATCGCTGCCGCCGCCATAGCAAGGCAGTTAGCATCCTCAGCCACATTACCACCTATAACCAGACACTCTACCCCCAGTGCTTCGCACTCGACAGCCACCGCATTGCCACCTTCAGAATTAGAATTGTAGTTGATGACCACATTACAGCCCTGAGCTGCCAATAACTTAGCCGTTGCAGCACCTACGCCACTGCTGGATCCAGTGATAATCGCGACTCTATTGCTCAAATCTTTCACGTCTTTAACCCTCTATTAACAGATACACGAGTATAGAGATCTTTATATATAAAGATCATAATTAAACCAATAATTGCAATCAGCCCTAGTATTTTTTTATCCTATAAATTTACTCAAAAAGATGACTACTACCACTCAATATTGATGTTGGTAACAACATTCCCTTAATATCAATACTTTGCAACTCTCCATTTCCTACTTTGTAACTTTTTTGTAACTCTAACACCATCTATTTCGAGCTTCATTTTCGATAAATGCTTGATTCTATTGCTATCTGGCAAATACGAGTCGCAAACCCTGTAACGTTTATCAACCAAAAGTTGTCATCTTCAAATACTCTTCTAAATTATTCTCAAACCATTCGAGGGTCTCAGTTCTATTTAGCTGCCATTCCGAACGTCTCAAAATTCCAAATAACCCGTGAACTGATGCCCAAACTTTGTACGCCTTTATCGTGACTTCCTTCTCAGACTCATTAGGCATAAAGCTTTCACAGCTTCAACTGTTCGGCTAAAGGATTCATTGGATAGAACTTCTAAATCTGGATAAAAAGACAAATCTATATTTGTATTGTCTAACATCAATTCGTAAATATGCGAATATTTCAATCCAACCCTTATGAAATGCGTTCCGTAACTTGAAAAGCTATCGCCAATACTTAAAACTTAATTCCTTCTTTTAGAAATTGAAAGCCCCTTCGCCAACTCAGCTTTAAGATCATTTTTATTTTTAAAATGTCTGTAAAAGGCAGTATTTGAAACCCCAGCTTTCTGCGCTACCAGTCGCATATTAACTTACTGCCAAGACTCTGCGGCGCAAAGTTCCCAAGCGATTTCAATAAATTGCTCTTTTCAGGTTTTCTCTGTGGTAAGCCATACAAAAATTATGTTCACTTAGTAAACAACTCTGTGGAATATCATATTCTCTTTGCAAATATATTATCAGGAACTACAAATAGATAATTCCCGGTTAGAACGGAAACTAGCATAGATTTACGTGAATACCAGTCAAATGTAAGAAGGGAACTAAATGCGCCGAAGGTACGTATATAAAGGACGAACGCGTTGCAATTGCATTTTTAAGGGTTACAATACGTAACACTTTTTTGCTAGACCTCTAGACAAAACAGTAGCACTCTTTCGCACTGCAAGTTAGAGCCTCTCAACAACAAGGATGATCTGCCCAAAAATCTAGTACAGCGAACCAGTCTTACTAGCGCAACTGAATACGCCTGCGGCTAAAACAAAGCGATAGAGCAGCTTGAAAAATTAAGTAATTAGAACTCATAGTTCTTATTTCCGGAGATTTTAGTGAAAAATCAACATGTCGTATCAGCAGGAATATTGATTGCCGTAGTGTTATGGATGGTTATTCCACAAAGCGCTGAAGAGCCAGATGAGAGTAACGCGCCCACTACTAGCTCTATCGTGGCTGTGCCCGAGGGCGTATCGCCAGGAGAGAATCCTAGTGATTATATCGTACGTGCGGCCAGAATTAATCAGCAGACCTACGGCAAGAAGGTTCGTGTGAGAGGGCGCACACAGGCATTTCGCCATGTAGAGGTCCGAGCTGAACAAGCTGGCCGAATTGTGAGCGAGCCTGTTATGCGCGGGTCGAGAGTCAGCGCAGGTGACCTGCTTTGTGAGATAGCGGTAGATGACCGTGACTCAAACCTGCTCGAGGCTCAAAGCCGCCAAGAACAGGCGGAATTTGAATATATGGCGTCTTTAGACTTACAAGACAGAGGACTGCAATCTGATGTGATCGTTGCCCAACTCAAGGCGGCACTGCAATCGTCCAAAGCCGGAGTAGCTCGCTCAGAATTAGCGTTAGAAAGAACTAAGATCGTCGCACCCTTCGACGGCGTCGTTGAAACGCGCAGCGTCGAGTTAGGCGACCTGCTAAATGCAGGAACTGTTTGCGCTTCTGTACTCGATGATAGCCCGATGTTATTAGTCGGGCTAGTTCCAGAGCAAGATATAGGCAGCCTAAGTGTCGGCGCCCGAGTAGCCGCCGAATTACTCACCGGGCAGCGCATAGCTGGCACGGTGAACTACCTCGCGCGCGCAGCTGATAATGTGTCCAGAAGTTACCGCATAGAGGTAGAAGTAGATTCTTCTTTTGAGGAGATTCGCCAGGGTATTACAGCCGAAATTTTGGTGGATTCAGCCGATATTCAAGCACATCTAATCCCCTCCTCCTCTCTCACATTGGACGACAGCGGGCTAATCGGTGTTAAGACTATCGGCGCCAACAACATGGTCGAATTTAACAATGTTGAAATCGTCGGGGACAACACCAGCGCGATGAATCCAGGCGTTTGGGTTACTGGTTTAAACGGTACTGTCAATCTCATTACTTTAGGTCAGGAAATTGTCTTTCCCGGACAGCAAGTAGAAAGCAATTTCGACTGGTCTCGCTAGTCCTACCAATAATTTGCAGTTTTGAAGAGAGCTCACTTCATGAAGAACTATATTGATGCCGCCGTATCGCGATCACGAACCACGCTGAGTGTTTTCGTCGCTATTATGATTACAGGATTTGTTTCCTATCTCGCAATTCCCGCCGAGCTAAACCCTGACGTTGAAGTACCTATCGTTATCACGACGATAATACACCAGGGCATATCGCCCGAGGATGCTGAGCGATTACTGGCGAAACCTGCCGAATTGGAATTGAAAACGGTCGATGGCATTACGGAGATCACCTCCTTCTCCAGTGAGAACGCGGCTACGATCGTTACCGAATTCGACATCGACTTCGAGTCTCAATACGCTCTAAGCGAAGTGCGTGAAGCTATAAATAGAGCAAAGGCGCGATTTCCGCAAGACACTGAAGAACCACTGATCCAAGAAGTTTCAGCGGCAACGCTGCCAGTAGTTCAGATCGCGATTGGTGGCGATGGAGTACCGGAACGCGTGTTGCTGCAGGTCGCCGAAGAGCTACAACGAGAAATAGAGATTCTACCTACTATTCTCGAGGCAGAGATGGTTGGCAATAGAGAGCAACTGTTAGAGGCAGTAATTGATCCCGCAAAACTCGAGACTTATGGAATCTCCAACACCTCAATAATACAAACCGTTTCCAGCAATAACCGATTGATTCCGGCGGGTCAGGTAGATACGGGGCAGGGAAGTTTTTCGATTAAGGTTCCTGGGCTTATCGAAGATGCCGACGACTTATTCAATCTGCCACTCGCGTCGAACGCCGACGGCGTATTGACTGTTTCAGATATAGCCGACGTGCGGCGCACCTTTAAAGATGCTACACGCTATTCCTATGCCAACGGCACCGCCTCGATCTCGCTTAATGTGATGAAGCGTAAAGGCACCAGCGTAACCGAGGCGATGGAGCAAATAGATATTGTAGTTCAAGAATTACGCCCTAGTTTGCCGCCTGCAGTTAGTCTGTCCTATATCAACAACACGGCACCCTTGGTTGTTGAACAGAACATGGGGCTTCAGGGAAACATGGCAACGGCTATGGTCCTAGTGCTGATAGTAGTTATCGCGTCTGTTGGAGTCCGCTCTGGCCTGCTGGTGACTCTAGCAGTTCCCTTTTCCTTCTTCTTCGCTTTCATCATTATTCGACTGCTAGGTTTTACTTACAACTTCATGGTCATGTTCGGCCTACTACTTGGCCTCGGTATGCTCATCGATGGCGCCATCGTGATGGTCGAATATGCTGACCGCAAGATGGCCGAAGGTCTGAATGCACGTGACGCCTATAGAGCTGCCGTAGATCGAATGTATTGGCCTATATTGGCTTCCACTGCTACGACACTCGCCGCATTTCTACCTATCATGTTCTGGCCTGGCGTAGCTGGACAGTTTATGAGCTACCTGCCAATCACTGTATTTGCAGTGTTATTTGGCTCGCTGTTCTACGCACTCTTGTTCGCTCCAACTATTGGCGCACTGATTGGCAAATCCAGCGCTGCCGATCAAACCTATCTTCAGAATCTTGAAGGTGGCGATCCACTTAAAACCGGCGGCATAACTGCCGTCTACGCGCGAGTTCTTACTTTCGCCGTACGCTCCCCAATAATTGTATTTTTTACCAGCATTACCACCCTAGTTATCATCGTTATGGCCTACGCTCAGTACGGCAAAGGCGTGGAGTTCTTTACTGGGGTCGAACCAAGCCAGACTCAGGTTCAAGTCTTTTCCAGGGGAAATTCCTCACCGGCAGAGCTACGCGATGTCATGCTTGATGCTGAGTCGCGGATACGCGAAGTCGGGTACATTAAGGGCATTGTTACTCAATCTGGATCTGGGAATAGTTTGGGTGGGGGTCAGCAATCTGCTCCAGATCTTATCGGTACGATCTTTATCGAAATGACCGAAAGACGCGACAGAGATATCGATGGTTTCGAAGTTGAAAACCAATACCGAGACTCTGTCGCTAATCTACCTGGTGCTAGGGCGGAAGTCGTCACGATAGAACAAGGACCCCCAGTCGGGAAAGCCATCCAGTTGGAACTTTCCGGCGACGATCTTGAAGTGCTATTCGCCGAGGCCTCACGTATTCGCAATTACATGGAAAACACCATGCAGGGCCTCATCGATGTCGATGATACGGCTCCGGTTCCTGGCATTGAGTGGGAGATTGTTGTGGACCGTGCACGAGCTGCGATGTCCGGCGCCAACATGTCTGAGATAGGAACTGCTATTCAGCTCATGACCAATGGCGTGTTCATGGGAGACTACCGCCCTACCGATAGCGAAGAAGAAGTGGATATTCGTGTGCGTTATCCGGCGGAGTATCGTGGCCTGGAGCAGATGGACACGATTCGTATAAACACGGCGAGCGGCGATCTAGTGCCAATTAGCAGCTTCGTTACTCGAGTCGCCAAGCCCGCCGTAAGTGCCATTCAACGCGTCGATGGAGAACGTGTTGTTTATGTACGAGCCAATGCGGCACCGGGACTCGTTGCTGACAACAAAGTTTCAGAACTAGAAATCTACATGCAAGAAAACCCTCCGGCACGAGGCGTGGTCTATCAATTCCGCGGTGCTAACGAAGAGCAGGACGATTCGGCTGCTTTCCTGGGTCAGGCCTTCACTCTGGCTTTGGCGCTGATGGCGATCCTCTTGGTGACGCAATTCAATAGTTACTATCAGTCTCTATTGATTCTCTCATCAGTATTGCTCTCCACGGCAGGTGTACTGCTAGGCTTGCTCATCACCGGCCAGACCTTCAGCGTTATATTAACCGGGATCGGCATTGTAGCCCTGGCAGGCATCATCGTGAACAACAATATTGTTTTAATCGACACCTTCAACCATCTGCGGGCGGAGCATAAGGATTGGTCGCTGGAGAACGTAATTGTACAGACGGGCGTACAGCGCCTGCGCCCTGTATTTCTAACTACGTTTACTACCGGTTTCGGCCTGCTGCCTCTTGCCATGCACGTATCGGTGGATTTAATCGGAGCCGAAATTGAAGTTGGCGGTCCGATTACTTCTCAATGGGTTGGTCTATCCTCTGCCATCGTACATGGCCTATCTTTTGGAACAATCCTGACACTAGTAGTCACGCCAGCCATGCTCGCACTCCCTGATCGTCTCCGCGCACTTTTAAGCAGAGCTCCCAAATTCGAGAAAAATTCAGAGCCTAGCCTCAGTCAGTAGGGAGTCACTAGGCTCTCTGGCCTTGATATTGGGGTGGAAAATCACTGTACCCAGTTTTGTGCTCGTGTGAGAATACCTACTTGTTTCCTGCTTATAGGGTTCATTGATGGGTCTCTTAGTCACATTTTTCGCGGCCAGTATCTTCTTCTCCTTTCTCTGTTCAATTTTGGAAGCGGTTCTTCTTAGTATCACCCCTGCCTATGTTGCAACTCAGGACAGAGACAATACCGCCATTTCTAAAAATCTCTCGCGCTTCAAAGAAGATATCGATCGGCCTCTTGCAGCAATCCTCACACTAAACACCATCGCTCATACAATCGGCGCTATCGGTGTCGGCGCACAGGCAGCCGTTATATTCAACGCAGCCAAAATAGAATTATTCGGCTTTGCTATTGTTAGCTGGGAAGCATTCGTAGCTGCCGCGATGACCATGGCTATATTGATCTTCTCGGAAGTGATCCCCAAGACATTGGGCGCTAACAATTGGCAGGCACTCACTCCTTTCTCGATACGGGCCATTAATTTACTCATGATATTGCTCGCACCCATGATCTGGCTCAGCCAGTTAATCACTAAAAACCTGAAGAAAGATAAAGACAAACCGGTACTCAGTAGAAGCGATTTCTTAGTGATGTCTGAACTTGGTAAGGACATCGGGATTCTTAAAGAAAGCGAGCAGAAGATTATCAAGAACCTTCTGCGCTTTAATCGCATACTTATAAAGGATGTTATGACACCACGTATCGTTGTAGTGGCCGAAGATGACTCTACTACTATTAAAGAATTTCATAGCAGGAATTCCGAGCTGCCGTTCTCCCGCATACCTGTATATCAAGATAGTAATGACAAGGTAACAGGGTATGTTCTTAAGGATAAAATTCTTCTTAATCTAGTGGATGGAAAAGGTGATGAGAAATTGAAATCACTGCGCCGCGACATTATCGTATCGCACAGCTCCACACCGATTCCTGATCTATTGGATAAATTCATTACCGAGAAGGAGCACATTGCCCTCGTTGTTGACGAATATGGAGGGATGGAAGGTATCGTGACTATGGAGGATATTATCGAGACTTTACTTGGCATCGAAATAGTCGACGAATTGGACAACAACGAGGACATGCGGGCCCTAGCGCGGAAAAACTGGGAATTACGTGCACGGAAGATGGGACTGCTACCCACAGATGACATGTGATGATTCGCGGTTCTGACGAGTAGACTAACTATCTGGCACCTATAGGATGTGAGTTATTGAATCTCAGCAGTGATTTTAACGAGCAAACGTTCGTTCGTTTCTAAAAAAAATTTGGCCAATGTCGAGCGTTCAGTGACCACCATAAGCTTGGGTATAGCGACAATTAGACATGCTGTAATAATTTGTAACACTGCCTGTTATTTAAATAATAGCCTATGATATTATTTTGCTACTTTACGATTTGGCGCTATAGGGATATAGGGCGAGATAGTAAATAGCTAAAGCTTGGAGCTTGGGAGTATTTCTTTGTTTCCCCCCCCCGCTTTCTTAGGCATCGAGTTGCTTTCAAGTTTCCACTTTAGCGCATTACATTTTCGACAGTAACGCCTGCGCCGATTCCCTTTCCTTAAACTTCGATTTTCTTTCAAGTTTTCATTTCAGCACATTCAGGATCAACCTTCCGTTCCAAAAAATCACTCCATATGCTAAAGCTATCAGAGTAACTCTGGCACTAAGCTACACAGTAGTTACGCCAGCAAACTGAACTTTACAGCACACTCTACTTAAGAAAATCTAGATCTAACTGACGTGTGACGCGCTTAATCGCTGCTAACAACTACGCTGCGCTCGTCTTGACGAAAGGTATTTTGTCGTGCAAGGGAATTGTTCTGTCGCCGAATCAACATCTCACGGTGCAGATCAGAGGAAAGGAAGAGCTCTCTTTCAAAGATCTCTATATTTCGAGCTAGCATGGCAAATTTCGGGTCATCTAAGGACAGCGTTTTTTCTGCAATCCGCATGCGCAGCTTGAATAGCTTGTTCACCTTGCGTAAATGCTCAATGCGATTGCCAGCTAGACTCACATTTAAGGCAGTGATATGCCAAGCACTGACCTTCCTGAGTCCGGCATCAAGGCGACTATCGTCAGTGTCATAAAGCCGACGATAAAGATGCTCTTGATAGTCATACAAGTTATTCACCTCTTCCCAATTTTGCAGAGAAATTTCGGCGGAGATGATGTCGTCTACGATTGAAATTTGAGCTTCGTGATACAGACCTTGATTGACTCTAGCGACGTGTAAAGCTTGCTTGAGAAGCACCAGCGCCTGCTGGTGTTCGCCCGCAGACTGACTCAGCCGGCCTAAATCCCCCAGCGTCTCGATCTGACGCTGATCATAGGCACCGAAGTCAGACTCGAGAGTCATGATTGCTCGTGAAGCCCGGTCGATAGCAGGTACCGAATCATTAGTAAGATTGAGAGACAAGCCCTGCGCAAAGCTATAAGAGGACAGGAGCGAGATACAGAACATAGTAAGAAGCATCGTTAGTAGTTGAGATACTACTAATTGAGGGTCTACGGGGTAATTAGCTGATTTTAGTTCGTCTAATCTAGTCATATTCCTGCGCCACCAATGATTTAAATATGGCCCAAAAAAAATGATTATTCAATAAAATTCGGAACTATTTTTACAGAATTGTGAAATTTATGAGACAGGAATAGATTTTAATCTATTAAATATCAATGGGTTAAAGATTGGCCCACAAATATCGAAAGGCTTTGTGACTACCGGTAGGTACGGTTGGCAACAAAGGCCTCAGTGAGGATAAGTAGCATTGTTAGACACAATATCCACCACCAGACTCTCTGTGGTCGCTCCAGCTCTTCTAGCAACTGCGCAGTCCTAACTTCCCGCGATTGATTAGGTGCTGTGTCTGGATTGATTATCTGATCATACAAGTTTGCGACTGGAGTACGGTTGAAATTTGATTCTTCAGGTATTCCATTAACTGCAAAGTTGACTGGGCTTCCATCGACCCTCGCGCTAATCATGCCAGGCGTTGTCGCTGTAGTGACGAAATTGCCATTCTCGAATTGGATAGTGTTGCCGGCCGCATCAACGGCTTCGATTACCTGCGCTGTGCCTGAGGGATTTAAGTCCAGACTATCTCCAACCTGATACGCACGCTGCTTGGGATTTTGTTGTACGAGGTGTCTGAGAGTTTCATGCACGAAGGGAAGGAATAATCCTTGCAACGCTAAATTATTCCATTCTAAATCTAGCGATGAGGCAAACAAGATCACATTGCCCTCCCCCACGCTTCGCTCCAAAAGTGCGGGCTCCGTATTATCGAACTGCATCAGCACGTCTGCCGCTTCGTTTGGCGACAACGACCAGTGATTCTGAAACCGCGCCGACCAATCACTACTGAGCGGGCTAAGAATAGGATGACGACGGTCGAAGTCAGCGATCACAAGATAGTCATCAAGTCCTAATTGCCCTCTGCTTTGAATCATTGCCGGCGTAATTTCAGCAAACTGACGATTGAATACTTCCGGCGTCACCTTATCCGCGGGTGCCAAAAGCAGACTCCCACCTTCGCGCACATAGTTTTCAATAGCAGCTGCCTGGCCGGTACTCAAGTCACCTACGTTTAGTAACACAGCAACATCATTCTGTCTGAGCGAAGCAAAGCTAAGCTCACCCGGTTCGATAGTCTGTAATAAGAAAGGTGATTGAGCAGCGCTACTTACTGCAAGACCAAACCAGTGACCTTCATCATCAAACCAATCGTCCGATGCTTCACCGTTAACCAACAGAACACGAATCTTAGGTCGCACATCGACAGTAAAAAAATAAGAGTTATCGACTACGAAATTGTCGCCAGTCAGGCGCACCTCGCCATTGTGCGTACCCTGCGCATCAAAACTGGCAGTGAAAGTAACAACCTGCTCGGAGCGATCCGCTAGATCTACTGGAACTGTCTCAATCATGTCACCATCGACGTAGAGACTAACATCTCCCTGCTCTAAATAAAGAGTGCCAGTCGAGCGAACTCTAGCGAGAATCTGTTGTTCAGCCGCATCCTCCAACAACTGCTCAGGTGACCTCACGTCAGTAAGCGCAAGATTGCTGCTCTCAATAGCCGCCACATCAATACCATTAAAGGCTGTACCAGGGGCCAGTTTCCAACCCTCTTCCGAGTTATCTATACCGACATCCTGAAAATCACTTATCAGATAAATTGCACGGTTCTCATAGCGAGAAGTTTCAAGCAACTGATCAGCTAACCGCAAATTTGGCATGTAGCGTGTAGTTCCATAGCCAGGCTCATTTAGACTATTGATAAGTGATCTAACACTATCAATATCAGTGCTTAACTCGCGAACTACGACGGCGGCATTCGAGAAGCTTATTAATGCCACTTCGTCGCCCGATGCCATTCTGTCTAGAATTTCGAGGGCCTCCTGTTTAGCTAGCTCAAAATTGTCTTCGTAGCGCATGCTCATAGAAACGTCGAGCATGATCACCGCTGACATGGGGTCGGCGTCTAACAGTCGTGCCACGGTCGAATCGAAAAGCGGTCTAGCGAAGGCGAAAACTAATAGGGCAATAACTGCAGATCTTAGCAACAGCAGCAGCCACTGCTGAATATGCTGAAATAGTATAAGCTTCTTAGAAGTTTTCTTCAGAAATCGAATAGTACTGAACATCACTTTAGGTGGCTTCTCCTTGCGAATAAGATGAATCGCTATTGGAATTAGCGCCGCTAGCAAGCCAAACAAGAATAAGGGAGTTAAAAATACCATCTAGAAGCTCTTCGCTCTTTTGCTCATATAGGATGACAGGGCCGCGTCTAGAGGTTCTGAAGTGTTTAAAAGGCAGTAGTCGACACCACTGCTCTGGCACCGTTTCTTACAGAACGACAGGAACTCATTCAGGTTCTCGAGATAGGCCTTTCGAATCGCTGCAGGTGTAGTAATAAACGTCTCATTATTTTCCATATCAACGAACTCCGAAGCCTCGTTGAAAGTAAAATTCAGCTCAGCATCATCCATTACATGAAATACGATCACGTCGTTTCCCATGCCGCGCAAAGTCTGCAGGGTCTTTATGATACGTTCTTCATCGTCGAGCATGTCAGTTATCAAGACCACCATGCTCTTCTTGTTGAGCGAAGCGGCAAGGTCAGTCAACGGTTTAACCGCATCTGTTTTCTTGCCCGGCTTGATCTGCGCAAGAGTCCGTAATATGCGCATGAGATGTGGCTGTCGACACTTCGCTGGAAGGTACTCATTAACCTTCTCATCGAAGGTGATCAAGCCTACTGCGTCGCGCTGTCTATTTATGAAATAGGCCAGCGCCGACGCAAGAGTGATGCCATAGTCCATCTTACTTGTGCCGCCGGATGAGTAAGACATTGAAGCGCTGGTATCCAACACGACCATACAGCGAACATTGGTTTCATCCTCATACTGCTTGATATAAAATTTTTCGCTTCTCGCGTATAACTTCCAATCTATGTGCCGCATATCATCGCCACGCTGGTAATGACGATAATCATTAAACTCAACGCTAAAGCCCCTGTGTGGACTTTTGTGCAAGCCGGAAAGAAACCCTTCCACAACCACACGCGCACGCAGCTCGAGGTTGGCGAGACCAGCGAGGACGGTAGGGTCGAGAAAATTTAACGATTCTGACATTAAAACTCTTACTCTGTTATGTACAAATCGGCGTTATTGGTATTGGGCATCAAACTATAGCTCCGAAGTCGGCTCGGGCACGTCTTCAAGCAAACGCTGAATAACATGATCGGTAGTAATGCGCTCCGCTTCAGCATGAAAGTTCAGCAAGACCCTATGTCGCAATATCGAAGGCGCGAGTGCGCGCACATCCCCATAGGAGACGTTGTAACGGCCCATTAAAAGAGCACGCACCTTTCCCGCTAGGATCAGATTCTGAGAAGCTCGAATACCCGCTCCCCAGCTCACCCAGTCTTTAATAAACTGCGGACTACTTTCAGTCTGCGGTCGTGATGCATGCACTAGCCTAACCGCATACTGAATCACCGCCTCAGCCGCAGGCACCTGTCGCGCGATGCGTTGGAATTCTAGAATATCCTCTCCACTGAGGGGGTGCGATAAAGTTGTGTTATTGGTCTGCGTGGTGCTGCGCACCACTTCAACCTCTTCATCTTCGGTGAGATAGCCAAGCTCAATCTTGAACATGAAACGGTCAAGCTGCGCTTCTGGCAACGGATAAGTACCTTCGAGCTCTATCGGATTTTGCGTAGCCAGCACGAAGAAAGGCGCCGTCATCGGGTAGGTCACTCCCGCTGCTGTTACTTGTCTCTCTTCCATCGCTTCTAACAGGGACGACTGCGTTTTCGGCGGTGTTCTATTGATCTCATCCGCAAGTAGGATATTGGTAAAAATCGGCCCTTTGACAAACTTAAGAACTCGATTCCCATCTTTTTCCTCAACGATTTCAGAACCAACAACGTCCGCCGGCATCAAATCGGGTGTAAACTGAATTCGGCTAAAATCGACTTGTAAAATATCGGCGACGGTCTTGATCAGCAACGTCTTCGCCAACCCGGGAACACCGGTAATTAGACAGTGACCGCCTGAGAACAGAGCAATCAACAGCTCATCGATAATATCATCCTGACCGATGATAACTTTCTTGATCTCGGTGACGATTTGATCCCGACCCTCCTGCATCTTCTTAACGAGCGTAAGATCATCTGGGCTTTCGAGAGCCTCGTCCTCGACCGCGTCTGTAGCTACTTCTTCAATGTCTGTCATGTCTAATCCCTATCTTCCAGTTTTCTCAATTTTTCTGTTTGCTGCGCTGATGTAGTGAACTCGCCTCGAAACTAGTGACTGAACGCATACATCAGAAAGTTAATCCCAATTTTATAAGCATCATTCGTCGCCTTAGTCGGGTAGCCCTTATAAAAAGTATGCTCCCAACCATCACCCAAATCCGTATTGTAATTTGCCACCATCATGACACGCCCATCGTCGTCGAGAATCGCATATACCTCGGGCGGGTAGCTGGGATCATCAAGTTTCATGAACCCTCCAAAGTCCCATGTCACCATTCGGCCAGGAACCTGAGCGACCTCATCGATGTCGAAGAAGACATGGAATATTTCATGAGTATTGTTCAACTTTATTATTTCACGTTCGGGAAATATTTTGCCCATTTCCGCAAACATGTCATCGAGATGGGGCTGTCCCCAGAAGTCATCCACCATAACGAAGCCGCCACGAAACATGAACTCCCGAAGCGCTTCAACCTCGGCGGGAGAGAAGTTCGGCCCGCTAGAGGATGAGCCAATTGGCACTCGTTTCCAGTTCATATAGAGAAATATGTTTTCGAATAGACTAGGGTCGGTTAGCTCAATAAATTCATGGTTTCGTGGGTTGGTATCGATATTGGTATAACGCTGCACGCCGCGTAGAAAATTCTCATCCGAGTCTGGATAGTCCGTATCCCACCAGCCGCCACCACGCCTGCCAAAGCCTCTCCTTCCACCGGCATGGTTCGTGTACTGTCCTCTTATCCACTGAAAATCGGTAATCTCATTTCCGTAGATTTCAGAGTCACCTTCATTGTCGAACTGAAAAACCTGCGCAACCACGGTCGTGCTGACAAACAGCAAGAATGCAGAAGCGAGCAATAAGAGGTTTTTGAGAATCGTCAATTTAATCCGAGTCTCCATCGATTGATTGCAGCAATATTCTCTGCGCCCGCTGATAGCTAGGTGCCGTTTCCAGCGCTCTCAAGATATTTTCCTTCGCCTGAAGAGCCTGCCCATTATTTAAATAGGCCTGCGCCAAATTCGTCTGTGCTTCTGCTGGGTCATTGATCTCAAGTTTCAGTAGCACTTCGTATTCAGTAACCGCCAGTTGGCTGTCACCAATTGTTTCAGCGTAACTAGCCTTCAACTGATGCACGTCAGTTCTGTACGGATCTACCTGAATCGCACGGTCGATATAGTACTCAGCACGCTCGAAGTTATTTTCCTTTAAGGCCGCCTCGGCTAAGATGATTGCTGAAGCGTAGTCATGTTGGAGATTTTGCAGGAGTAATTCCAACTGTTGTAGCTGTGCCTCGCGGTTGCCTTCCTGCTCATAAATCTGCGATAACACCAGAGGAGGACTCGGGTAGCCGGTATAGGATGGCAAAAGTTCATACGCCTGATTCAGATACTGCTTCGCCTCAGAGAAACTCTCTTCCTTAAACAAAACGATGCCCAGCTGTAAGTAGGCTTGGAAATCACGATCATTTTCTTCAATTCGGGCGCGCATATGTTGCTTCAGCGATACATTATTGTAGAGTTCGGCGAGTATCGCGCTTGAGTTTTCACGCACGCCATGCCCGTGTCCGTCGCCTTCATCGGGCAGGTCTTCGCTATGGACATAGACGTTAATCTCGGCGACACGACGATCGATCCAGCCTCTGAAAGCAGCATCGAATTGCGCTAAATTTTGATCGAAAACTTCATCAAATCGCTCTTCTTCTTCTTTTATAAGTGCATACTGGTCAACCAGCTCAACCAACTTCTCAAACCCGTACTCATCGGCTATGAAATCAACCACCAAATACGCCTGAAAATAGGCGAAGCCGAGATCGGCACTGTTTTGTGCGCCGGAGAATCCAGAATTCAGATCAGCTACATGCAACAACTTGTCCTGTTCTGAGGCGCGTACTAGATCCAGCCCCTGGCTTCGGCCCCAATAAGGTCTGCCCTCACGTTCTTCATAGACCGAAATCCCCTCGGAGAGCCAACGCGGCATCCTATTGCCTGTCATCTGCAAGGTGATTACATGCATGAACTCATGCCAGACGATTTCCTGCCAATTTGCAGCAAGCGTATCGGGCGAGATCAGTGTTATCACCTTACCGAAGCAGATTCCCACCAGCGGACCGATGTCGGGGAGTCCCACCGAGCGCACAGAAAAATCTTCAGATTTTTCGAACACCTCGATTAGGATAGGCCCTTCGGGTTCGAAGCCATATTTCGCCGTCAACGTGACCCAGCTTTCTTCTAGCAGAGGCTCAAGATAGGGCCAAAGTACATCAGCATCGTTCTCGCTCATGTGTACCTTGAAGTGCTCGCTCTCAAGGGTCGCATAAGTTTCCAGCGTATCGAAGACCTTTAGCATGTTAGAGGTCATCACATTGAAAGGATCGTTCTCGTAGCCTATCTCGAGATTAGTCTTGCCCTCTTCCTCTTCGCCGAGACGAATTAGATTACTCCCTAGCACAGTGTATCCCTGCCAATACTGAGGATCTGCTGCAATTGCGGCACGAGCGAACTCCACCGCCTCATCGAATAGATAATTATTACCGAAACTATCAGCAACATTGCCTAGAAAGATCGGATTATTTGGACTGAAGGATTCAACCTGCGCAAGATAACCCTGATAGTCCGCGCTGCGTTCTTCTAATGCCGCTTGTGAGGCTAGCACGCTAAGTGTTTTCAACGACTCCGGGTTAAGAGCAAGTACCCGTTCAAAATAGTCCTGCGCCTCCTCCTCTCTCCCATTGACCATCAACAGTTGTCCATAGGTTTCCATCGCTGGAATCGAATTAGGATTTATCGCCAGTGCACGTTGCAATGCCCTCTCGTCACCAACTACATTCGCCATCCCCACAAGAGCAGGTACATAGCGGCCATTAATATCTATAGCTTCCTGATAGGAGCGCTCAGCATCAGAGGCATTGTATTTCTCTAAAAAGAGATCGCCCCATAGGGAGTGAGCTTCCAAATTGTTAGGGTTTGCACGCGTTGCCTCGTTGAAGAGACTATTCGCATCATGAAAATTACCCATCAGCCAGCTTGCGAGTGCCACCATCGCTACGTCTTCAGAGGCGAAAACAAGACCATTGTTATAACGCTGCACAGCTTGATCCAAAATCGAGAACGCAATCTGCTTCTGCCCGACGAAATCGAGTAAGCTGCCGTATTGAACCAAGGTACGCACCGGCGGCTCAGCCAATCCGGCTACAACCGATTCCAGTATCTCCAGCGCCTCTTTCGATTCGCCTACAGCTCGCTTAACTTCGGCAAGCTGCGTGCTGAGTAATGGGAAACGTGCATATTCATCGTCATCTATTGCACTCTCAACAACGCTCATCGCATCGATATAGTTACCCATCATCGCGAAGGCCTTGCTTGCCCCAACTAGCCCCTCATTGCGATCAAGGCCATCC
>Ga0209632_10000826_pt1 | contig 32000 bp, 33 predicted proteins | sample COG_10_FD_184754 | JGI IMG/M metagenome (GOLD analysis project Ga0209632, IMG submission 184754) | Pelagic Microbial community sample from North Sea - COGITO 998_met_10 (SPAdes) (version 2) | ecosystem: Environmental > Aquatic > Marine > Neritic zone/Coastal water | place: Helgoland, sampling... | reverse complement strand
CCAAATATTTCATTTTCAAAAATAAGAGCATTAAGATAAGAAAATGCCCTAAAAAAGTTTACTCCATTTTTTGGTCAAAAAAAAAAGTTGAAAAAACTCGTTTTTTTCGACTTTTTTAAAAAATACTTATTTTTACAATTTAATATTTTCAAGTGTTTTTATGGTCTCAGTATCATAAATAAATTTCCCACTTGGTTTGTAAGAAGAAATTTTTTTATAATTTATTTTATTTATTGGTTTTTTTTCAGCACTTTTTTTCGATAAAAGTTCATTAATATTTTGCGGTTTGTTATTTTTTTTATCAGATTTTACAATAACATTACCAAAGCCATCAATATTTATACCTGTCTTTTTTTTGTATTCTTGTCTCTCATAATATGGTATATAATGATTCCAGGATATGAATAACATATTTGGATGGGTATATTTTACTTTAAAGCCATTTTCCATCAATCTTTCAATTATATAATTAGTGCAATTAGAAATATTATATCTAGGTAGTCCTAAAATAAACTCTGGTATAATAAAAAAACAATGACAATCGCTATTTCGTAAACGTGCTGTTGTTTTAATTTTTTTATGGATTCTTTCCAATATTTTATCGAACACTTTTAATTTGTGGTCGTGTGTATATTTTTTTTTTTTATATAAATCATCTAAATCTAGTTTTCCACTCATTAATTAACTTTCATTTAGAAAAAAAAATATAAAAAACAATGTAATAATATATTTAATAATGATTAAACATTTGGTTATATCTGGTGGAGATATTTCATATTTCTCAATGTTAGGGACAATTAAAGCATTAATAAAAAAAAATATAAATATAACAAATTTGGAAAATATTTATGCAGTTTCAGCTGGAAGCATGATAGGTCTATTATTATGTTTAAAATTAGATTATAATGAAATAATTATAAATTATTTTATAGAGAGACCATGGGAAAAGTTATTAAAGTTTAATTCAGATGATTTTTTAAATTTATATGAATCATTGGGTATAATTAATGAGGAACTATTTTACGGTGTATTTATCCCATTATTAAAGTCATGTGAATTTGATGAAAATATAACAATGCTAGAGTTATTTGAATATTCAAATATAAAATTAAATATTTATTCTACAAAGTATTCTGATTTATCATTACATTGTTTTAATCATGTGAATAACCCAGACATAAAAGTGTTAGATGCAATATTTATGTCATGTTCTATTCCAATATTGTTTAAACCATTAAAAATAAATGATGACTATTATATTGATGGTGGTTATAATTGCACGTTTCCAATGCAATTTTGTATTGAAGAAAATGAAAATAAGTCTGATATTTTAGGAATTTATAGCGATGCTAGTAGTGACCCAACAAAATTAAATGAAGATGAAAATATTTTATCATTTTATGCAAAATTACTTTTGAAATTAATTTTAAAAAAAAGAGAAGATTATCAACAAATTTCGGATGAGAATTCAGTAAATAGGATAATAATTTTTTCAGAAATGTTCTCTATAGAACGATTTATGAAAACAATAAATGATAAAGCATATCGAGAAGAATTAATTAATATCGGTGAAAATGCTGCAAAATTATATTTGGAATATAATGATTTGTCATGAATTATAAAGTTGTTTTAATGAATTCATTTAAATTTTCATACGATGGTTCAGCTTCAAATTCTATAACTTCGTTATCTTTTATTAAAATTATAGTAGGATATCCTTCTATATTTTTTTTGAATAATTTTGAAAATTTTTCAATTTCATCTTCTTGTTTATCGCCATCATATTCAATAAATGTTAAAGCTACTTGCGTTTTTGGATTTACAGGTCTTTTGATTATTTTATAATCATATTTTTCCTTTAATTTTTCCCAATGTTTAATAACTTTTTTTGAATGGGGACACCAAGTAGCATAAATAAAATAGATAGCAGCGTCACTCTGTTCTTTTAATTCATTATTTGTAAATTCCCGATTTTCTACAAATGTTGGATTTAATTTTGGAGCAATATATTTATTATATACAAACATTGCAGCGCCAATAAAAATGGCTATAAGAAAAATAATAACTACAAATTTTTTACTTTTAACAATTGCTAATTTTTCTAACATTTTTACTATATATTTATAAATAAAAGATATTTATTAAACGAATTTAAATCTATAAAATAATATATTATAAGCAATGATTAGAACATTTCAAGATAAATTTGAAAAAATAGATATTTCTAAATATAACAATGATGAAAAATTTTATAAAAATTTATGGTTAAAAAAATATAATATTCATGTTGATAAAAAGACGAAAGAACAATTAAAAAATCAATTAAAGGATAAAATTATTGGTAAAATTAAATTTTTCTAATGTTATATATAATGGTAAAAACAAAAAAAAGAATAAATAAAAAAAATAAAAAAAATAAAAAAAATAAAAAAAAAACAAATAAAAGAAAACGCGTTTATAAATTAAGTGATTATAAAAGTGGAGATGGTATGTTAACAAGTGTATGGGGACCTAGTTTATGGCATTATTTGCATACGATGTCGTTTAATTACCCGGTTAAACCAAGTAAAGAGGATAAAAAGTATTATAAACAATTTATAATATCATTGAAATATGTATTACCTTGTAAATATTGTCGTATTAATTTAAGAACTAATTTAAAAGCAATACCATTAAACGCCAAAGCTTTAAAAAATAGAACAAATTTTTCAAAATGGGTTTATTGTTTACATGAACATGTAAATAAAATGTTAAACAAGAAATCCGGATTAACATATTGTAAAGTAAGAGAACGCTATGAAAATTTTAGGGCAAGGTGCACAAAAAAAGAGATTGAGAGGAATATTAAAAAAACTAAAAAAACTAAAAAAACTAAAAAAGAAAAAGGTTGTGTAAATCCATTGCATGGGAAAAAAACTAAATGTATTATTAGAATAATTCCTAAAGAAGTTAGAACACCAACTTTAAAAATTGAAAATAAGTTAACAAAGATTTAAGATTTAAGATTTAATTTATTATTTAATAAATTAAATTTATGAAAAACTTGCAAATGAATTAAGAACGGGGACAGGTTTTCCGTTTCCAGCACCGGCTGCAGTTCCATCCATTGTTGTAGGTAATATACTATTTACATTTGATGCCGAATAATTAGGAACCTTTTTACAACTAAAAGCTGGTTCGGGGCATCTTTCGGGTCTAGGGCATGGTGGACATGTTTTTTCTTCACCGCATCCACTTCCTTTAGACGTTTCTATTTTAGGACATTGTGGGCATATTGGTGGAACCATTTGCGATTTAAGAACATATAAATGTTCTTCACCCGGTGGTATTAAATCTTTTGTAACGCCATTTTTAGCACCGAAAGATAATTTAGATTTATTAGCATCGGTGTCTTGGAAAGTAACTCTTAAATCTGGTTGAAATGTTGTATTTTCATAATCATCTTTAAATAAATCAGATAATGCATTATTTTCAGCATTATTATTGGGGTTGTATTCGTCGCCAGAACTAGCTTCATTGCCGTCAGCATCTGTTAATGGTGGTTGTTCAGTTTTAGATTCACCATCTCCGCCATCTTCCATATTTGAATTCCCTTCAATTATATTAAAACTTTCTAAAACTTTAATACCTAAAGAACTAAGAATGAGAGCAGATAATAATATAATAAATAAATGTAATTTTGTTAATTTAAACTTCATCATATAAATTATATAATGAAAAAAAAATAATTATATAATATATAAATTTATAGAATGCCAGCTTTAACACACAATAGAGTAAAGAATGGATTTAATGGTGGTAGACGATTAAATAATGCAACAATGAGTATCAAAGCAAAACGAATTAGTGGTGCAGTTGGTAGTGATGCAACTCGTGCTAAAGCTTTAGTTGGTAATATTGGACCTACTAATTTATTTATACAGCGGGCAGTAAAACGCCGAGCGGTTACTAGCGAAACCAATACATGTTGCGAAAATAACGAAAAAAAAAATTGAATAAAATATATTAAACAGATACTATTAATATATTTTAGTTATGTTGAAAACATTTTATAATGAAGATATTTTAGAGGCTGGTATAGATGAAGCTGGTAGAGGTCCAATGTTTGGTAGAGTATATAGTGCCGCTGTAATAATACCACAAGATGATACATTTAAACAACCATTTATTAAGGATAGTAAAAAATTATCTGAAAAAAAGAGAAATGAAGCATATGATTTCATTATAAATAATTCTATTGATTGGTCTGTTACTTGGAAAGACGAAAAATATATTGATTCTAAAAATATATATTATGCAACTTATGATAGCATGCATGAAACATTACGAGAATTGCAAGTAACACCTGAATACTTATTAGTAGATGGGTCAGATTTTCAAATTTATATTGATAAATGTGAAATTATACCACATAAATGTGTTGTTAAAGGTGATAACGTATACGCATCAATTGCAGCAGCATCTATATTGGCTAAAGTATCAAGAGATAAGTATATTAATGATATGTGTGATAAATATCCATTATTAGAAAAATATTATGATTTAAGAAATAATAAGGGTTATGGAACTAAAAACCACATGGAAGCAATAAAACATTATGGTATATCACCATGGCATAGAAAATCATTTGGAATTTGCAATATTTCTAAAATAAATGAAGTATTTTTAAATTGAACAAAATACATTTATCATTACAAATATCATTACAAATATCAACATGTCAAGTCAGAAAATATATAAACTTGCTATGTTTGAAAACGAAATTGGTGAATGGGTGTTTATAAATAGACCATTTATAATTGAAAATAGTAGTTTGTTATCTGGAATATTTTTGCGTGATACATGGTTTTGTTATAAGATTGAAAAAAAAAAATATTATAACGATGAACATTTTATGATATTAGAAATTGATAATCCAAATGACTTTGATAAAACACTTGAATTGATAAATAGAAAACATGAAAATAACAGGTGGCGCAATAAACCGAGTATTGGCGATAAACCGCCTGATTATAATTCGAACTTTTCAAGATATTTTCATATAACTCGAAAAATGATTAAAAATGCTAAAAAACAAATAGAGTTAGAGAAAAAAGATTCACATATTATTAAATTATATGATGATAATTGTTTATTTAAAATTGAGTTAATGAAGTTCGATAATGAGTTTATGCTGTCATTGCCCAGATTTAATTTATTTTAAATTGATTAATGAAATTAATATAAAACAATTATTATATTTTTATTATAGAAAATGTCTGTTGTAGTGTTCGATGTTGAAACTACTGGTTTGCCAAAAAAAAGAAATAGTCCATTTACAGATTTTGATAATTGGCCACATATAGTTCAAATGAGTTGGTTAGTTTATAATACTATTAATGGTGAGATAGATAGTATTAATGATTATATTGTAAAATTACCTGAAGATATTACTATTCCTGAAAATGCTATAAGAATTCATGGTATTACAAATGAAAAAATGCGTGAACAGGGAAAAGATATTTGTGATGTACTAATGGAATTTAAAAGAGATATATCTAATAGTAAAATAATAGTGGCTCATAATTTAGATTTTGATACAAATATTATTAGTGTTGAGTTATTGCGGAATAATTTAAGAAATGCTTTATACTTTTATAGAGGGGAAAAGTATTGCACAATGCATAAAACAAAGAAATTATTTAGTCGTTGGCCAAAACTAATTGATTTGCATAAAAGATTATTTAAGACTACACCTAAAAATTTACACAATTCTTTAATTGATGTATATGTTTGTTTTAGATGTTTTTGTCAACATAAGTATGGATATGACCCAATATACGATGAAACAATTGTTAAAAAGAACAATGCAAATATCATAGCATTTCGTAAAATGTATAGTAAAATGTTAAATTAATATTATATTACATTAAAAAATGAAATTACTAGTAATTTATTAATAAATTATTCGTCTTCTAATATATACTGTATAAATTCTTGAAAACTTACTTGACCATCATTATTTTCATCTATTATATACATTACTTCATTCAACTCTTGATTTGTAAAATATGTTTTCATTGATCTAAAAAATCTATTTAATTCATTTCTACTTAAAATACCACTCTCATCTTTATCATATGAATTAAATATTTTTTTAATTTCACTTATATTCTGATTTTTAATCATAAGTTTTTAAAATTATATTTAAAATATAAAAAAAAATATTTAAACTTTTTTTTTATATTTTAAATATAATTTTAAAAACTTATGATTAAAATTATTACAAAAGAAGACCACAGTATAATTTTTACAAAAAATGAAATAATGTTATCAAATTTGTTAAATAATATGTTTTATAGTGAAGAATCAGATAATGAAGAAATCACGGATAAAATACAAGAATTAAAAATAAAAAAAATATATATAAATGAATTAGCAAAGATAAAAGATTTATTATCATTTATAGTTTTAAAAAATATAACATTGGATAAATTACAAATTAAATCATTACATTATTATGATTTGATAGAAAAAATAAAAATTACACCATTATTTAATTGTTCTAATTTTTTTGACTTGTTAAATATTGTTAACTTTTTAGATATTCAAATATTATTATATTTAATGACAGGTTATGTTAAAGAGATAATCAATGATTTAACTTTTAATGATGTGATTGAAAAATTTGGTTTGGAAAAATTAAATTTTTCAGAATTAGAAAATAATAGAATGAATGTAATTAACAATTTATCCTGAACACATATCACAAATATTTTCATCATCGGATAAGTTGGATTGGTTGCTATCTGGTTCAATAGTAAATTGTTGTGGAGCAGCTTTTGCTTCTGTTCTTAAATAGTATAATCCCGTTTTTAATCCCTTTTTCCAAGAATACATATGCATTGAAGTTAATTTGTCATATTTTGGTTCTTTCATCCATAGATTTAAACTCTGACTTTGGCAAATATATGCACCTCTATCTGCAGACATATCAATAATATCTTTCATCGGTATTTCCCATACTGTTTTAAATTTTGATTTTAACTCATCTGATAATTGTTCTATATTTTGAATAGAACCATTATTTTTAATAATTTGATTTTTTACTTCTTCTGTCCATTTATTTTCTTCAATTAATTCGCGAATGAGATATTTATTTACCATGACAAATTCACCAGCTAATGTTCTACGAACATAAAGATTGCTAGTAAATGGTTCAAAACATTCATTATTACCTAAAATTTGCGATGTTGATGCAGTTGGCATTGGTGCCACAAGTAATGAATTTCGCAGACCATATTTTTTTATTTTATTTTTTAATTGTGGCCATGGGTAACGTGATGATGGTTTCACATCCCACATATCAAATTGTAAAATACCTTTAGACGCGGGTGAACCTTCAAAAGTTTCATAAGAACCATCTTCTATAGCGATTTCCATGCTAGATTCTAACGCAGCATGATAAATGGTTTCGAAAATATTTTTATTAATTTGTTTCGCTTCATCGGAATTAAAGGGTAAATTCATTAAAGCAAACGCATCTGCTAATCCTTGAACACCAATACCGATTGGTCTATGACGTTTATTAGATAATTTTGTTTTCGGAGTTGGATAAAAGTTAATATCAATAACTTTATTGAGATTATATGTGACAATTTTTGTAATTTTATGTAATAATTCATAATCGAATGTTGGTTTTAAAATTTTAATTAAATCTTTATAACCGCCTATTCGTTTATCATTAATATAAATTTGCGGCACTGAATTGATTTTATTATCAGTAAGATTTTCTTGATTATTTACCTTTTTATAAAAATCATGTCTTTTATTATCATCATCTAAATTAATATCTTCAAAATCAAAACCGTTATCATTAAATAATTGTTTTGTTTTCTTACACCATTTGCATTTTGTTTTTGAATATACTTTTATGGTATCAAATTTATAATCAGGATGAGTCGGCTTTGGTGGATTAATAAATTTAGATAAAGCTATACTCGCTAAATTACAAACGGCTGTTTCTTTACTATTTGAATATTCAACAATTTCACAGCATAAATTACTTGATTTAATAGTGCCAATATTTTTTTGATTACTTTTTTTATTACAATTGTCTTTATAAAGCATATATGGTGTCCCAGTCTCAATTTGCGAGTCTAATATTTTCAACCATATTTTTCTAGCATTTATTGTTTTAATTCCTTTATTTTCTGCTTCATATTTCTCATATAATTTAACAAAATCATCACCATAAACATCTGCCAATCCTGGACATTTATCTGGACACATTAATGTCCATTTTTTATTTTCCATAACTCGTTTCATAAACAAGTCGGGTATCCAGAGTGCATAAAATAAATCTCTAGCTCGCATTTCTTCATCACCATGATTTTTTTTTAATTCAAGAAAATCTTCAATATCACCATGCCATGGTTCAATATAAATGGCAAATGACCCCTTTCTTTTACCACCGCCTTGGTCGCAATATCTTGCAGTTCCATTAAATACTCTTAGCATAGGAACAATACCATTTGATGTGCCATTTGTGCCACGAATATGTGAACCAGCAGACCTAACATTATGTATATGTAATCCAATACCTCCTGCCCATTTTGATATTAATGCGCAATCTGTAAGAGTATTATAAATTCCAGCAATACTATCGTCTTCCATTCCGATTAAATAACAACTACTTAATTGTGAACGAGGTGTCCCAGCATTAAAAAGTGTGGGTGTTGCATGTGTAAAAAATTTTTGACTTAAATAATCATATGTTTCTTTTACACGTTTAAGGTCATTACCGTGAATTCCAATTGCAACGCGCATCCACATATGTTGGGGTCGTTCAAGAATCTTTTTATTAATCCTCATCAAATAAGCTCTTTCCAATGTTTTAAATCCAAAATAGTCTAATAAAAAATCTCTATCATAATCTAACCACCCCTGAATTGTTGATTTATTTTGTTTTATAACGTTGAAATATTTTTTAGAAATTAGAGAAGCCAATTTACCATTTACATCCTTAAAATTATATAATTGTTTAGCCACTTTAAAAAAATTATCATCTGTATTTTTTTGATGATTTGATATTAAAATTCTACTTGCTAACGTGCCATAATCAGGATGTTTAGTTGCCAATGATGCACATTGTTGTGCAGTTAATTCATCAATCATAGTTGTTGGTATATTTGGATATAAACGTTCAATTATTTTTACAGTTAATGATGTATAATTAACATCTAATTCATTTTTTCCAATTTTTTTTATACGTGTTAAAATCTTATCAAAAGAAACAATTTCTTTTTTTCCAGAACGTTTAATAACGAAATCTTCGTTTTTATCCATATTTCAAAATATATGTAATTATAATATAAAATATTTTTAAACTGTTGTTTAATAAATAAAAATTTAGTTTTTAATAAAAAATATTTATTATAATATATATAAGATATGAGTAAACGAGTTTATTTATTAAATAAATTTTTATTAGCATGTATTTTTTTTGGCATGGTAATGATATTAATTAAAGAAAAAGAAGGATTCGCATCTCATTATCATAACATTGATGAATTGTATAAAGGGCCATTATTAAAAAATAATGAAGTTGGTAGACAGTATTCTTTACGACGAAATAATACACCTTTAAAACAAAATGATAGTGTTAGGGTAAGTAAATATAGTGATATAACTGATAATTTCACATTGCATCCATGTAATGATAATGGTAAATATAATGATATGTGTAATGAAATGTATAAGGCAAATGATGTTATTATAGGTCCAAAACAAAAATCTTGTATGCCCGGATTTGGATGTCGGCGAGTTGGATTTTATTGTTCCTTAATAGATTAAAAAAATATGAAATGTTTTTTTCATATTTTTCCAAAATTTTCATATTTTAAATATCAATCTTAATAACATTTACTGATTTATCTTTTTTAACTTCTTTCTTTACTTCTTTTTTTACTTCTTTTTTTACTTCTTTTTTTACTCTTCTCTTGGGTTTTCTATGGTCATAACCTGTAACGCGTTCTTTTACAATTGTATTCCAAACATTTTCTAATAATGGTGTTATTTCTTCAAACCATTCTTTATTTCTTAAAACCAATGCACATGAATATTTATCCAAATACCAATATGTATAACCAATCCAAGTTAAACTAGAATTTTTTTCAATACATTTATCCGACCATTCTTCGAATTCCTTTTTAGTGATTTGAAATGGTGGATATTCATAAATGGGTTCATGTCCATCATGAAATTGTAAAATAATTCCTTTATATTTATCATCTGTTGTTTTTTTAAATGTGCCATCTTTATCAAAATCTTCCTCCGTTTCATATGTTTTGAAACGAGTTTCTAAAAAGTCACATTCATCTAAACACCAAACTTCCATTTGCATTTGCATTTGTATCCAATAATCTTTTTTTGGTATACCATTTAATAATCTATCTGAAACAGGATTTTTTATTTCCAATAAACGACCAAACAAAATATTTTTTTCATCAATATTAATACCATCAGGAGATGCTCCTAGAAATGGAATTGTATCATGTTTAATACAACCAAATTCACCTACTTTTGTATCGTATAGAAATTCATATAACATAACAGATAATGGTTCATATTTATGCCCCTGGTGAAAAGGTGAATTAATATTAACAGACGATTTGGACAATATATTGATTGGTTTACATTTATCGTATATTATACTATTAATCATTGCGGTAGAATCCATTGCTTTCCAAATAGAGCTCGCCGTTAATAGGTTCCAACGAAATTCATACCACGCTTTAGTTCTTTGTTCAGGCTGTTCTTTTGATTTTACTTTTTCAAATATAGACTTAACATACTCAATATCTGGTTCTTTTATAATTAATGTTTTTTGAAATGACCTAGGTTTGTCATTAATGAGATAATATAAATCAAGACATTCGTGAATAATAGTTTCTAAAGAAATTGAAAATGAGTCTATTACAGTATCGCCATATGTATTAATTATTATTTTATATATATCTTGATAAACCGTTTCATTAAAATGATAATCTTCATACACTCTAATATTATCTTTTAAATATTCATCTATAAAGTAATATATACTTTCTTTAAAATCTTCAATATTGCGATTGTTAGCTTTTTTTAAATTTAATGTGTTTTTTATGTCCATTAATGGAGGTAGGTCATCCCATTTTGTCATTCAGAATAATGTATAAATTAATATATAAAAATAAATTTATATCAATTTTATTTTTATTTATTTCTCTTTTTTTTCCTTCTTCGCCTTCTCTTTTTCCATTTTATCCTTCTTATCTTTATCCTTCTTATCTTTTTCCATTTTATCCTTCTTATCTTTATCCTTTTTATCCTTCTTATCTTTTTCCATTTTATCCTTCTTATCTTTATCCTTTTTCACCTTCTTCTTTTCCATTTTATCCTTCTTATCTTTATCCTTTTTCACCTTCTTCTTTTCCATTTTATCCTTTTTCACCTTCTCCTTCTTCTTTTTTTCTTTTTTGTCTTTTTTTTTTATAACTTTATTTTTTGTAGTTTTATTTGATTTTATTTCTTTTTCTTCCCGAAGTTGTTTTAATGTTTTTTTATTTTTTTTAGGAGCAAGATGACTAGATATTTTATGTTTTTTATCGGAACGTTTCAATATAAATTTTTCATTTGATTTATTAAAATGTAATAAAGGTATATCGACAATTTCATTTTTTTCAATATCATATTGTAAATCTTTAATTTTTTGAAGTTTTTTTCTATCAATACATAATAATAAATATGCTTGTAATTTTTGTTTAAGTTTATCGGACAATTTATGTTTATTACTATATTTTATTATATATTTTTTTATGAGAACAATTTTCCTTGATTTACCTAATTTATTCCATGGTAATTTTTTATTTAATTGTATTTCTTGTTTTAAAAAATTATCTATATTGTAAATATTTGATACAGCATCATTTTTTAATTTTGAATTAGATAACAACATATTTTGATATTTAATATTTTTTAATTCGTTGCAAGAATCATTTTTTTTTGATGTATCTTTCATTAATATATATATTAATAATATAAGTTTATATTGATTTAATAAATGTCCTTTTATTTTTATAAAATGAAAAGAATTGTTTTGAATATGAAAAAGGAAAAAAAAATAAAAAATGATATATCTGAAAATATATTACCACCGCATAATTTAAATCAACATAGCAATATAATAAATATGTTATATTTAAATGAAGAATTTAATAATAAGCAAATAATAATAACATCTATAAAAAAAAAGTTAAATGGGTATAAATCACAAGATAGAAAAAAGAAGCGATTTGATAAAGAAAAATATATTTCTTATGAAGAGTTAATTGAAAAAATGGTTATATCAAAATTAGATTGTCACTATTGTCGTCATAAATGCAGTTTAATATCTAATAAAAAACGTGATTATATACAATGGACGCTTGATAGAATTAATAATGACATTGGTCATTTTACTAATAATGTAGTTATATCATGTTTAAAATGTAATTTACAAAAAAGAAGGCGAAATGATGAACATTTTAAATTTGCAAAACAAATGAAAATTATAAAGCATTATTAAATTTAAATTTATATTGTTTATCATAAATTTGTCTATTAAGAATTGATTTTGGGGATTTAATTTGATTATAGTAATTAAGTTTTTGTGAATAATATTTTTTACATTTTGCAATAAAATTTTCAAAACTATAATTTATATTACAAAAACTTCTTTCTAGAAATGTATATTCATTTACAATTTTAATATCGTAATCATTTATTGAATTTATTAGAACTGAACGACTATGATTTAATGCTTTATATATTTCTAAAAATTCTAAAAAATCATCATTAATATAATCATTTTGATTTAATGAATAAATTATGAAAAATTTTTTTTTTAAATATTGTTTACATTTATTTATATCCAACTCGTTTGTTACGCTATTTTGCTCTACATCATAATAACCAAAAGAGGTGTTCCATTTTTTAATAATGGCCAAATTCATTTCTATTTTTAGATTAAATATTAAAAATAAAATCAATTTAATATTTAATATGAATTATTCACAATTATTTTGGAATAATGGTAAAAATAAAATTGTAAAATCAAACAAAAAGGAGAAAAATGTTTTATTAGAAAAAGAAATAGAGAGAAATATGGAATTAAATTCCTTTTCAGGGAAGGATGATATTCATAATAGTTATCCAAAATGTGATAATATAAGTGTAAACATGACAAATTTTCGTGAAAGTATTGAGATAAATTTAGAAAGTAGAAATAATAATCGTGACATTATGGAAAAAAGATTAAATAAACGTGAAAAATTAAAGAATGGGTGGTTCAATCCTTATTTGCCTACAAATAAATATATAGATGATTTAAATAATGAAAGTAATTATTTAAGACCAAGAAATACTTATCAACAAAATAAGAAATTAGATAAAAAGGAAAAATAGATTTTTTACAAACTGTTATAATTGTTGCAAAAATAAGCATTTAAATATTTTCTACTAATTTCTTTTAAACATATGAACTATTCTACTCAAAACAGTTTATTATTAACAAAATTACTTGAATTTTATAATAAAGATAATAATATTGATAAAATATTACCCATTATTAATGGCGAATCAATGATTTCTTTAAGATTGGTAGATTGGTTTGTTACAAATTATAGTAAGAAAAATTATACAATTATTAAAACGAATAATACTAGATTTAAAGTATATACAGACTATAAATTAAAATTAAAAGCATATTCTAAAAAAAGGTTTGACCCATTTTGTAGATGGGAAAGAATTACAATACCATATAAATCAAATATTTCTATTCAAACTACCATAGGACAGTTAAATTTTTTTAGATGGCTATTGGAAAATAAAATTATAGATTATATTAGGGAACATTTAGAATTAATAAATCAAGATATGAATAAACGAAATAGCACTTCTAAGAATAAATTAAAAAATAAAAATAAAACTAGAAAAAAGAGAGAAGAATTATCAGTATTAGCGTCAAAAAGTATAAAAAAGGAAAAGGTCAAAATTATTGTTGAATTTAAATAATTTTATATAATATGTATATATGAAATTATTTATACTTGGGTTAATCATACTATTAATTTTAGTATGTCAAATATATAAAACAATACAAGAAAAAAATCCAAAAAAAGAAAAAGAAAATATATTGGAATCTTATTCTTTAGATAAAAATAGTGATGATAACATAGATATAAATGAATATAAAGATTTTTTAAAACATAGAAGAAATTTTCATAGAGATAATATTCAATACTATCATGAATTATTATATAAAGATAGAAAAAGTAAAGAAATAATAAAAGATACCAATGATTATAATTCATGGTTACGTTTAAATGCAAATAGTGTTCTTGTGGAAACATTTCATGGCGATAATAAAAGAAAAAAATATATGGATGAAATTGAAAAATGTCGAGCTATTACTCATTGTGGTATGTTAGATAAACCAGGATATGAAAATTGTGGTTATTGTGGCATAATAGGTAAAAAAAAAGGTGGTGGTGATGGAAAAGAATATAATCAACCAGGTAAATTTGATTATGCAGAATATGAAGGAGGAGAAGTCGGACCAGATATATGTCCAGCAGATTCAATAGAACCAAATTTAAGACGCGGAGAATTGGAATTCAGAGAAATAGGGTCTCGTTGGGCAACAACCGAGTATGACTGTAAAAAATTACAAATTCAAGATAAATGTAATACTGTTAAAAATTGTAATGATTTAGAAGATGAAAGTGAAGGAGGATTGGGTAATGTATGTGGTTGGTGTCCTGCTGATAAAGCATATCCAAAAAATGACGATGGTAGTTTAAAATATGATAAAGCTTATGAAGATACTCAAACTAACATAAATAGTGATACTTGTGATGCAATGCACCAAACATATAAACAATTGGATTGTAAAGGAGACGATTGTTCAACAATTCCGTATTTTACAAAATTGCAAAGAAGTAAAGAATGCAATAGTTGTGAAACTGATGAAGGAGGGTCTTTTGGACCCGACGGTAAATATAGACATTCTGAAAACTGTTTAAATGATTTATGGACAGGAGCAATGGTTGGTAATGAAGATGATTCGAAAATAAAGGTGCAATGCACAACTAATTTTGATTCAAAGGGTGTTTTGTATAATCAAAATTACGGAGATAAATCAATAAACGATTTCGGTGAATCTAGAGATGTATATAATTGGGGTAGTCATCCATATTACAAAATTGAAAATGATATGGAAAATCAAATTAAATATCCAATATATGATTTTAAAATGAAATATAATGAAAAAATGTGGAAAACTCCAAATAATATAGCGAGAAGAAAATGGAAAATGAATAATGATACAATTGATGGGAAATATATAAGTTTTGAATACGATGGTAATCATGAAAATGATACTGATATTGATACTTTATGGCAAAAATGTTTTGGTAAAAAAAATAATAATAATAAATTAGAATGTATTCCGAAGGATTCAATTATTAATATGAAAGATTCTACGCGAGATTATTCTATTGATAGTCAACCAGCTTTTACAAAGACAGAAGGTGGTTATTATGACGAATGGGTAGAGAAATGTAAAAAACATACTGGAAAAAATACATGTGAAATGAAATTAGATGATTCAGGTAATGTAAGTAATACTGGAACAAAAAAATGTCAAGTAACACTTAATGATTAATAAATTTTATAATTTTTTTTTTATAATATAATTTATATATGACTATTAATATATGTATTATATTTTTAATAATTATAGGAATAATATTATTAATACAATCACCAATAAAAAAAATATATAAAGAAAATTTTACAGTTGCATCTGGCGGTCTTCCTACTGGAAAAGGTACTCCACCCGGAACAGGTGGTGATGACATTGATGAAATGAATATTCCTACTATAACTACTAATAAAGAAGAAAAAGCAAAAATAGAAAATGGATATGAAATTGTTGGTAGTATACCACCACCATCATTTAGAGATGAAATATATGACCATAATTTAAGAGATGCTTTGCAAGTATGGAAAGATGCAGGATGTAAAGTAACTAGTAAATATGCTCCCAATGTGGATAATAAAGATAATTTATTTGGAAAGTCAGGATGGGCTGATGAAAGTTACAAAACGAAAGTAAAATCAATGTATATAGAAGCCAATAAACCAGAATATAATTATTATGATTGGGGACATTATAAAGATAAATCAGGTGGACAAGTAGAAGGTAAAACTAATAATGGTGCTAATGAATGGGAGTTTGATACTGACAAGATGGATGGAGAAGTGAGGAATATAAACAGACCAAAAATGGTTACTGACCCAATGGGTATACGTAAATCATATGCTTTATGTTATGATGACGATAAAGGTGGTTATATTTTACCAAAAATGGGAGATAGAATTAAAATAAAACAAAATAATAATTATGATGGATTATTTTTTTCTGGCTTAGTTAGTAGTAAAGTTGAAAATGGTGCAGGAGAAATGCAAGTTTTTTGGGAACAAAAGGGGAGTTCAACATATGACGGAGAAAAAAATAGACTTGAACACGATGACTATACAAATGTGCCATGTAATGGAAAGAATTTAAACAGTGATGAAGTTAAGGGATGTATTCGAAATAAAATAAAAAATGAACCAGCTGAAATATATATAAATAATAAAGATAGAGCCAACGAAAATGAAATAGCTAGATTCTTACATGGTCAACATGGAAACTCTGGACAAAAAAATTGGTTTGGTTGGCCACAGTTTACTGATAGTGAAGCGAACACAGGAGACCCGGCATGGAACGGCCGTTATTTAAAAGGTGTCGAAAAATATGTTCCAACTAAATTAAAAAGCTGGGGAAATGATTCGAGTATTATTACTGAGGAAACTGGGTTGGTTGATCGTAAAAAAGTATTTATAACTGAAAAATGCACAGATAACTCAACATGTGAAGATTTGCGATGTGGTACTAGAATAGACCAATTAAAAAAAGATTATCCATTAACGCATGTATGTGATAAGGATGCTAGAAATACTTTTAGAATAATAACTGATAATGAAGCTATGGATAATCCGGGAACACAAGGATTGATTTGTAAGTCTGGTGTGAATAAAGGTAAAATATACACTTATTATAATAAAAAGAATTTATGCGCTGACCAAGATTATGGAGAAAATGCATCTGCAAAACTAAAATATCCTAGGAATTTTTGTGATGATAATTGCGGCAATAATCCGTTAGAAAATTGTATAAGTTATAATAGTTCAGATAAAAATACTTACTTAAATACTTCCAACGGCGAATCTCAACCATATTTATATATAACTAGTCAATCTGAAGAAAATAGGGGTTATAGAGAGTATATATTGGGGTCAGATAACACTAAAAATATAAGTGAATTATTGCATGGCGAAATTAACAATACTAATACTAATATTGATATTGGATATGTTAAAATGCATGCTGGAACTAATATATGGGATACATGTGTCATTATTGAATCGAGTGTAGATTTGCCCGACCCGTTTAATACACTCGATGAGGCGCGTGCGGCGGGCTGGACCAGGGAGGAATTCAACAATGACAAATTTAAAGATAATAATTTTAGATTTTTTACAGATAAGGGTGCATTAAAGGAATATATTAACACAAATAAAGTTAATCTCATCGCGAATAACGCAACAATCAGAATAGTAAAAAAAATCAAGAAAACATTAGAATCGAAATTTAATGAAAATAGTAATTATGACCATAAAAAAAATGTTTTAAATTCTACAAATTTTGAAAGTGTTGATGTTATTCCACATATCGAATTAAGTTATATTGAAATAAACGGTTTAAGAGGTGGTGATCAAAATATAGATGACTGGACAAAATTTCAACTTCAAGTGGTCTATGATGATGGTTCTAAACAAATAATGGTTCCTATGTCGGGTGATTTAAATCCTGCAAAAAATCAGAAGGGTTCCAGCCAAACAGAACCTCGTCCAAAAACCAATCAGAGCACAGAGTCGAAAATTTACTATGGTAAAGGTGATTGGGGAAAAAATTTGAAAAACCTAGAAGGGACCGTAACCGCCGCCGATTTTTGGAAAAATGAAAAATCCGATGATTTCAGAAATAAAATTTCCCATGTAAAATGTCATGAACTACAAGAAGATGCCTGGGAAGATGAACAAGAGGAAGGAAAAGACAACGCTGTTTGGGGGTGGTTAGTCGGAGCCATAGATTACGCCTTTACCAAAGATTGGGCGGCAGAAGCTGATAAAAGAGCAGGTCAAATATCAAAAATAAGAGAAGCCGGAGAGAAATCTACCGCATTTAATGAATGGAAAGAAGAGAAAGGCGCTAAGAAAATTGCAGATGCACAAAGTTGGATTAAAGATAACATTCCAAGTGATAACATGAGAATATTTAAGATACCCAATCAAAATAAAAAAGTTTTGAAAATTAATATTTTATCAAAAAAAGGGCCGAATTCGAATAGATTATTTTATAAAGGATTTGATTCCATTAAATTATATTCTAATTAATATTTTTTAAAAAATTTTAAAAACATATTAAAATATTTTTAAAATATATAATGTTACATTTACCTTTATTTTTTATACCACCTTTATTTTGGGGATTAAATACAGTAATAGAAAAATATTATTTATTAGATGTATTTTCACCAATTGAATTAGTTTTATTAAGAGGCTTTTATTTTTTATTTTTTCTTGTAATATATATTTTTATAAATAAAAAATTCATTAATAAAGTTAAAAATATGGGTGGTTTAACATTTTTCTATTTGACTTTTGCTACATTATTAAGTATTGCAGCAGTAACAGTATTTTGGTTGCTGCTTAAAAAATATAAAACAATATATCCAACAGCAATAACGTCCTCATTTTGGGTGGTTTTCTCTGTATTGTTTGCATATTTATTATTTAATGAACAAATCTCACAAATACAAATATTGGGTATTATTTTAATTACGATTGGTTTATTTTTAATTAATAAATAAAAATTTATTATATTTAAAAATTTTATTATATTTAAAAATTTATTATAATAAATTTTTAATTTACAAACAATTATTTTATGTATATAATATAACTAAAAAAATGATAGAAACTATATTTTTTATAATAATAATTTTATTTTTAATTTTTGGTTTATTTTATAATCAATTAAAAAATAAAAAAGAAAATTTAACATTTATAGAAAAAGAAAAAGCATTTAGAGAAGACCAAAAAAATTATTATGCTGGGAAAAATAAAACGATTTATGAAAAAAATTGTAGTATTACAAATTTCGTTCAATTAGATAATGCGAGAAAAAATTTAAAACCAAACGGTATTTGTGAAACATTTTCTAATATTAAAGAAGGAAATACCAATTATAATGATTCTCTTGGAAGAATTGATTCAGAAAATACAGCAGCTAGTTTTGTATATAAAAATTCAGGAGAAACAAAATATGATGAGATGGTTCAAAGAAATTGTGACCAGTTCAATCAGGGTTTAAAAAATTTAAATTTCAATGATGCAACTGGTGTAAATGATTTTTTTAATCAGATAAACACAGTAAATACTGACTTAATTAATGGTGAAGGTTGTGGTTATTGTTATAATGAAGATGACGGAAATAGTATTGGTGAAATTTTATATGGTGATGAAAATGGACCAATACCGGTATCAGGAATTCCACCGAGTTGTAAGACATGGGTATCACCCGGTTCAGCTTTGCAGGGAGGTGGTTATCCATTTAAACATAATAAATGGAAAAGAGGTGGATATAATGCTGAGAATACAGATTATCCTAATAATAAATTTCCTGAATTTGGTGGAAATATAGGAATTAAAGATGATATAATAAAATTACATGAACAAAAAATATGTTCTGAAGTAAAGGATTGTGGTGATTTAGATGGCAAAAGAAATATATGCGGTTGGTGTTATATGGGAAGAAAGGGTGATGGCATTGGAGAAGGAATGGTAATTGACCCTAATAATAATGGGGAAACAAAATATATGGATGATTATTGTCCATGGCCGGGTGAAACAACGATTGATGAAGAAGGCAATATTATTAAAAGAATAAATCCGTATACATCTGGAGAGAATGAATGGGAATGGAATGGATATAGCGATGGAACTAATACAGGAAATCAAATGACAGCACAATTAGCTGATGATTTGATAAATAGAGATGCTCAGCAAGCATTTGAAAATGAAAAGGCAAACTTCGAAAAAAAGAAAAAATATTGGAATGATATTTTATTACTTGCGGAAACACAAAATGAAAAAGAAGAAGCAATTAATAACATAAATGAATTTACGAATAAAATAAAAGCTATAAGGCGAATTATTAATAGCGGTAATGATGCTTACAAAAACTGGAAAACAGCTGAAGACACAATTGATGATGAAGATGGATTAAAAATATATAATAAAGGGAGAAGCGGCAATAATAATTTTTTATATAAATTTAATAATAAAACTATAAGTCCAACAAGTGATTTTAGTAGAGATATTTTTTTTGTAAAAAGTTATTATGAATTAACTCCTGAACAAAAAGGAGTTTTAAAAGCGTTGGATGATACACATAAATTTTACAAAAATAAATGTCAAACAAATATGACAATTTTAGATAAAGAAGTTACACAGTCTCAAATAAATAAATGTTTAGAATTTAATTCTCTATTAAATAAACCCAAAAATCAAAGATTAAAAAATGTATTTATGAATATTGATTTATCAAAAGAAAAAGTAGGGTGTGAAGAAAGTTCAAATAAAGGCTCGGACAGCTGTAGTGCCGTCTCGTATAGCGAATTAAAGTCAATATTTAAAACTAATGAAGAAGTTGATAATAATAATTCTCTAGGTAATAAATTATCAAGAGCATTTCGTAGTAGACTATTCGACATATCAAATAGTGCAATTGACAATGAAGGTGAAGAACCGAAATTAACATCACTTGAAGATAGTATTGAAAATTGGGTAGTAGAACAAACAAAAAATGGTGAATATGATAGTCTTGAATTATCTGATTGGGGTATTGGTATGAAAAAATATTGGAGATTATTAATAAATTATTTTAAAGATGTTAATCCGAGAGAATTTGAAGAACCGATGAAATTATCAACTAATATTCTTAATGATTCAGTCGGCAATGAACATCTTAATAGTTCGGCAAAAGTTGCCGCGATAAGGAATAATGAAACACCTGAATTAAAAAAATGGAGAACCGGTGATCGTGTGGGAACACGTTTAATGACAACACCAGGTCAATGTAAAGCACTAGACGATGATAATCCGTGTTTTAGAAATTGGTTAGGAACTAGAGATATATCAGGAAATTTCCAGGGTAATGCAAATTATGATAAATCAAAGCCAATGGGTCATAATGACGCATGTTATGACCAATTATGGCTTAGTGAAACAGAACTTGAAAGAGCAGGAATAACAGGCAATGAACAACCTGAATATAATGATAAAATTTCTGGTACTGGTAAAAAATCATGTTCTGCATACTCAAATTCTTGGGAAAAAAATGGTTTAACAGAAAATCAAAAATTTAAAGGACAAATGAGTAAATCATATACTTTAGATGATGGTTCTAAAGATTCATTAATGTCACTAACAATTAATTCTTATGACTGGAAAAGTTCAGCAATTGAAGATATTAAAGTTAAGATGCAAGAAATGCGAAAGACAGCAGATATAGGAGATACCTATTCTGCATATGATAAAGATAGTATGTTAAATTCATCAAAAATTATGGCAGAAGCATGTTATGATTTATCAGGTAATGGACCTGATTTAGTAGATGACACAGATGATACCGGACTAACAATGCCATTTGAATGTGCTGACCGTTTTATAAGTAGCGATAAAACTGATAACTTTAGAAGAAGGCCAAGTGGATGCACTAATTACTTTTGGAAAAAACATTCAGGAACGAAACAATTAAATCATAAATATGATGAAAAGGACCGAAATACTTGGGGTAATGTATGGGGGATGAAAAATGTTGTAAATAACTTATTTGCTGATAAGATTCATCATAAAGAAGAATTTTCTAATAAGAATTTAAATGATGAATTAAAAAAGATGGTTGATTATATAGATGATTTTAAAATCGGCATACCAGCAAAGCCAACGCCAGCTAATTTTGATGAATATTTATATTATAAACGAATAGTATATGAAACGTTGGATGATAATGATATAATTTGGAAAAATTTAGATCCAGCATATAGAATGAACGTTGGTGATGATAAACCATGGGTTAAAATGTGTTGGGGTGATTTTAAAGATGCAATAATTGATTTACACCATAATAAGGACTGTCTTGATTCTAGTTGCCAGGGTGAGAATGGATATATTGAATCACAAAGTAAAGATTGTATTTGTCGTTCAGAAACAGGTTCCTTAAAACTTCATATAGATATTTCATTAAATGATATAATTACTGGTAGAGATAATAAAATTAATAAAAGTATATTAGATTCAGTTATTAATTATGATGATATAAATTCACCAGAAATAACTGAAGAAATGTATAATAAAAAATGGTTTCCATTTTGGAGATACTTTTCTGCAAAATATAATAAAGAAGATGGTAATATCTTAAAGTATTATGAAACAGATGAATACAATATTAATGAAGTAGAACAAACAAGAATTAGAAATCTATTAAATAACGACTGGACATTTGATTATAAAGCATATAAATTATCAAACCATTCGGTTGATTGGGCTGATAATATAACTGTTACAGATTTACGAAAAGTTGATAAATCTTACCGGCCGCCCACCGATAATCAATAAATTATAAAATAAATTTATAAATATATTTAAAATTAAAAATACTTTTAAATATATCTTATGGGAAACAATACTTCAATAACAAAAAAAGTAAATTTCGAAGATATACAAGAAATTATACAAAAAAATAAAAAAGATTGTTTATTGATAAATACGTTAGATGCTTCAAATCAATCATGTTTAATTAGTAAAACAGTTAGTATAGAAAATGAGGAGCGTATGATAAATGTTTATTTACACAAAAATAAACATATAAAAATTATTATTTATGATAAAAATGCACATCAAACAAAATTATTTAAAAAATATGAACAATTATTAAAATTAGGGTTTATAAATGTATATATTTATCCTGGTGGTTTATTTGAATGGTTATGTTTACAAGAAATTTATGGAAAAGAAAATTTTTCAACTACAAATGACGAGTTAGATATATTAAAATATAAAGCACCATCTTTATTTAATGATAATCTTCTTTTGGAAAATATTGATTAGTTATTTATTGTTATATTTTTTATTGTCTTATTTTATATTTTAAAATATGACAAAATATGAAAAATTTTATACTAAAGAATTAGATACAATTATCAATGAAATATTAAAAATAAAACAATTATTACCCAAAAAAATACAATTTATAGATACATCATGTGGTAATAATAAACTAGTAAAAAAATTATTAGATAATCATATAATATCAGATTATATTTCTTATGATATATCGCCTCAAAAAGATTATTATGGTATTGTAATTATTGATAATTGGTTAAAAGAAAATGGTATATTAGAAAAAAATATTATGGTGGGATTTAATCCGCCGTATGGATTTGGTTCAAAAAAAGCAAAGGAATTTATTTTAAAAGGTTATAATGAAAAATATAATTATTGTTTTTGGTTAGTGCCAATTAGTTTAAAATCTTTTTTGAAAAAATTATATATTCCATTAATTGAAAAGGAATATATATCTATGGAATTTGATGATAAAAATGATGATACAAATGATGATACTAATATGACAATAAAGCAGAGTGTATTATTATTTTTGGGAAAACGAAGAGAATTATCTATTGATGTTGTTGATAAAATTCTCTCAGAGAAACAAATTAGAATAAAATCTAAATATGATTATATTTTAAAACGAACTCATAATGAAGGAATTCGCGCCGATACAACAGTTCTTTTAAAAAAAACCGGAAATCCTGTGTTTTTTCCTAGTTTTTATAGAACCGATATATCAAAAAACGAATGGTGTCAGATAAATAAGACAGGTATAACATATATGAAAGCAACGTTGGAAAAAAAAAATGGAAAATATGTAATGAATGGAAAACATATTACAAAATATTTAAATGAAGATTATAAATATGCGGTAGATAGCAATATATATGTGAAATTATCGAGATTAGAGAAATTTGTAGATATTGAAAAATTAATGGAAAGATTAAATGCTATTGGAAATTCAAGTGAATTTTTTAATTTGGTGAATAAATATAAACCGGCAGCAATTACGATAGGTTGGTTGAGAGAATTTTTAAATGAATATATTACAGATAATAAAATTGAAAATAATTATTCCGAATAATAATTCAATTATTAAAATAATTTAATTGTTATAACCTTATTAATATAATATGGATTTAACACAAAGCAAATTAACAAAACAAGAATGGATTGCACTAGAAGTTCCTTTGCCAGACTCTGAAAAAAGAATTTTAAAAATGATTTATAGTGGTTGGGAAAATCCGGAGATATCCTTTAATGATGCAAGTAGTTTGATTTCATTAATGAAAATTACAGAAAATGTAGAAACATTTCATTATAATTTCTATGAGATGTATTTTAAAAAAAAAGTTATGAGTATGAATGAAAAATATTACATTAAATGGGAGTATAAAAAGGCTAAAAAAAGTAAATTTAAATTAAAGAAGAAAGAGCAAATAAGAATAAAAAATTTCGAACAGAAGATGGATGAAAATAAAGAAAAGATATATGAGTTTTTGCTTTTAAAAAATGTAAAATCGTTTTTGCATAATATGAAATCAGAAAATGTGTCAAAATATATTTACTACTATTATAATTTATCACAGTTAATATTGAATAATATATATAATCTCAATTCAATTGTCATGGAATATATTCAGTATATTTTAAAGAAATTTTCGGGAAAGATAAAAATGAAAGATATTATTATTAATTCGGGAAAATATATTGAAAAAAATAAAGTGCTATTGAAATTCAAGGATATTGAATTATATAAACATCAATCAGATATGATTAAAACATTTAAAAATAATAATAATATTAAACAACAAATGGTATTATATCAAGCACCAACTGGAACTGGTAAAACAATGACGCCAATAGGATTATCGCGAGGAAAAAAGATTATATTTGTTTGTGCTGCAAAGCATATTGGATTGCAATTGGCAAAATCATGTATTTCGTTGGAGATACCAATTGCAGTGGCATTTGGCTGTAAAGACGCTGGTGATATTAGGTTGCATTATTATGCTGCGAAGGATTATACAAAAAATTACAAAACAGGTGCTATTTTCCGAGTGGATAATAGTGTTGGGGATAAAGTAGAAATTATTATAAGCGATATTCAGTCTTATTTGTCTGCGATGAATTATATGTGTGCTTTTAATAAAGAAGAAGACATTATTTGGTATTGGGATGAACCGACAATTACGCTGGATTATGAAGAGCATGAGTTTCATGGAATTTTGCAGAAGAATTGGCGAGAAAACAGAATTCCAAATATTGTTTTATCATCGGCTACGTTGCCAAATATGGAAGATTTGACAGATATGTTACAAAGTTATAAATATAAATTTCCAGAAAGCAAGATAACGGAGATTTTGAGTTATGAATGTCAAAAATCAATACCAATTATTTCAACGAAAGGATATAAAATCTTACCGCATTATCAATATTCATCTTGGAAAGAGATTAAAGAGTGTTTAAAATATTTGGAAAAAAATAAGACAATAATGCGATATTTTGATGTAAAAGAAATTTCAGATTTCATTATTTATGTTATGGAAAATAAATTGGTAAAAGAAATTTATAATATTGAAAATTACTTTGAAACGATTGAAGATATTAATGTGATTAATATTAAATTGTATTATTTGTTATTGTTGAAGAAATCAAAACACAATTATGAAAAGATTTATAAATATTTTCAAGAGAATATAAAAAAGTCGTATGATTCTACAATTAAAATAACGACGAATGATGCGCACACATTAACGGATGGTCCAACAATATTTCTAACAAATGATGTTAAAAAATTAGCGAGAATTTATTTGCGAGCGTCTCAAATACCCGGTGATGAAATGGAAAGATTGAGTTTGGTAATTCAACGAAATGAAAAATGGCGTAATGAATTGATGAAAGTAGAAGAAAATGAAAGACAACGTAAAGATAAACAGGGTTCAGAGATGCAAGAAAAGACACATAAAATGGATAGTACTGAATATAAGTTATTAGCAGAATTTAATAGAGCGGTTAAGCGTATTAAAAGTAAAATACAGGCGGTGGAATTAGGTCAAACGTATGTTCCAAATACAGAAATGCATTTGAGAAAATGGACAGAAAAGGAAGAAATAACGAATGAGTATAAGTCGGATATTGGTGATGATATAGTGGAACAAATTATGTTGTTGAATATAAACCAAGCTTGGAAGATTCTTTTATTGATGGGCATTGGTGTGTTTATTAAGCAGGAGAACGTAGAATATATGGAAATAATGAAAAAATTGGCAGAAGACCAAAAGTTATATTTGATTATTGCGTCGAGTGATTATATTTATGGAACGAATTATCAATTTTGTCATGGATATTTGGGAAAGGATTTGCAAAATATGACGCAAGAAAAGATGATTCAGGCATTTGGTCGAGTAGGTAGAAGAAATAATCAGATGGATTATACAATAAGATTACGCGATGATGCGTTGATTGATAAATTGTTTATGAAAGAAGAATATAAGGTGGAAGTAAAGAATATGAATTTGTTATTTTCGATTTAAATAATAATATCTAATGGATGATTTGTAATAGTATTTTCAATAGTAGTTGAATTTTCAATAGTATTTTTTTTCTTGTATTTAAACCATAAAAACATCATGATGAAATGTGAAAAAGTTGGTGCAATCATAGAACTAATGAAAACTATTTCATATATTGAAATACCATATATCAGATATAATATATCGCCTAAAATAGCAATAATTAGAAAATGAATGTTAATATCCTCAACTTTTTTAGTTTTATACATTTGTAATATTTGGGGTGTTAATGATATTGCACTTACAATTATAGCTAAATAACCAACAAATACAATCATATTACAATATATCTTTAATTTAAAAATATATTGGAAAAAAATCGAAAAAAATTTAAATGTGTAAAACATTATAAAACATTATAGAATAAAACTTAAAAATCCAGAAAACATTCCATAAGCTGAGAATATGTGCCACGTTGCATGAAAAGGCAGGTCATTAATGTTTTTACATAGAAATTGGTCAATAAGCCAACACATAAGACCAAAAATAAAAGAAACAATATATTGTTGAATAAGAATTTTTTGTAAAAAAGAAATAGTTTTTTGACGAACTAAATATGTAATGTATAATTGCATTGAAGTAAACATTAAAAAAAATAAGATAAAATATTCTTTAATGGACATATAATAAAATATTAATGCTAAATAACCATAATTTGAAAATGATTTATCAATTAATTGAATAGCCGAATAAGAAATAATTAACATACTACATTCGTCCATCCATTGTCCATAATATCTTAATGTGCCATGCATAACGGCTGTAGAAATACCTAATGTTATCATGGAGATACCAATATGTTTTATTTTTGTAAATAAGAAAAATAGCCCAAAAACGATATATGGTGTGGCAGATAAGGTATTATTATATTCGGCAATCCAGTATATTTTATTATATTTTTTTTCACAAAAAGATACAGTCGTATCGGGATATCCCCAATAATAAATAGAATTATTCATTGCTAATAAATAATGTAATTATGCATTTAAATGTATTCAAAAAACTAATTAGCTTGGTTTCGTTTGGTTTCATTATTATTAGAGATATTTAATTGTATTGGGTTAATAATATTTGGATTAATTTTATTTTTAGGTTTAATAAAATTACGTTTAATACTATAATGACAATAACAACTAAAAACGATTATAAATATAATGATAATAACAGCAAATATTTCAGTATAATGGTCGGAAGCATTAATCATTGTTTCGTTATACATTTACAATTAAATTACAATTAAAGAATTTAAATTATTTTCACAAATACTTTATAGTTTCACAAATACTTTATATTTTTACAAAAAATATAAAATAAGTAATTAATTAATTAGAGTATGCAAGACCTCCCATACCACTCATGACGCGAAGGACATTGTAGTTGGTGGCGTAGACGCGGACCTTAGCGGTGGCGTTTTGGCCGATGGCAGCGGCAGAGACAACAAGCTGAAGCGTGGCATTGTCAATGCGCGAAAAATTGCAAGTTCCCGAGGGCTGGTGCTCTTCAGGGCGAAGGGCGAACGAGTAGACGTTAATACCAGTGTCGGGGTGGCGAGTGTGGTGCTGGAATGGCTGAACGAGGTCGAAGTAGGTTCCTTCACGCTCGGAGAAGCGGTCCTGACCGTTAAGCTGAAGCTTGGCGGTGACAACGGGGTTTTCGCCCCAGCAGTGAAGCTTGCGGGAAGTTTCTGCGAGAACGAAGGCACCGGCATCAGTTACACCATTATTGGTAGATGCGATGGCAAAGCCACTGATACCAGAGAGCTCGGCTGCCTCCGTCCCCGTTTTCCCAGCGAGTCTATCGGCGAAAAGACCATTTGCATCGATAACATCCGCGTTATTGGCTTTAGTGGTGTCTGAGGCGACCTGGGCAGCACTGGAGAAGGCACGGATTGAGTTGGGGAGTGCATCAAGAGCATCAGTGTAGTTGAAAGGCTGGGCACCAAGTGCGTTCGAGAGAACATCGTCTCCCTCGAATGAATCGCAGTAGGATACATTGGCGTCAGGCTGAACAACCCAGATGATTTCCTTACAGGGGTGGTTGAAATTGAGTTTAACTTTGTTACTGGATGATCCAATGGATTCATCACCAGTGAACTGAAGCTGCTCAATGAGGTATTCGTGGGGGTTCTGTGCCATGCGTCTGCGCTCATCAGTATCAAGGAAAACGTAGTCTACGTAGAGAGAAGCGGCGACGAGGGATTTGGCGTAGGAGTCAGTGTGTTTGCCCGTCTTGGCAGGGGCATTTCCGGCAACCTTGCCAGAAGAAGCCGTGGCGCCAATACCATTAACAGCCCACAAGCATTCATCTAAGGGACGAAGCTCAATGTTAATCTTAACTTCGTGGTATTGAAGTGCGATTAAAGGAAGAGCAAGACCCGGGTTGCGGCAGAACCAGAACTCAAGAGGAATGTAAAGGGTTGTTTCGGGGAGTGCGTTACGGGGGGCACAGACGGCATTGGGGACACCGTCGGCTGAGCAAGCGGTGGCAACAGCGGCGAAAAGGGGGTCTGTGAGGAATGTAAGTTGAGTGGTGTTACCAATCATCTTGTGGAAACCGTCTTCCTGCTCAGAGGTGAGGGTAAGCTGGTTCCAGATGTGCATCCAGTCACCGTATTGGCGATCGATGCGCTGACCACCGATCTCGACTTCAACCATGGAGATAAGTTGATGACCGGGATTGTCAAGCCAGCGTGCATAGCAGTTTTTACTAGCACTTTGTCCAACTTCAGGAAGAGTTATCTGAAGATAAGTGCGGTATGCCAAGTCACCGTTTCTTGAAACAGTGCACTGGACACGGCGACCGAAATCGGCCTGCCCGTTGAAAGTTTGTTCAATGGATTCCATAGCGAAGTTGGTGTGACGTCTGTAAGTTACCTTCCAGAAAGTGATTTGAGGGTTACCCGTAAGATAAACATCTTGGGCACCGTAAGCGACTAGTTGCATAAGACCTCCTCCCATATTATTATAATATTCCTAAAGAAAATAAATTTTTTTTTATTAACTTATTAATTAATTTTTGTTACCATAAAAATAATTAATATTATAAGTTTGTTTCGATAAATCGTTTGACATAATTATCTAACAATACTTCTTTTTTTCCTTCATGGTTTTTTGAAAAAATATATGAATTTTTTTTTTTTTTATTTTCCATCCTTTTTCTAATGCATTAAAAATTAATATCATTTTTGTTTTTGTTACTATATCAATATCGTCATATTTTTTGATATTTTGTATAGAGATATCCATAATGGTAATATTATGATTTTAATATATTTTAAATTTTAAATTTAAACTATATAATTAAATTTTTTTATAGTATAAAAATTTATTGATACTAAATATTATATTATGCCTAATTTTAAACCAAAAAATTTAAAAAAAATTAAAAAAGGAAAAATGAAAATAACATTGGATAAAAAACATCACGAGAAGATGTTAGAATTTAAAAATATAAAAAATAATATAATTCCTAATTTCGATAAAGAATTGGAAAATTTAAAAAAAAATTTTAATAATATAAATAATTTGGAGGAAAAATTGTTAATAAAAGAAAAAATAAAAGCAATTAATTTAAAAAAAAAAAAAGAAAAGAAAAAAGAAAAACAATACTTATTAAAAAATTCAAAATATATTTTTGATTATTTTGAAAAGAAGAAGAATTTATCGTTGGGTGCTGAAAATAATAAAAAAAATATATTGAATAGTTTTTTTAATAAAGAAACTGTTAAAACAAATGAAGATAGTTATGAGTTTAATAATAATGTAAATTCATATTTGGCAAACATAGATAAAAAATTTATAGATATAGAAAATTTTAGGATACAATATGATATATGTTCTCATTGTTCAGGAGAATTAATTCCAATAGAAAATTTGGGTATATTAGTATGTAAAAAATGTAGTCGTCAAACTAATTTTCTTATTGAACATGAAAAACCTTCTTATAAAGAACCGCCTAAAGAAGTATGTTTTTATGCTTATAAAAGAATTAATCATTTCCGTGAAATATTGGCCCAATTTCAAGCAAAAGAAACAACACAAATACCTGAGAAAGTTTTAAAAGATATTAAAGAACAAATAAAAAAAGAAAGAATAAATTTAAAACAAATGACAAATAAAAAGGCAAAAGATATATTAAAAAAGTTAGGATATAATAAATTTTATGAACATATACCATTTATTAAAGATAAGTTGGGTATTAAACCACCTGTTATGAAACCAGAATTAGAAGAAAAATTATGTAATTTATTTATGGATATTCAACAACCATATTCGCGTCATTGTCCGGATACAAGAGTTAATTTTTTGAATTATTATTATGTATTATATAAAATGTGTGAATTATTGGATGAAAAAAAGTTTTTACCATTTTTCCCAATGTTGAAAGATCCAGTAAAAAGAATAGAACAAGATGTAATATGGAAGAAAATATGTAATGAATTAAATTGGGAATTTATTCCAACTATTTAAAAGGTTTAAAATGTTAAAGATATTAAATATTTTATAATTATATACAGTTAAAAATAAACAATAATAAATAATATATATGAAAAAAATATTTTATTTTTTAGGGAGGTCATGTGGCCTTGGTAATCGTATAGAACAGTTAATAAATATTCAAGAATATTGTGTAAAAAATAACATGAAATGTATATACATATGGTCCAATACATCGTGGCGAAAATATAATATAAATATAACTTTTGAAAATATTGAAATACGTTATTCTATTAGTTCTGAAGAACAAAAATTATTAAAAAAATGGTGTTTCGGAAGAAGTTTTGGATATATAGTTAAATATAAATTTAATTTTACAATAAATAATAATATAAAATATGATATTGTAATACATATTAGAGGCACAGATAGATTGCAGAACAAACCGCGAAGTAATGATTTTTTTACTATCGCTATGTTCGAGTCTTATATAAATAAAACTATTGATTATGTAAATAATGACAAATCTATTTCAACATTTACAATAGTTTCAGATGATGATAAATGCATAAATAAAGTTAAAACTAAAATTAAAAAACAATTTGTAGATTTATCGTATAATTATAATATTAGTAAAGATTGGTTG
>Ga0209632_10000824_pt1 | contig 32006 bp, 26 predicted proteins | sample COG_10_FD_184754 | JGI IMG/M metagenome (GOLD analysis project Ga0209632, IMG submission 184754) | Pelagic Microbial community sample from North Sea - COGITO 998_met_10 (SPAdes) (version 2) | ecosystem: Environmental > Aquatic > Marine > Neritic zone/Coastal water | place: Helgoland, sampling... | reverse complement strand
AGCTTGGCAAGGCTGCAGAGGCAGCTGGCTTTCACGCAATAACATTCCCAGATAGTATTTGCTACCCAAAAGAATGCGATTCTACCTACCCATACAATGATGATGGAAGTAGAGATTTCTTAGATGGAGTCCCATTCCTAGAGCCCTTCTCCATTATTCCAGCAATTGCAGCTGTAACAGAGAAGTTAGAATTTTCTACATCTGTGTACAAGCTTGCGCCACGGCAGGCAGTTACCACAGCTAAATTTGTTACCACGCTCGGGGTGATGACAAATAATAGATTTCATTTTGGAGTTGGAGTGAGTCCTTGGTATGAAGATTTTTTAGCAACTGGAGAGCGCTGGGAAAAAAGAGGCAAAAGAATGGATGAGCAAATAGATATCTTAAAAGGGCTTATGAATGGTGAATATTTCTCTTATAAGGGCGAATTTTATGATATTCCTGAATTAAAGCTATGTCCTGCTCCGAGCAAGCCAGTCCCCATTCTTATTGGCGGGCATTCAAAGCCGGCCTTGAGACGTGCAGCAAGAGTTGGTGATGGGTGGATTAGCGCTGGTTTAAGCTTAGAAGAAACAAAAGGCTTGATTGATCAAATTAATACCTTTAGAGAGGAGTACGGCACTATGAATCATTCCAATTATCAATTTCAGGTGATGGGAGAAGCTGCATATTCACCCGATGGCGTGAGGCAGTTAGAGGATTTGGGTGCAACAGAAGTAATAGTTGCCTTTAGAAATACATATGAGGGTGGAGCTGACGAGCGAACTCTTGAAGGAATGATTGCTGAAATAAACTGGTATGCTGAAGAGGTGATAAATAAATCAAAGTAATCTTCATAAAAATCAATAATGGTCGGGATGGCCAGATTTTAACCGACGACCATCTCACCCCCAGCGAGGTGCGCTACCAGGCTGCGCTACATCCCGAAAGAGCGAATTATATACAATATTAGCCTCTAACAAACATTAAATATTGTTACTTTTATCTAAGCGCAAGTGGTACTTAGTCACACAATCTATAACTTTAATTATGTGTAAACATATTTATAAATTAATTAATTGGTGACTAGCTTCGACAGCGTATTTATTAAAAACATTTTCCACTTCATTGCTTGCTATTTGTCATAAAAAGATAATAATATTTACTGCTCTGATATGATATTTCTGAAATGAGTTTAGGTAATATTAAATCATTACGAGTATTTATAAAATATATTGTTGTGAAATGAGCATTTTATGTTCATAATACCAATTAATTGACCAATAGATTGTTGTGAAATGAACATTTTATGTTCATAATACAAAATTAATAGACCACAGGAGTTACAGAATGGCTAGATTAAAAAACAAATTAAGTTACTTGCTTGCCTTAATAGCACCAATAGCGGCAGTGATGCCCTTGTCTGCTCAAGACCAACCAAAAGCAGCTGGTGATGAACAAGAGGCAGCAAAAAAAGCTGCGGGTTCTTTAAGCGCTGGAGCAATAGCAGCAGCAGTAGCAGCTGCAGCAGTAATTGCTGAAATTACAGATGATGATTCATCTTCACCTGCACCTGCACCGACTCCTGCACCGACTCCTGCACCGACTCCTGCACCTACTCCTGCACCGACTCCTGCACCGACTCCTGCACCGACTCCTGCACCTACTACCATAATTGAAACTGAAGTTTCAACAACTCAAACTAGTACAAACACATCAACAGCATCTGTTTTAACTAATGTTGCAAGTACTTCTACATCAACAGGTACCCAGTTAACCACAGCGACTGCAACTGCGACATCAACTGCGACATCAACTGCGACATCTAGTGTCAGCTCAGTTGACCCTACTGAAATAGAAATTGAGGTTATCGATATAATCGAAATAGAAGTTCCGGTAATTATTGAGCAGGAAATTGTTAATGTCATCGACGAAACAGAAGCTGTTCTCGTTGAAGTTGAAATTGAGTCAGTTGATGGGGTAACTACCACCATTACTCAAACTGAATTCTCAAACTAATACACCGCTTAACAGAAAAAGGAGCTCAATTGAGCTCCTTTTTTTTACCTAAAATACGCCACAGCAGTTAAAATCATAAATTTAATTAATTGTAAGGTTTCAAGCAATCGTATAAAAATATTTGCCTCCTAAAGGCTAATATTTGTAATAGAAATTTATTTCTAAAGTCTTCGAAAATGGGCTCAATCTTTGACTAGAAGATTTAATCTCTCCTTTGAAAAAACAAAAGGTATCGCTGGATTTAAAACCAATATCTTTATAATTTCTACTAAATGTATGAAGAAGATCGCAATCCTTTGTAACGTGAGATTTTATGTGTTGAAATGTGGCATTGGTTCTATATAGCCTAGGGCTTGATAGGGAGATACTTCCTGAATACTTTTCACCATCTCTAAAATTGATACTCCATTCGTTTGAAATAAACTCTTCAAAATTAAAGTCTGTACCTAGGCCAGATGTCCTTATGATGAGTCCGTTAAAAGTTACAATTCTATTATTATCAAGGCCAACCCAGTTTTCATATCCATTTTCATCTATTGTACTTAAAACAAAAATAGCCTCATTTCTTCCTTGTTTTATCTTTATGAAAGAATAGTCCATAGTATTAATATATTTATCGTCAACATCAATACTGTTTCCAGCAAAGCCTTCCTTAAAGTATCTAAAATAACCTAAATCAATAGATGGAGTAAAAGATGTACATGAGCTTATTAGCAAGCCTATCAGTACCAATGAATTTTTTGAGGTTTTAGTCATAAAAATCAGATATTGTCCGAGTAAATGCGTGCTTAGAGGATTGATCTGTTACGCTCCATAATGGACTGGAGTGAACAACAGCTTGAGCTCCATCTCTTGTGAGGGGACGCAAACCCCAGCTAAAACTTCTCTTAAAGTACCTTGGTGAAAAGAGATCTACTGGCACATGAAAGTAAAAACCTTTATCGAAACTACCCTCACCAAACTCTTCCTCGCTAATGTCAGTAAGTGAGAAAAATGCACCAATTCTGAGGCTAGATCTGAAAACTCTTGAAAAATCAAAAGTAAAACCTGAATCCTTTGCAAGATATTTACCACCTCTTATCTTAAATAGAATATTCGAGGTCGGCTCATGATAGTAATAAGTTAAATGTCCAGTAACAGTTTTATAGTCTCGAATGCCAAATAATTGCTTATATTCCCTTTGATAGACCTGCCAAGCCTCTACACCTACTCCATAATTTTTATCATAGGGCTTGTAAAGCATTTCAAATCCTACCCCATTAAACATACCTTCGAGAATACCTCCAGAGAATTTTACAAATAGTGGTTTAGCAATTTGTTTAAAGTAGTTGAATTGCAATCTTTGAATGGAGAAGCCTCTGCTTTCTTTCATATAATCTACAATATCAGTTCTAACATGCGGTAAAATACTATCAGACGGAAGTTTGAGCTCATCTAAATTATTTATAAGGCCTTGACTCAGCTTAGCTCTGATTGAAAAATTTTTATTAAGCAATAACTCAGAGGTAAGACTCAACTTAAAATCACCAAAATAAAATCCATCTGGACCTCCAATTTGCGAATGAATATCTGGACTGATAGCAGTAAAAATAGCCGGATATTTAGCAGCAGGTTGGTATTCATATTCAAATTGATCTGCATGATAGCCCTCAAGCTTGAGGCTTCCAGAGGCAGCAGCTGCAGAATCTAATTTTTTGTATCTGACAAATGAGGCTCTATCGATAGAGGCTGAATATAGCCCAAGGCCCCCATTAACCCCAGAAACTCTGAAATTAGTTACTTTATCAGGAGCAATTTGATCAAGTACTCCTATTAATCGACCTGCTGACATAGTGGGACTTCTATATTGTGAATCAGCAAAGATAACATCATAGTTACCTCCATCTACATTTGCTTTTTGTAAATTAAACCCAGCTCGACGCATATAGAGCAAGGATGCTTTATATAAATTATCATCAGATTTAGCAGTAATATTTTTTATAATACCGGAGTTATTAATCTCAGGTCTAGGCTGTTTTTTTATCTTTCTAGAATTCTTCTCTCCCAAAGAGAGGGAGTAGGAAAATCCAAAATTTAACTGCCTGCCTCTAACATAACTTAGTTTAAATTGCAGGTCATCCGAATAAGGATAAACAACCCCAAGATTAACTTTAGAGTAGGATCTTACAGGCACTCTTCCTTCCTTGCCCCACTGAGTACTATCTAACTCAGCTTTGAGTCTTAAACCTTTAAGTTTTGGAAAAAAATACTCAAAACCTAGAAATAATCCTGCATCACCAGAAAAAAACTGATTAATACTTACTTTTCCACCTCTACCAATATCAAGCTGTCGCTCTCGAAACCTTTCAGAAATAGCAATCAATGGATTTTCAATAGCACTTCTATTCATTACTCCCCAACCTAATCCAAAAGAGAAATCAAGATTTGGTGTTAAGAATTTATTAGCAACTATATATTCAGCAGAAAAAATACCAGTGCCGCCAAGATCTCTCATGCCAATTGCAACTTGAGGCAAAGAATTTGTTTCTTTTAACACCCTAAACTTTGCATCAAAACTTTTATCTTTAAGCGACTGCGATCCGCTAAAAGCTCTAGAAGGACTGTATAGATAGTTGTTGATATCAGTATATTGATATGATGCCTCCATCCATGAAAATGGATATGCAATGATTGATCCCCTTAAGTATGGTTCGTTATGGGACCATGAAAAAGCTAACGTCCCCTCCTTCTTCAATCTTGCGGTGGGATTTTGAATCAATCCTATAGTCCCATAATTTGAGTAGCTTGGTGATGAGAATGGATAAATGTAATCCTTCGGTTCTGACAGACCAAAGGTAGAAAGTGTAATTCCAATGAATAAACAGCTGTACCTTAGATTAAGATATTTAATCAATTAGAAGATGCCTCTAATTTAGTGAGTTTAAAGAAGCGATAGTAAGAGCTAGACTACTAAAGACTGGCGCTATTCCTGAGGCTAAATCTAGACCATTCAGCTTCCCAAGTTGTCGTGGGACATAAATAACTGATCCAGGCAAAATATCTTGATTTCTATTAAATAATGTAGAGTGAAATGTTGAAGATTGGCCATCAGGAGTGACCACAACTATATGCTTTTTGTCAGCAGAGCGAGCAAAGCTCCCGGAACTATCTATAAAATCCTGGACACTAAGATTTTCTTTGTAGGGGACAGGTCCTGGGCTTAAAACTTCCCCATACACGTAAACGTTACTTATAAATTTGGGTATAAAAATAGTATCTTTGTCCTCTATCCGCCTATCAGAAAGAGGATTTGTGGTTATTTCTGCAAGATTAAAGTTAGTAACAATCCTTCCTGATGGTTCGTATCGCTCAAGCATGGATAGTAATTCCATAAGATTAGAGGAATCTAACGGCCTTGCTTTCGAAGTGCTATTTGATACTAGAAAACTTACTAATTCGTTATAGCTTTTTTTTCTAGAGGATAGCTCTTGGAGCTTAGCCTTATGGTTGATTAATACCCCTCCTAATGGGTACGCTTCTTCTGTATAGCCGCCAGCCATTTTAATGACTTGCGATAAAGTTACCCCATCTTCTAACAAGTAACTTCCTGGTTTATTGACCTCACCATTTATAACAATAGTTTGTAAACCTTTTAAATTTGGTTCATATCCCAGAATACCAATTGAATCGCCATCCTTAAGTTTTGTTTGCAAGACTTCAGAGTATTTGCCCTTCTGACGAAAAATTTTATTATCTCTGATACCAGAAATAACTAGCTGTTTATCAGCCGCCAAAGAACCTCCTCTCAAACCCACAAAATTAATTAAATCAGTAATACCCTCTTTTTCCGTATCGAGCTCATAAATAGCAGGGTTAGAGATATCACCAGAGACTTTAACGCTAGCAAGCATAGGGTGAACTATTAATACATCCCCACTTCTTAATGGATGTTTAAACTGTATATCTCCTAGGACAAGCACATCATAGAGATCAATGGTCTGTATTAACTTGTTGTCTCGTTTGTGTGAAATTTTTCTGTATGAACCAATGCTATTGATCCCGCCAGCAACATGAAGAAGAGATAGAGGGGAGCTACCACCACTTAGGACATACATTCCTGGGTTAGTTACATTCCCTATGACGAGAACACTTAGCTCACGAAGTGCGCTTAGAGAGATAAAAGCTTCGGTACCAATGAATGCTTCTTCTATTTGATTCTGCAAAAGAGCAGTTGCCTTTTCAAGGGACAAGCCTGCGAGGGTTATTTTTCCTATATTATCTAGATTGATGGCACCATCTCTTTTAATTCTAATTCTTGTCGTAGAAGGTTGCATGCCGCCTACTATCTGAACGGTAAGCTCATCACCTCTATCAAGGATATAACTAGCCCCTGGGTTAGGTTCAGTTATTGGTAAAAAAGTAGACTGCGTAGAACTAAAAAAATCTTGACCAAATCGCTTGAGCGCACTTGTGGAATTACCATTCCTGGCAAGATCTTCTTTTATTTGTGCTAATGTAGCCTCTGCATTGGCTAGAGCAGACTCTAATTTTTCTTTTCTTGTATCTGGGTTGCTATAGTCAGATTCCTCATCAGGCTCCTCTGCCTGACCTAGCATTTGTTGTCTTAAACTATCTGGTAATGAGGCAAGAAAAGCATCATCCAGCGGGCTCATTTGACCAAGACCTTGCGCAGGAAGGAATGAGGTAAAGCCCAAAAAGGTAACAACAAATAACAAGAAGATAGACTGATTATTCATATTTAGTATCTAAAATTTTTTACTATAATAACACAGAAGAAAGTTTCAAAGAAAATATTCTAAGCCTGAAAGTTAATTGGAGGCAGGTAAAGAGACGGCTTCAAATGTGTCTATAATAACTTGGCAAGTGTAATCAATATCTTTATTTGTTAGAGAGGGATGAATCAGGAACATTAATGCTGACTCACCAAGCTCTTTGGCCACAGGCAATCTATCATTAGGCAGGCAATCTAATGTCTCAAAAGCTTTTTCTAAGTAAACCTCAGAGCATGATCCAACAAAACAAGGCACACCAGCGGAGTTAATCCGATCAATAATATCAAGTCTGCTCCATTCAGGATGAATTTTTGAATGATCTAAAAATACATAGCACTTGTAGGCTCCATGAACACAGGCATTCTCTTGATTGCATCCAGTGCAAGATAAGCATTTAAACTTAGGCACTCTAAGAGCATCAATACAAGAACAAGCATTCCATATTTTTGCTAAGTACTTGTTACGAGTAGCGCTCCAACTCTCCATCTTTGTAAGCTGAATTCTGCCTATTGCGCCTTGAATTTCTGTCATTCTCCAATTGGTACCCAGTGAATCATGCAGCCACTTGAAGCCAGGCTTATGTTTGGTGTTATATACAGCATCATATGACTTGCCATGATCTTTATATGACCACATCTTACTCCAGTACTCCTTATTATCTGTTGCAACCATGCCACCTTCACCAGCAGTTGTCATAATCTTATCCTGACAAAAGCTCCAGCAGCCTATATGTCCAATGGAGCCAAGAGGACGACCTTTATATTTCGCACCATGAGCTTGAGCACAATCCTCAATTACAAACAAACTGTGCAGATCAGCGATGCACATGATTTCATCCATGTCGCATGGCCATCCTGCTAAATGCACGCATAGAATAGCCTTTGTTTTACTGGTAATTACATGCTCAAGTTTTGATACATCGATATTTTGAGTATCCCTGGAGACATCAATAAATTTTGGTACTAATCCAGCATTTATTATAGAAGAAGCTGAAGCTAAAAAGGTACGAGAAGTAACCAGGACTTCAGAGCCTGCATCTAGATTTAGAGCCTTAAATGCTAAATCTAGAGCAGTCGTTCCGTTAGATGTGGCTACAGCATATTTACACTGGACATATTCAGCAAACTCTTCCTCAAATTTTCTGCACTCTTCGCCAGTCCAATAATTTACTTTATTAGTTAGTAAAATATCTTTTGCTTTATTTGCCTCTTCCTGCGAAAAGTTAGGCCAGCTCTTGAATAACTCAGCTTTTTTTTGATTCATTCCTTTAATTCCCGTGCGGGGGATCCTACTACTTTAGTATTATCTGATACATTATTAATCACAGTTGATCCTGCGCCAATTATAACATTGTTGCCTATTTTGCAATCCTGGATAACGGAGGCCCCCAATCCAATCCAGGTATTAAATGAAACTGAAACTTGGCCGGCTAAATGAGCGCCTGGACTAATATGCACGCCACTATCGAGCATGCAATCATGGTCAATTAATGCATTGGTATTCACAATACATCCAGGACCAATATTGCAAAAGGGATTGATGGTTGCACTTGCCATTACAACGGTTCCAGGGCCGATTGACGAATACTTGCTCACCAGAGCTGAGGGATGAATTAAAGTAATTAACTTTCCGTTGGAGCCCTCCATCTCTTTAATTATTATCATTCTCTTCTGATTGTCTCCAATCGCAACAATATACTCAAAGGTATCTAAAGAGTGGCTTTGAAAGTTTTTAAAACTGCTTTCTATTTTCCAGTGCTCACAATTCTTTTTGTTAGGCCAGTCTTTATCAATGAAAGCAAGATTGCTGTATCCGTTCAGCTCTGCTATCTCTGCAACTACCTTTCCATGTCCTCCCGCACCAATAATATATAACTTAGTCAATACGCCCGCCTCTTTTATTTAGTGCAACATGCATTTTTAATAACATTAAGCAGTTGACTGTTAATAATTCTTACATCAAACCTTTTTAGCACAATATTCCTGCTTGCCACACCCATTTCAGTAATTTTAATCGGATTTGTAATAAAATACTTTATTTTTTCTACGAGATGCTCAACATTTGTTACTTCCACAAGAAATCCGTTAACTCCTTCCTCAACAGTATCTCTGCATCCAGGCGCATCAGTAGTAATGATAGCTCTCCCTGTAGACATTGCCTCCAAAGTAGACCTTGGTAAGCCTTCGTGATAAGACGGCAGAATAAAAACAGAGGACTCCACAAGATAAGGCCTTACATCTTCAACCTCTCCATAATAGGTGATAATTCTTCGCTCATGCATTCTCATAATTAAACTTAATGGAATACCATCACCTAATTCTTCCTCTCCACCCAACAATTGAAATTCAGTATCTGGATGCATTAGCTTGACTTGCTCTGCTGCCTTGATAAATTCATATATGCCCTTTTCTTTTAGAATTCTTGCAACACATAAAAATTTATATTTTTCAATCTTGGGCGCTGAATATGCAAACACACTGGTATTAACTCCAGATCCATTAATCACAATGGCTTGATCAGAGTGAATCAGCTTCTTTTTAAGAAAGAGATCTCGATTATCATGATTTTGAAATACTACACTTTTGGCTTGAGTTAAACTAAGCCTATATAGGAATAGAACTATAAACCTAACTAGGTAATTTTTAATGCCTGCCTTAGAATGAAGTGAGGTACCAATACCAGTAATCAAAGAGACATGATTAATCCCCAGCAATAAACAGGCTAAGCCGCCCCAAATCACTGGTTTAATTGTGTAACTAAGGACTATATCTGGTCTTTCGTACCAAAGAACTTTTAATAGCTTGATGAAGGTAATAAAATCACCCAAAGGATTAAGCCCTCGTCTAGCAAAAGGGACTGCTTTGTGATGGGCCCCTAGCTTACGAAGCTTGGTCCTGACCTGTGGTGATGGTAAATTAGAGATGGCTATAACACCATAGCCGCTGCTCACTAGATCAGAGATCAAATCTCCTCTAAAATTTACCAAGGAAGCAGGCTGAGCTCCTATGAGAGCAATTTTTTTCAATCTTCTTTTTGCATATTCTGAAGGTACCAAGGCATCGCCTCTTGTAAGCCTTGGCGTAAATTATGCGATGGACTGTATCCAAGAGTATTTTTTGCTTTAGAAATATCAGCTTGAGAGTGCTTCACATCTCCAGGTCGAAAATCCTCATAAGTAATATTTGATGAGATTTTTTGACCGTTTAATTCAAGGGATATCTTAATTTCATTATATAAAACTTTTAGTGAGGTTCGGTTACCCAAAGCTACATTAAAGATATTATTTTTAGATGCATCGTCCGCTAAGGCTGCTAAAATATTTATTTGAATCACATTATCAATAAAGCAAAAATCTCTGCTGGTAGAGCCATCACCAAAAATGATGACACTATCACCATTCATCATCAGAGATATCCACCTTGGTATTACTGCTGCATATGCACCAGAGGGATCTTGCCTTCTCCCAAAAACATTAAAATATCTTAAGCCGATTGATTTAAAACCATAAGCGCTTGCGAACACTTCTGCGTAAAGCTCATTTACATACTTGGTAACCGCATAAGGGGAAAGGGGCTTCCCAATAATATCTTCTTGTTTAGGTAGCGCCTGATGATCACCATAGGTTGAGCTACTTGCTGCATAAGTAAAGCTTTGAACGCCAGCATCCATTGACGCTTTTAAAACATTCAAAAAACCAACAATATTAGTTTCATTTGTGGCGATTGGATCCTTGATCGATCTGGGGACTGACCCAAGAGCTGCTTGATGCAGCACATAATCAACATCATGATAGCAGTCCAACAAAGCATTAAAATCTCTTATGTCACACTCTATAAATTTAAAGCGTCGGAATTGATCCGCATCAACACCTTGCTCCACATTAAGCAAGTTCCTTCTAGAGCCAGTAGCAAAATTATCAATGCCAATAACATGCTGATCATGATTAAGTAGGAACTCTAATAAATTAGAACCAATAAAACCAGCTACACCAGTAATGAGCCAAGTTTTAGGGCTTAGTCGCAAGTCATCGCATACCTCTTGAAAAGACCTCACAATCACAGCCTTTCATCAACATCAATACTATCAATGGTGTTTTTAAGATCATAAATACAGTGAATGGGTTTACAGTATGATCTAATCTCTTGCAGAGAAAGATTCTTAAAGTCAGCATGCGATACGGCAAAAATCACCGCATCGTAAAAAGAGGACTTTGGTTCAGATAATAACTTAAGACCGTATAATTCAGATGCATCATCGGGGTCGCATACGGGATCAAAGATTTCAACATCTGCATGAAAATTTTTTAGAGATAAATACAAATCCATCACTTTTGTATTTCTTAGATCTGGACAGTCTTCTTTAAAACTTAAGCCCATGATTAAAATTTTTGAATTTTTGATCTGAATACCCTTTTGGATCATAGACCGCACTAGTTGATTAGCTGCATAGTGAGCCATGCCATCATTAATTTTTCGACCGGCTAAAATAATCTCTGGATGATATCCAATAGAAATAGCTTTGTGTGTTAAATAGTAGGGATCGACTCCAATACAATGTCCTCCTACAAGCCCCGGCTTAAATGGTAGAAAGTTCCACTTTGTGCCTGCAGCTTCTAAAACCTGATTAGTATCAATGTTCAGATGATTGAACAGGATCGCTAGTTCATTTATGAGGGCTATATTTACATCTCTTTGGATGTTTTCAATGACTTTGGCCGCCTCGGCTACTCTGATCGATGGAGCAATATGAGTGCCAGCAGTTATAATGGAAGAATAAATGAAGTTAATAGTTTCAAGAGCCTCCTTTGTTGACCCAGAAACAACTTTAACAATCTCAGTAAGATGCTTAGATTTATCGCCAGGATTAATTCGCTCAGGCGAATATCCTACAAAAAAATCTTCATTAAATTTAAGCTCGGAACCTTGCTCAAGAATGGGAACGCATACTTCTTCTGTGGCTCCTGGATAGACTGTAGATTCATAAATAACAATATCATTTATTTTTAGTATTCTGGAAAGTTGCTGAGTTGCTGATTTTAATGGGTTTAAATTTGGGGTATTAAACTCATCAATCGGAGTGGGGACAGTAACAATAAAAATATTACATTTTCTCAGGCTATCAATCTTGTCTGTGAATGAGGCTGGTGAACCTTCAAGATCGGTTGTCGAGACTTCTTTCGTTTTGTCTTGGTGATGGTGAAGTTGATTAATTCTGCTGCTATTAATATCAAAACCCACAACGTTAAATTTTGTAGATAGCGCCATCGCCAAGGGAAGGCCAACATAACCCAGTCCAACAACACCAATTGTATATTTGTGCATTTTATTTATTAATAAATACTTTGCTTAAAGTGCCAAAAACAGATTGATCAATCAAAATATTATAATTGATTGACACTCGAACATATTCAGGCGAAAGACTCTCTATCGCATCAACATCATGCCAGCTTCTGGCATTTCTGAAAAAGAAATAAAATCTATTATTAAATTCTGGCTTACAAACAAGCTTTGCGTTTTTATAAAAAATATCCTGCTCCTCTTCGGATTCATAATGAGCATTTTGAAAATTTCTTTTTTTGTAATCATAAAAATTGATTCCAAGATGTTGATCATTTTCTAAGGGAGATGGTAAATATATTAAACCGGAAATTATTTTACCAATAGAATCGGTATGAGGAACTATCTTAGAGCCTAGGGGCATAAAACTTAATTCTATAGAGGTTTTAAAGTTATGAATATTGAGCACTTTGTTCAGCAAGATATCAATCGAGAATCTATCCATCCTATTAAAAATTAAATGCGCGGAAAAATATTTTAAAAAAGTATTTCTAAAACTATCGGACTCGAGAAAGTCCATAAATTCTTGGTTTTCTGTAGAAAAGCTTTTAACTGCGGCGCTATAAATCTCTTTAGCTGAAATACTATCAACTTTAAATTTATTATTAATAGAGAGATTAAATTTGCTAGAATGATTTAAAAAATAGTCAAGTAACTGAGCTCTCAAGTTAAAGGCCTGATTTTCACTTAAAAATGAATCGCAAGCACCGACCATAAATGGCTTCCTATTAAATATTTCAACATTATTAAGATTCATTAGCATGCTCCAAGAGCCATGACTGCAACATCAGTATATTCCAAAGTTGATGGCTATTATCAGACTTTAATTGTACATGTTGTTGCCATAAATTATCTATAGAGTTTTTTTTCAATATGCCTGTTTTAGATAAACTAGATGAAGAAAGGAGATCATTGGCCCAATCTGATAATTCGCCACGCAGCCAATCTTTGATGGGCACTCCAAAACCCATTTTAGGTTTATCTAAAATATTTTTTGGTATCTTTGTATATGCAAGCTCTCTAAGAATATATTTTGTATTTTTTGAAACCTTGTATTCCATTGGAAGGGATGAAACAAATTTAAATAGATCTAAATCTAGAAAAGGAATACGGGTTTCAAGTGAATAATTCATTGCTGCTCTATCTACTTTAGTTAAGATATCAGTTGGAAGATAGTGCATTGTGTCAACTGCCATCATTCGCATAATTGGATTAGAAAAGTCTAATTGGTCATGCAGAGAAAAAAAATCTGCTGCGTTATTAGATCCCTTGGCAAGAAATTGTTCTGGAGCACTTATCTGAGAACATAATTCTAAATGATAACTCTCAATATTTTTTGCATCAATTATTTTTAAAAATTTTTCAAGTTTTAGCATTAAATCTTTGTGATTAGACTCTCTTAATATTAATGCAAGAGCTTTTAGTTGAGCTGGACCAAGATAAGAGAGAATCTTTTTAAAGGCCACTCTCAATGGGCGAGGAATATTGGAAAGAAGTGTCCAGTATTTTGAGGCAATAAGATAGCGATTATACCCACCAAAAAGCTCATCTGCTCCATCACCAGATAATGCTACTGATACATGCTTGCTAGTAAATTGAGATAAAAGAAGAGTGGGAATCTGCGAAGAATCTGCAAATGGTTCGTCATAAATTTGATGAAGTCTAGGAATCATATCAAGAGAGTCTGCTGGCGAAACAATCAGCTCATGATGGTTGGTCTGCAAGTGGTTAGCTATTATTCGAGCATGAGCTGATTCATCATATTCTTTGTGATCAAAACCAATTGAAAAGGTATCAATATTTTGTTCTGAATTTTCCTGCATTAAGGCTGCAATCATGCTTGAATCAATGCCGCCTGATAAAAAACATCCCAAAGGTACGTCAGAGCTCAATTGACCAATGACAGATTGAGTAAGTAGTTTTTCTGTAGCTTTTAGTGCGTCTGCGTAACTTCCATCAAAAACACTTTCTTGCGATTGATTAAATATAGAAATTAAATCAATATATTTTTTGTTACTTATTATTTTAGAGTTTTCTATATCGTAGAGAAGAATGTTTCCTGGTTCTAATTTAGATACCCGTGAGTAAGGAGTATGAGGGGCTGGTATTGAGTTATATCTTAAAAAAAGAGACAGTGAGTCATGGCAAAGATTAAACTCAAAATCTAAATTGACTTTTAGTGCTTTAAGTTCTGATGCAAAAATTAAAGTATTTTTTTGATGAGCAAAATATAGAGGCTTTTCACCAAATGGATCTCTAGCAAGAATCAGAGTATTTTCTTTTTTATCAAGTAACGCAAATGCAAACATACCTTTAATCATTTTCAGAGTCTCATGCAAACCAAAAAATAAGATAGCATTCAGGAGAACCTCCGTATCAGAATGTCCTTTCCAGGAGATAGAAAATTTATTATCTAATTTATCTTTAATGTCTTGAAAATTATAAATCTCGCCGTTATATGAAATTACATATCTAGCATTGCTTGATTGCATTGGCTGATTGCCGGCGTTTGATAGGTCTTGAATTGAGAGGCGCGTATGTCCCAAGCCAATAAAGCTAGAGGTCGAATTAGTTAAAATATTTTGCATATCTGGGCCTCTATGACCCAATTTCTCAACCATCGCTTGAAGATAAAAGCCTCTATTGTCTTTGCTTACATACCCTGCAATACCACACATTAGTATGTTACTCGCTTGGAATATTTATTTTGTTGCAATATGAGCAATTTGGAGATTCCAAATATACCGACAAGCCTAAATAATGTCATGTAAGAAGTTCAACAGGATAAACCCGGGATAGAAGGTAAAAAATTTCTAGCATAATAGCTTTTTTAATTGTTGGTCATATTGCATTGGATAAAGCTTTAAATACCTATCAAACTGTTGGCTACTTAATTTTGTAAGAAAGTTTAAGTCAGTGACATCATCAAATAAATTCATTGGTAACTGCACACCTCTTTCAATAAGTGGCGTTACATACTCACCTTCCTGCGTTGGATAATGAAATATAGAGCTCTTAACTAAATCTAGGTTATATGGAGTCACATCAAAAACTGGAACATGTGATCTTGTCAAGGTTAAACTAGCAGCTGAAAAAAATGTAAAGCAAGCACAATATTGTTTTAAAAAAATATCCTTAGTTTCGTGAATGTATTTTATATTTTTAAATCTCTTCTCGATAGATAAATGCACCTTATTTATTTTTTTATTTCTTGGGTGGTGTTTAATGTACACCATGTATTGATTTCTATGCAGAAAGTCTAATGCCGCAGAATACAATTTGAAACATTCATCATTTGTTGTGCCATAGCCATCATAGGAGTCTCTGGTAAAAAAAATAATATTTTTAGAATGAGCGCTAAATAAATTAATATTTTCCTGGTGAGGAATGCCGGTAACGATATTCTTCTTTGATTTGAAACGCTTGCACACATCTGTATTAGATAAAACTACATCAGATTTACTGGAAACATCCTCAATGCCATTAAAAGGGATCTGCATGCCAAAAGAATGAGGGTAGATAACCCTTGATGCCTTCGGCAAAGTAGCTTCAAGATATGAAATTAGTACTGACTGCCTAAAGCTCTCATCTTTTAACAAGAATTTTGAACCGGAAAGGTATTCTAATTTGTAAAACAGTCCATAAAACATATGTATTAATCTAAAATTCACAGAGACTCTTCGGTTTAATTTTTCAATAAAGCTAAAAATTATTCTTATGCTGTAAACAGGCTCATAAAGATTAATATTTTTACAGTTAATTAAATCTAATCTAATTTTTTTCTTGGCCTCTTCCGAAATTTCATTGAGAACCAAAATGCAACGAAATGTCTTATTATTTTTAAAAAAGGGGATTATCCAATCATATTCACCAGAAGAGCTATTGATCACGACCAAGCATGTCATGTCATTCCTGATACTTTTTCAAATGAAGGAAGCTTAGACACTGTCTCATAATTTCCTATTGCTTCAATGCGACCATCTGCAAGATGAATAATTTGATCGCATTTTTTAATAGTGTTTAACCTGTGAGCGATGATGATGATAGTTGTATCAATACTAATTGAATCAATTGACTGCATAACCTGTTGCTCTGTTTTTCCATCCAACGCGCTTGTTGCTTCATCAAAAAATATAATTTTTGGCTTGTAGTACAAAGCCCTTGCGATTCCAATTCTTTGTATTTGTCCTCCTGATAGACGCACCCCTTTCTCTTTAAGATTTGTATCAATCCCCAAAGGTAATTTTTGAATCACCTCAGTCAATCCAGCTTTTTGCAAACATTCATGCAAAAGCTCATAATCAATATCTTCAGTAGAAATACCAAAAGCTATGTTATTTTTTACAGAACCGTCACAAATAAAAATATCTTGGGGGACATATGCAGAAATTTGGTTAAGGGATTTGAAGGACTCATAATGATTCCCATCTACAATCAGGGATCCTGAAGTGTATCTAAGCAGACCTAGCATAATATTCATCAACGTAGATTTACCCGATCCAGAGTTCCCAATAATACCAATCTTTTGATTATTATTAATGCTAATGTTTACATGATCAATTATATAACCTTCATCAGAATTAAAGTTAAAACAAATATCTTGTAGTGTGATATTTTTAAAGGATTTGATTGATGGGATATTAGAAATTTTTTTCTTTTGCTTGCTGCTAATCAAGTCGCCCCTAATGCTATGGTAAGAAGCTAAGTTCCCCTTTATTTTTGCAATACTGTTGTAAATAGCTTGAAAAGCTGGAATCAGCTTGATGCCAGCAATCGCATACAATGAAAGCAATGGAAGCAATCCACTAAGAGAATTTGGACTAGTAGCAGAAATAATTAACACAAAAGCTATAACTGACCCAAATGCTAAAAACTCAATTAAACTTCTTGGGAAGGCTGCAAAAGCCTGATTATTGCCTAATGCAACCCCAAGATTTAATCCTGAATGTTGATATCTATCAGTGAAGTGGTCATATGTTTGGTGAATTTTTAGATCTTTGATAGAGCCAAGGGACTCATTAATTAGTCGGTACCTATCTCCAAATAATTGACTTATTCTGATAGAATTTTGTTGGAGATGTTTTCTGATAAAAATATACATTATCAGATAAGCACAGGAGAAAGTTAGAGAGCCAATCAAAGCTACCCAAGGATCAACTACGATTAACATTACAATCATAAAAACAATTAAAGTAAATTTAGATAACATTGCAACCGTAGGTAAAATTATACCTTCAGCAAGCCTTTGCGTTTCATTTGTTAGTCTTTTGATAATCTCACTTGAGTTCATATTAAGATGATAGATGTATTCCTGTTTGAGATAGAACTGAAACAAGGAGCTTGCAAGACCCAACCCCGCGCTGTACGAGACTCTTGATAAAATCCAAACAGTTATAACGGTTACAAGGCTTGAAACAAACAATAAAAAAATAATTGAAGATCCTACAAACAGATTAGCTTTTGAAAGGTCGCCATTGAAAAAAGTAGTTAAGTTGATTAGAAGCTGGTGCGAATTCATAAAATCAGGTTCAGAAATCATTCTCATAAAAGGAAAGATGAGGGAAACACTTGCTAGCTCAAAGATTGAAGAAGCTAAAATAAGCCCTGCCAAAAGATAAAGTTTTGTTTTTTGCTTTTGATGAAGTAAGGAAAATATTTCTACTAATGTACTAAACATAAAAATTTAAAGTTAGTAAGGTGAGTCCTTGATCAAGGATTATATTCTGAGCATAACTCATAGCAGCTTCAGCTGTGACTAAAGTTTTATTTTGCATGGGCGCACGAATAATAAGTTTTTTTGGCTGAAGTAGCTAGCAAGACTAAACATTAAATTGAGTCCCGTTTTAACATTTTTGCCCTCTCTAAGACATAAAAAAATAATATAAACTCAAACCAGAAGAAATAATGCCTACCTGTAAAATGAAACATTGAGGTCGCAATAAAGGCGCACATAAATGCCAAGCCAGCTATATTAGCATTTTTAAGCAAGTACCCTATAAATCGAAAGTAGGTGATATACATAACAGTTGGCAATATTAAGCCAAAAATTAAAAATAAATCAATAAAAGTACTGTGAGCTTCCCAGCGCTGACGACCTAGGAGAGTTGCATATGCACCGTAACCATGACCTAGTATCGGAGAAGTAGTTGCAAACTCAATCCCAGATTTTATAAGTTGAAGTCTAGCATTCCCTAAATCAGCTACAGACCATATAGTAATAATATCTTCATAATATTGTGAAAGAATAATGTATAAAAAAACAATAAAAAATATTAAGCTAATTGAAATATAAGCTCCCGGAGAAATTTTTCTAAGTGGGATAACGATGCTATAAAATGATACTAGCAATGCAATAGCTATGGACAGAAAAAAAGCATCACTTCCCATTGGAAAACATACGAGAACAATTGCAGAGATATATAAAAGTGTATGTTCTTTGAGATATAGTGCAACAAACAGCATTAAAGACGTGGCATAAAAGATTGGTGTATTAGGGTTTATAGCCCATGAAGTAAACCTGCTGAAAGCAAATCCCGAAGCATCCGAAGTGCTCCAAGTTCCCGCGAAAAAATATGATAAGCCTACGGAAATGACAAAAGTATAAAAAAATATTTTAGTAAAAAGAATAAAGTTAAAGCCATTTTTTAAATCTAAGTACCATGCTGACATTAGAAAAAAAATCACTCCGAAATGAATGATGTATTCCGGCATCACCCTTAACTCTGTGGTAATTAAAACGGCTATGGTCACTATGGGTGTGACGATAAGAAATTGAAAAAACAGCAAAGGAAATAAGAGCCTGTCATGTAAGCTAAATATTTTTAATTGATGCTTTAGAAAACTACTTACCAAATAAAACATCATTAAAAATTCCGAAGGTCCAAATACCCCACCAATCCTCCATTGTGTTGCGTAGCCTAGGCCAAAAGATAAACCCAAAAGAATTGGGGCAAAGTTACTGGATCCTGCCTTCATCATGACAACTTCATCAAGAGCTTTTGAGGTCTCAAAATTGAAAGTAAAGCATTAAAAAAAACTGTCAATCTTCGCACCTGCCATTTTTGAAGAAGAATTATCCAATAAAATTTTTGCCTATTGGTCATGAGACCGCGGTGTTTTGAGTAAAATTTTCTCAACCCTAGAATTTTATTATTAGAAGTGCTGATTCTTGAGATGCTGCTAGACGTATCCAGCACATAAGATTGATTATGAAACTTCTCGAATGCACCAAAGTTTAAAGATAATCTCAGCATAATGTCTAAATCTTGAGCTGACTCAAGATGCTCGTCAAAAAGAGTGGCCTGTACTCTAGAGCGGAGCGCAAAAAATTGATTGCCTGCAATATTTTCCCAAATGAGATCGTCTGCATTATAGATGCCTGATGTATCTTGAGAGTTGGAATAAGTTGTACAAATAAATGATCTAGCGCTATTAAAGTGAAGCAAGAGAGCATGGATATGCCATGTTTCGAAGGTATCATCACTATCTAGGCCCGTGATAAATTCTCCTTTTGCTTGATTAATGCCAATATTTCTAGCGTGACAAGCCCCTTTATTTTCGGGCAATAAAAAATATTGTACTCTGCTATCATTGAAGTTTTTATCGACATATTCTTTGGTGCCATCAGTTGACGCATCATCAATAATCAATATCTCAATATTAGTATAAGTTTGAGAAAGGACAGAATTCAATGCTCGCTCTAATAATAAACGCCGATTGAATGTTGTGATATATATCGAAACTAAGGGAGTTGGATTGCTCATTAAGCTCTAACCACCTCTAAGATTCAGTTAAGAAATTATAGTGACGTAATTGAAAATATAAAAGGTTTTTCCTTTGCTGAAAGGTTAGAAATAAATAGACCTCTCTAATCAATTTAATTCTTTTCATCACTAGAGAGTAAACCCCTGATCTATAATAATATTTTGACCATTTATATATTGAGACTCTTTGTCCAGCAAATGCAGAAATGTTGGCAATAGTTTATCAACCATCAGCAGGTCACTTCCTGCTATAAATTCAGAATAGCTTGAAACAAAGTTTGCATCATGATTATTTAAAATGCCGCCAGGACTAATACAATTCACTCGAAAATTCTCATGATTAATATATTTACAAAAATACTTCGTTAGGTGGATGATTGCAGCTTTAATGGCAGCATATTCCACAGGCATGTTATGAGGAGTATTTTCATAAATTTGAAATCTAGGAGCAATAACACCATAAACCGAAGCAATATTAATTAAACTTAATGGTAATTTTTTTTTATTAAAATGGAGTGCGGCATGTTTCATAATATTAAAGGCAGAGCCCAAATGAAGATTGAGATTTTCATTAAAATCAGCTGCCTCCACATTCAAAAGATCTCTGCCATAATTATTATTTCTTGGATAGGCAGCATTAATAATGCCATCTATTTTTAGTGAGTTTTGAAAGAAAGTTTTTATAGCGCCATCATCAGTAATATCCAAAGATTGAAAATTAAATTTTTGGCTTTCAAGCGAAGGTTTCTGTATGTCTATACCAATAACATTGGCTTCCAGAGAGAGAATTTTTTTGGCAAGACTGAGACCTAACAGGCCGTTAACCCCAAATATGAGGATGGTTTTATTTGCAAAGCTTCTCATTATAAGGATTTGGTTTGCTGAAAAAGATGCTCTGCGAAACGAAAATCATTTATATCATCAATATCAACGGCCCGATTTTTTGGAATTTTAACTGCAGATACTTCTCCATCTAAGAGATTGGATGTTTTGAGTATATATTCTGGCAGTGCAGCATAAGCTACAGTGGTTATGTTATAGGCTACTGGAGCGTCTTGCCTGCGGGTGATTGAATTATTGTCACTCAGCAGTTGAATTTTTTGATCGTCTTGCATAGATACCATATTGAATCTTGGGTTATGACTCGATTCAGTAACAGCGATGCAGATATCAGATTGCTCATTCTTAAGCTTATTTAAACATGCCTCAACATCAGACTCTACTCTGAGAGGGCTAGTTGCAGGTAAGGAAATAAAGTAATCAAAGACGCCATAATTATTATAAACATATTGAATCGCATGCTTCCAAGACAAAATTTCTGAGGAGCTGTCTGTTGCTAATTCTTTTGGTCTCTGGATAACTTCCACAGAGTGTGATGAAGCAACTTGAGCAATTTCTTGACAGTCTGTAGAAACAAATACCCTATCTATAAAAGAGGCGCTTTTGGCAAGTTGTATGCTGTGAGATATTAGAGGAGAGCCGTGGAACATTTTTATATTCTTTTTAGGCAATCCTTTGGAGCCACCTCTGGCAAAGATGAAGCAATTAACCATTTAGATATATACCTGTTTTTTTTATCATCTCAATCAATATAATTAAATTTGCAGATTCCTTTGCACTTGCTATGCGCGATTCATCACATTCTGAAAAAGCAATGAGTTCATCAGCATATATCTGATCATAACTGAAATCATTATAACTGTATTGAGAGGATTTTTCTCCCTCAACACGCACTGAATTAGAAATTACATCCCACTCCATCGTGCCTTTAGACCCAAGAACTCTTAAGAGTCGTATTGGTTCTTTTTGAAGAAAATCTAAATGTATATGAACAGGAGCGTCATGAATAGAATCTCTTCCAACAATCTCTACCATATCTTCAACTTCTAGGTTGAGTTCTGTGGAGCTGCTAAGATAACCCTTATCAACCGTTAAGTTTCCAAAAATCCATTGATAGTAATCTAGCTCGTGACTAAGCTCTAAAAGCGCCCCTCCCCCTAGACTACGAGAAGCCGAAACAGAATCTTTATAATTAATATCTGGTCTCCAGTCAGGCAAATAAGAGCCTGCATTAATCTCAATGTTGTATATTAATCCTAGAGTTCTTTTTTGGATAATTTCTCTTGCTTTTAAAGCTGATGGCAAGAATCTAAGGCAATACCCTACAGCAACTCTAGATTGATATTGCTCTATTAATTTTAACAATGCAGTTGCGTCTTCAGCAGATGCGGTAATTGGTTTCTCTATAAATAGGGGTATATCAGCCCTAAGAAATGGTTCAGCATGCTTTAGATGAAAGGTAGATGGAGATGCAACAATAACAAAATCTAATCTATGATTTAATAAGTTTTTAAAATTTGATTCAAAGATATCATAATTCTGAATGTTTTTTCTAGTAGACAGTGGATTTGATGGTGCAACGATAATTTTAGCCTTTTTAAAGTGCTTTCTAATATTTTGTCTATGTCTGTTAGAGATACTCCCAAGACCTATTACACCTATGCAATTCATCTAATGATTCAGGGAATATTTATCAGACTGAACTTTTTAAGGTCAGAGGATGAATCCAAATCTACGCCAAAATTATAAATCAATAGCTCTGGGCTTATGCTGGTGGGTTGATGCTCTGATAATAATGAGTCACAAGATCCTGAAAAGAAAGGCTTCTTAATGATTGCGTCGACATTACTAAGATTCATTAATTTACTCCAAAAGCCAAGACTGAAACATCAAAATATTTCATAGTTGATGGTAACTATCAGCTTTTAATTGTACCTGTTGTTGCCATAACTTATCTATCAAATTTTTATTCTAAATAGCTATTTTTGATAGGCTATCTTTAGAAAGGATGCCATTCGCTCAATCCAATAGCTCATTACGCAGCCAATCTTTGATTGGAACTCTAAAGCCCATTTTTGGCTTTTCTAAAATTTTTTTTGGAATCTTGTTATATGCCAGCTCTATACGCCACCCAGCCTAAAAGAAGTTACATAGCCAGTTCCAAGTAACAAACCTAGGATAATAGGTAAAAACTTTCCATTGATTGTCATATTAGAGTTTGACCTTTAACTGATTTAAATAGTTGATAAATTATTTATTTCAAGCCATTTAAGCAAAGAGTAGATTTTGATATGGTTATTTGTTTTCACTGATTTAATGGCAGGTATTTTAAAGATATTTTCTTGTATATATTGATGCATATTTTTTAAATCTACATCAGAAAATTGGGCAGAATTGAAACCTTTTTTATTGCCAAAGGATATTCCAAATTTTGATAAGTATTTTTTAAGATTGGCTTTGTCTATTATTTCATTATGCAAAGAGTTTTTTGATAGCATTGGTGAGCGAGACTCAATGCCAAATGACATGCTAATATTATCATTATCTCTGAGTAATTGATTGGTCATATAGTCAAATGTTTCATAATATTTTAATTGAGCAACTTGGCTTAAATGATTGGTTTTATAATGATCATTCATTCTTGATAGGCTGCTAATTATAATATCTTTGTCGAGCTCCAAGGATGTCTCTAAGTCAATTCTGTAAAGGAAATAATATACTAATATCGGGTTATGGACCTCCGCTAACAATTCTTTTGTAAGGCCAAATCTTTGAAATTTATGACCAATTAATTTTGACAGTAATTGATTAAACATGGGGTATTTTAAATATTTATAATTTTTGAAGGAGTTATAACCACCAAATAATTCATCCCCACCTACGCCCGTGATGATTAATTTTAAATCTCTTGAGTTGAATTGATTTAAAATTGAATACACATTCAAGCCATCTGAGCTAGGCTGCTCCATGATGTTGATATATTGATCTAACAGGTCTAGTGAACCATTGCCTCTATCGAAAAAGACCTCATTTAAAATTTCTTTATTGTAATATTTACTAAAATTAGCTAGATTTTTTTTAATACTCCTTAACTCGTCATCAACGCCATCCACTGAAAGAGAAAGCGAGTTTATAGGCCTGTTTTGCAGCAAACATTGTGACATTAAATATGTAGAATCTATGCCTCCACTCAAAAGAAGGTTAGGTTCAACATCTGCTATCTGTATGCAGTTAATAATATTCTTCTCAAAATGAGCTTTAGAAAATGCTGAATCAGGAAAAAGATTTGAAGAGATAATTTGCCCATTTTCAAAGATAGTTTTTGAATTGTTAGGCACAGAAAAAATATTTTCATAAATTGTTAAAGGCTCCCTAACGAAACCAAACATTAGATAGTCTTCAACAGCATTTTTGTTACAGCTTAACGAAATATTTTTATATGCTTTTAAGATATGAATAATCGATTTAATGGTTGATGAAATAATTAAAATATCTTTATCTTGAAAATAATAAAGTGGTTTTTCTCCATAAAAATCTCTATATACAGTCACATGATTTGATGTTTTGATTACCTCTAAAACTGCAAACATTCCATCTAGGCAAGCAAAATCTTGCTCTTGTTTAAGGTAATTTTTTAAAAATAACGTGTCAGATGCAAAGTCACCAGGAAAGTTTTTAAAATTATAAATCTCTCCGTTATATAATAGTGTTGAGTACTCATCATCAATTGGTTGATTGCTGCCCTTAGTAATATCCTGAATAGCTAACCTAGCGTGCCCAAAATATTTATTCTCGACAAGAAAGCTTGATTGGTTATCAGGACCGCGATAGGCTAATAATTCTAAAGCTTTATCGAAGATTAATTGGTCCTGTCTTTGAAAATTTTCAGACTGCTGAACATACAAAAGACCACACATTACGAAAATTTAGAAATATAGTGTGAGATTTCAGGTAAATTTTCTATCTTAGAATAACTCTCTGGATGCATGTCTACATCAAATTTACAATCTAAAATTGTTTGAATTAAAGCATTAACCTCATCTGGGTCATGTTCAGAAGAAAGCATTGTTTGTATATCTTGATCTAAGGTATAGAAATTATGAAAATTGAAGACATTCGAAAGATTATCGTAGTAAACCTTTCCAATTATACCAACTGGTTTTTTTAGCATTAATGCTTCTAGAGCCATAGATGAAGAAATTGTTATGACTCCACTTGATCGCTTGATCAGGTTATATGTATCCGCATTTTCTTTAATAAATTCTACATTATGAAGGTTATTAATTTTTTTAAAAAATTGATACTCTCTTCTGCCAACACATAATTTGTGCTCCTTTACAATTAAAGTGACGTTCACCGGCAAAGACTTGGAAATTAACTCGATTACTTGGTACATATTATGAAATTTCGACCCTTGAACCAAGGTTGCAGCTTCTGGAGAAAATTGAAGAGGAAAAATAATGAATTTACCTGGTAGGTTTAAATCATCTATAGATGGAACATAATTATATAAGATCTTTCTAATTATCTTCAAACACTTAGTCATAATAAGGCTTAGCGGGCTTTCTCGAATATGAAAAGAGTGCTTTTCGGTTATAAATTTTAAACTATATCTAAGAAATGATTGAAACTGCTGCCATGTTAAAAATTTATATCTTAAGTTAGAGTTTATATAATATGGCTGGCCTTTCTTGCTAATATAGTCACTAATAAACATTTCTGTAGAAGCAAATTCTTTATTAGAGAGATTTAATGCAAACCTTTTCAAATAGCCAATAGGTGCATTATCAATATTGTCAGAAAAATGATATGTTGCGCCTATTCTGGATGGAATGGCATACAAAAACTTTACTTTTGTCGATTTCTCAAAATATTTTGAAAGGGCAAATGAGATATAGTCATCCGCCCCTTCAGAGAAAATATAATTAATTTTATGCTCTTCAATCATTGTTATTGCATCCAATAAAATTCTATATGCAATATTCTTTCTATCCTGTCTTTTTAGTTTTGTTAAATGACGATCTGAATGGATGCAATCAGCTAATGATATTTGACTAATTATTTCTATTTTTTGAAGAGCTAGCATATCGTCTTCAGATATTGAAGGAATGTTCTTTAAATAATCGCTATAAAAAATAACTTTTTTATACTCACCAGCTTCAGTTTTTTTATTTTTTCCATAAGCAATTCCATAAGAGTTGCAAAGCGTATCTTGGTTTATATTAATGTATTCAAGAAAGAGATCTTCATATACGCTAATTAAAAATAAAATATTATTCATTGCATTGCCGAGTAGATAGTTCTATTAATTTATTATTGTACTAATTTGGGTATAGTTTATAACTTAACACTAGCTAATTACTAAATACTTTGTTTATATTTCATTAATTAATAAATACTAGGGATTTTCTCTTATCTGCTTTTGGATGGGGGGGGTAAAGTTAGATAAATGAAATTTCTATACTAAATAACTCTGATAGAATTTCTTTTAGTCGCACCCCAGTCCCACATTCAAATATAAAAGTTTATAGTAATTTTATGTTTAAATTATATCTTTTTTGGCATAATCCACACATGCAAACAATACTAGAGTTTATTAAGTGGATCATACCAAGACCAATAATAGATCACTTAATCTATTTAGTTTTTTACAGGATATTTCGTCAAAGTTATTTTGCTCAATCAGGCCTAGATAAAAAACTAAAAAAATATATTAACTATGATAATGGGTATTTTGTTGAGCTTGGAGCAAATGACGGTTTTACGGCCTCAAATACATTATATTTTGAGTTAAAGAAAAATTGGCGAGGCGTTTTGATTGAGCCGTCACCCAATTTGTATTTATCATGCTCTCATTATAGGAATAGAGTCGGTAATAAAATTTTTTGTAATGCTTGTGTGCCATTTGACTATAACGAAAAATATGTTGAGATTGATTATGCTTATTTGATGTCAGTCTCCAATGATCTTGAAAAAGATATTCCCGAAAATTTTATTCAAAATGCTAATCTTAGCCTTAATAAGCATATTCAAAATCTCAAGTTTGGGTCTATTGCAAGAACTCTTTCAAGCATATTAGACGAGAGTAAAGCGCCTCAAACTATAGATTTACTATCTCTAGATGCAGAAGGAGCTGAATTGGCCATTTTAAAAGGTATTGATTTTAAAAAATATAGTTTTAAGTTTATGCTGATTGAATCTAGGAGTCCTGAAAGACTTTCAGAATTCTTATCTCAGCATGGGTATAATCAAATTGATCAGCTTTCCCATCACGATTATCTATTCGCGCTAAAATAAAAACTAAACAATAGCAATAATCAAAATAAGAAATAATTAAAGGTTCACTGAAGCAATCAAGTATAAAAAATCTCTCTGAAACTCCATTCTTACAAGGGCTTCAAAGTATTTGTTACGATACTCTAAAACCCCTGCTGTGTAAGGTGCTGGCAGGAGAAGTTGAATCTCCGATCTTATGATTGCAAATCAAACAAATCAGCGCATTGCTAATATTTATAATGTAATGAGGGAAATAACTGTCATATCAATCAGAGAATCTAATACAGTTTATATACATGATTATTGCTATGTTGCATCTCTATTATTGCCAAGGTCTACAAATGAGTCTTTTTTATCAAAAAATAACATAGCTTTTTTAGCTGCATTTAAAAAATTCTAAAGGCATCAAGATTAGAATAATAGATTATTATTGCTACTTGTCTCCATCTGCTCATTGATCAAATCTCCAGCATCATATGTATTCTGAGAATGCTGACCAAGAAGATCCCATATTTTAATTGGTTGCATGCCAGATCCAGGTCTTTTAATGCATAAGTTCGCGTTTGAAAAAATGTCTCCTCGCTGAATCGAAGTGCTAGCTACAATGCTTTTCCTGGCAATGAAAAGATTTTTCTTTTCTTCGCTAGTAGGGGCCTTATCATGCTGGCCTAATGCTGTTTCTGTAGAACGTATATTAACGATCATACGCAATAGTTCGTTTGGCTCAAGTGAAGCCTGATGATCGGGCCCGATCATATCTTTGCTTTTGGTAAAATGTTTTTCTATTACAGATGCTCCCATAGCAACAGCAATGGGTGATATTAAAGTCCCAGCTGAATGATCTGAGTAGCCTATTCGTGTTTTAAACTCATCACGAAGTGACTGCATAGCGTGCAGATTCAACTGCTCTATTGGCGCTGGATATGCAGAGGTGCAATGCATCAGTGTTACTCTTTCGCCAATGATCTCTTTAGCTTCATTAGATTTCATTATTTCTGATATTAAATTCTTGCTTGGATAGCCCTTAAGATTAAGATATCCAAAAGCAAGAACTCCCAACGCCTCTGTTATTTCATGTAATGTAGACATACCTGTAGAAAGAATAATGTCTAAGTCTGTTCGAGCATGGTCCAGCAAGAAAGGTGCATTTGTTAACTCCCCTGAAGCTATTTTAAGTTTCTTGATACCTATATCATCAACAAGAAAATTTAAACTATCAGTATCAAAGGCTGTAGATAGAAATTCAATTCCTTGTGTTGAGCAATAATCTGAAAGTCTTAGAAAGACTGAGGGAGATAGCTCAAGTTTTTTAAGCATATCGTACTGAGAGCTCAACACATCAGTAGGGATATTTTTCTTTTGGTACTCCGCGAGCTCAGCTTTATGAGTAGCAAGTTTCTCCGCCTGGAAGAGTTGAAACTTCACAATATCTGCTCCAGCTGATTTGGCAATATCGATCAATTCAAATGCTAGACTTTCATCTCCATTGTGATTCACTCCAGCCTCAGCTATTACTATGGTCATGATATTATTGTGAAGGCCTCCAATCAATATCACAAAATGATTTTAATCTATTAAAATCATTTTCTTTGATAATTTTAAGTATTTTATCTGAGGAGATCCCTTGATCATAAGGATTAATAAAATCTAGGGAATTATCATTTGCTTTACGCAAAAGAGTCTCTCTAATTGCAGAATAAATCTCAGCTTTCTTAGAACCACAGTGCAGAACACTTGTTGCAGCATCTCTTCCTTTTTGCCTCTCGCCTATGTTAACAGTGAGTGTTTTTAGGGATGGTGCTTCTATGATGCCACTTGAAGAATTACCAATGATGCATGATGCAAATTTAAGTACAGTGAGGTATTTTTGAGAGCCTAGGGAAGAAATTGCTTTAATTTGGGTTGGATATTTTTTTTCAAACTTGCGTATGACCGCATTGATAGATCGGCCACCATTATCAGCATTTGCAAGCGTAATGAGAAGCTTAAATTCTGGAAATTCAGTAACAATAGAAAGCATGTTAGTTATAGTGCTTTCTGCTTTCTCAGAGGAGTTAGTGGCAGGGTGATATGATAAAAGAAAATATTTTTTACCTAAATTAAAATCTATAGATTTTTCAACCTTGGACAAGCTTATCAATCTATTTTTATGAATATGTTCAATGCCCAAGGCTCCTACAACAGAAACATGCCTAGGATCTTCACCAAGCTGGATGACGCGTCGCCTGGAAGATTCTGATGAAACTCCATGGAGAGAACTAAATTTTGTAATGGCATGTCTTATAGAATCATCATAAGCGCCCTCTGTAATTTCGCCTCCATGCAAGTGCATAATTGGCACCCCCATTATAGCTGCAGCAGTTGCCATAGCTAATGCTTCAAAGCGATCACCTAAAATAATTAACAAGTCGGGTTTACATCTATCTAGAACCTCTCCAAAGCTAATGATTCCAACACCAATGCTTTTAGTAACACCAACGGTGGTATCTGAGGATAAAAGCATTTCAACCTTTTCAGATATCTCAAACCCATCCTTTTCTATCTGCTGAAAAGTTAGTCCAAATTCAGGAGAAAGATGCATCCCAGAAACGATTAATTGTTTATGTAGCGAGGGATCAGCATCGAGCGCCTTTAATAACCAGTATAATAAACCATACTCGGCTCTTGAGCCTGTAAAAACAGCTATTTTATTTTCCATATTAATAAGTTCAAATTTCCTTCAGTATACCAATTAAAAAGTTTCTATTATCAATGAGTTGAGAATCATTCGATAAATTTGAATGTAAATCTATTAGTATCTATTTGATCCAGATGGACATTAACTTAGTGGCTTGATGCGATAAGCAAATTCCTTCAATTAAAACCTCTTAACATCATAAAGAAGTAACCACAGTTTTCTTAAATGGTTTCTCATATTTCAGTCACATAAGCTTTTTAATTTACTTTTTGAGAGTGAAGATATGACTCAATTTTATCTATATCCCTTGGATGATCAACCGCAATGTTATTGGAAGTGACCTCTATCATTTTGACGGGAATTGATGATTCTACAAAGCGCAAAATCTCTATGTCCTCAATTTTTTCAAATTTTGTTTTCTTGCTGTAGTCTAAGAAAAAGGCTAAATGATCTTTACTGAATCCATAGACACACACTTGCCTATAAGCCTCAATCATTTTGCTGTCCTTTGTAAGAGGGATTGAAGCCCTGCTCATGTATAGCAGGTGATAAGAGGTATCGAAAACAACTTTTGGAATTGAGGGATTGGTAAAATCTTTTACATCTAAGATTCTTGTCATTAAATTTAAAACTTTAGATTGATCATGGCATGCTACATTTTTAATTATGGACACTAGATCAGGATCAATTAACGGCTCATCTCCTTGCACATTTATTACATAATCATAGCCCAACAAATGATTAGCCTCTGCAATTCTATCTGTGCCGGTCAAGCATTGTGAGGAAGTCATAATTACCTTTGCTCCAAACGACTCTGCAGTCTCTTTAATCTTGCTTGATTCGGTAGCAATATAAACGTCTTGAGGATCTATTGCTAGTATGCATCTTGACCAAACGTGCCATATCATTGGCATGTGATTTATTAATGCTAGGGGCTTACCAGGAAATCTAGTGGATTCAAATCTTGCTGGTATAATTAAGCCTATTCTCATATGTAGCTATATATTTCTTGCCAATTATTTAGAATTTTAAAATCATGAATCCTTGATAATTCTAGCATCTCCTCTGCAACTAACGAATACTTTAAATATGCAAGAAAACTAATATTTTGTTTGCATGCAGATTGAAAATCAGAAACAGAATCTCCAATCATAACTATCTCATCTGTTGATACATCTTGATTCTGGAGGATAATTTTGGCTATATTATTGCTTTTTGTTTGCGGGGAGCCATAAATCTCCTCGAAGAACTTAGTAAGTTTTCTGCGTTGAAAAACCAATTTTAGTTCTTGTTCGTCAGAACCACTAGCTATATATTTTTTATGATTTGCAAGGTTTTGAAAAATAAAATCAAAGCCATTGGTTAGGTTACAATCCATATACATTTCTAAAACCTGGCTCGAGTAATCATTAATAATTTTTGATGCCAGGCTATTTTTTTTTGCATTATTATTTCTATAAAGTCTCATAAACTCATTTACATGATGCTCCCTAGAATTACCAAAGTTGTTTTGAAAGTAATCAATAGAATTGTTAATCTCAGTATCACTAAAATTATTTCTAATGAGGGCATTCCTCATAGCTTGAACCTTAAACTGGTTGCTATCCAGAACAACTCCATCACAATCAAATATAAAAATTTGATACTTAGGCATATATTGAGCCTAAAGTTAATGGATAGGACGTTGGTGTCAATGCTGTCATTTCAATTTCAAATGTATTGCTAAAGTGTTGAAAAAGCCGCATCATTTCAAGCTGCCTAGCATCTCCTGAGTCATAGCCATCAAAGCCAACTAAAAATATTTTGCTTGCCTCTGCTGTCATGCAAGCAGCCAAACAGTATGCAGTAGTGAGATTGAATGGGGTTACACAAAAAGTTTCATGAGCCTCGAGAGTATCCTGATCAATTTCCATGCCATAGTCTAGAATCTCTGAAGAAAATAAATCTAATTCAGTGCGTTCAAACCTATGCTTTGGTAATATTATCGGCTTAGTAATTATATTGTATTGCTCTTTTTCAGTAAAAAACTTGCCGGTATGTGTTAAGCAGTAATAATCAATGAGGCAATCATCTATTGAGCTATTTATATTAATAGAAATGACTAAAGGCTGATTTTTTTTAATGTATTCAATAATTCCTTGCTGATGTCTCTCAACACTTGGCCCATTTCCGATGATTAACACATTTTTATTGTTAAATAGTTTATTAATTTGGCTGCTTCCCGAGGTAGCTGTACTATTACCATGAGATCTCAAAGATGCGGTGAGAGCCTCCTGTGAGAATGAGCTAGAACTTTGTAGGTGGCTTAAGTAATCTATAGCACTCAAAATCTCGTCATCTGAGC